>Ga0207952_1000197_pt1 | contig 62091 bp, 56 predicted proteins | sample SubbioR12Aug_8Ca_FD_184831 | JGI IMG/M metagenome (GOLD analysis project Ga0207952, IMG submission 184831) | Serpentinite rock and fluid subsurface biosphere microbial communities from McLaughlin Reserve, California, USA - CR12Aug_8Ca (SPAdes) | ecosystem: Environmental > Terrestrial > Deep...
GCGGCGAGGCCGACGGTCCGTACGTTCCAGCGGCTCGCTCCGGGAACGAAGGCTTGCGCTGCTTCGTCCCAATCCAGCTTGCCGCCGGCCTGCATGTGCAGGTGAACCACCGGGGTGAAACCGCCCGACATGGCGATCAGGTCGCAAGCGAAGGTCTGCTGGGTCCCGTCCACTTCGGCTACGAGCCCGGTCACGCCGTTCTTGCCGCCCTTGGCGGTCACCGGCACGGCCGAGTTGAACACGGCGAATCCGCTGTTCTGTCCGGCAGGGGCAGAGCGGCTATCGAGCACGGCGACCACTTCGGCCCCGGCGTCACGCAGCGCCTTTGCGGTCAGGTAGGCATCGTCGTTGGTGGTCGCCAAGACCACGCGTTGGCCCGGCACCACGCCGAAACGATTGACGTATGTCCGCACTGCCTGACTGAGCATTACGCCTGGCCGGTCGTTATTCGCAAAAGTCAGCGGGCGTTCGATCGCCCCGGTGGCCAGCACAACTTCGCCTGCGCGGACATGCCAGTAGCGTTGGGTAAAGCCATTGGCGGGGACTTGCCCCGGCTCGACCAGCTTTTCGGACAGGCAGATAAACTGGTCGTCCCACAGCCCGCTGGCACTGGTTCGAGTCAGGACGCGCCCGCCCGACGTGCGCACTTCGGTGGCGATCTCTCCTGCCCAAGTCCGGCCCGGCTTGCCTTCGATCTCCTGTGGGTCGCGCAGCAGCGACGGTGCCAGTTCGGCATCCTGTTCGACCAGAAAAACCTTCCTGCCCGCGCGCACCGCATCGCGGGCCGCGATCAGTCCGGCGGGGCCAGAGCCAACGACCAGCACATCGCAAAACGCGGCGCGAGTGGCGTAGCGATCGGGATCGATCTCGATCGGGGCAGGGCCAAGCCCGGCGGCGCGGCGGATGAACTTTTCGTAGAACAGCCACAGCTTGGGCGGGCCGAAGAAGGTCTTGTAGTAGAAGCCGGCGGGTAGGGCCTTGGACACCAATTGCAGCGCACAGCCAAGGTCGCTCGACAGGCTCGGCCAGCGGTTCTGGCTGGTCGCGACTAGCCCTTCGTAGAGGTAGAGGTCGGTCGCGCGGGTGTTGGGTTCGGTGCGCCCGCCGGTGCCGACGGTGACCAGCGCATTGGGCTCTTCCACCCCGGCCGACAGGATCCCGCGCGGGCGGTGGTACTTGAAGCTGCGCGCGACCAGTTTGATGCCGTTATCGAGCAGCGCGGCCGCCAGCGTCTGCCCCGGGCGGGCTTTCAGCGCGCGGCCATCGAAAGTGAAGTTGATCGTGGCCGCGCTCATGGCAGCGCCTCCGGACCGATCGACCTTACCCATTCGATCGCGTGGCTCACCCGGTCACGGCGGATCAGCATCCAGCTGCCGCAGCCGTAAGTGTGGCGCCAGATCTCTTCCTCCATCCCGCGCGGGTTGGCGCGGGTGAACAGCGCGGCGACGGCGGCGTCCGGTTCGGCATCGAGCGGCACGACCGAATCCGCCGTGCGTTCGTACACGAACTCGGCCTGGGCGCGGTTACCGCAGTGGGGGCAGGGGATCAGTTTCATGTCAGTCCCCCTGCCATCACTAACCCAATCTCCGTTCGCATCGAGCGAAGTCGAGATGCCGCGTGCCAGTGTCTCGACTTCGCTCGACACGAACGGGACTGGGGTGTTTGGGTCATATCGTTCATGTCAGCGGTGGTTCGGAAACGGGCCGGTACCATTCTCATCCACCGGCGAGCCGCGCTCGAACCGGTCGAGGCTGAACGGCTCGACAATTTCGTGGGGACGCTGGTGCGCCAGCGAATGGGCGAAGAGGTAGCCCGAGCCCGGCGTGGCCTTGAACCCGCCGTAACACCAGCCGCCGTTGATCCACAGGCCGTCCACCGGGGTGGTGCCGATGATCGGGCTGCCGTCAAAGCTCATGTCGGTGACCCCGGCCCAGCAGCGCAGCATGCGCAGGCGCGACAGTGCCGGGATCAGCGCCAGCCCTTGCTGCACCGCCAGTTCCATCGTCATGGGCTGCCCGCGCTGGGCATAGCTTGGCCAATTGTCCGGATCACCGCCGAACACGATCCCGCCTTTGTCGCTCTGGCTGATGTAGCAGTGCAAGGACTGGGTCATCACCACGGTATTGACCATCGGCTTGACGCCTTCGGTGACCATCGCCTGCAAAGTCTGACTTTCGACCGGCAGCTTGAGCCCTGCCATCGCGGCGACATGGCCGCTGTGGCCCGCCGCGCAAATCGCGACCGTGCCGGCATTGATCCGCCCGCGCGTGGTTTCCACCCCGACCACCCGGTTCCCGTCCATCACCATCCCGGTGACTTCGCACTTCTGGATGATGTCCACTCCGCAGCTGTCGGCCCCGCGCGCGAAGCCCCAGGCGACCGCATCGTGCCGGGCAGTGCCGCCGCGCCACTGGATCATCGCGCCTTCGATCGGGAAGCGGGCCTGGCGGGAGAAGTCCAGGCACGGTTCAAGCTTCATGACCTGGTCGCGAGTCAGCAGTTCGGCGTCGATCCCTTGCACCGCCATGGCGTCGCCCTTTTGGGCGAGCTGGATCATGTCGGCATCCGAATGCCCCAGCGTCAGCGCGCCGCGGGGTGAGAACATCACGTTGTAGTTGAGATCGTCCGACAGGCCTTCCCACAGCTTGAGGCTGAATTCGAAGAACCGACTCAGCGGCTCCTGCCGATAGTTCGACCGCACGATGGTGGTGTTGCGGCCCACGTTACCGCCGCCGATGTAGCCTTTTTCCAGCACCGCGACATTGGTGATACCGTGGACCTTGGCGAGGTAATAGGCCGTCGCCAGCCCATGCCCGCCGCCACCGATGATCACCACGTCATAGCTGGCCTTGGGCTCCGGATCGCGCCAGGCTGGCTGCCAGTGTGACTGCCCGTTAAAGGCACCGCGCAGCAGGGAAAGGGCGGAGTATTTACTCACCGGCACCCCCGACCCCAACCCCCAAACCCGACTGTCCTGAGCTAGTCGGAGGATTGTCCTTTTCTTCGTGCCACACAGGCAAACGCAGAATGCAAGGACAGTCCTTCGACAAGCTCAGGACAGTCGGGGTTAGGGGCGAAGGGCAGTTGCCGGGCTCAACGTTCATAACGCCAACCACCCCTTGCTGGTCCGCCAGTCAGCCTCGATCCCGTCAAACCGGCTGAGCCCCAGTTTCTCAATATCGGTGAAGCTGCATTTGCCTTCGAGCACCAGATCGCTGATCGCGTGGCCGCTGGCGGGGGACAGGCCAAAGCCGACGCCCGACATGGTGCAAACCGTGACATTCTCACGCCGGTCGATCACCGGACGGCCATCGGGGGTCATTTCGATCACCCCGGCCCAGGACCGGATCACGCCCAGGTGTGCGGCACCGGGCAACAATTCGGCAAGCCGCCGCGCGAGGTTGCGCGTCAACGGAGTGCTGGGTTTCACTTCGGGGCCCAGATCGCCGAATTCCACCCATTCGTGCGGGCCGCCGCCATAGGCGAGGTTGCCGCGCAGCGTCTGGCGGCCGTAGAGCCCGTTGCCGTCTACCCCGCCCAGCTTCATCATCGGCGCAGGTTCGGTAACGATCATCTCGGCGCGGGCATTGGCCAGCGGCAGGTCGATCCCGAGCTGTGCGGCGAGGTTCCCGGTCTGCGGACCTGCAGCGATCACCACGGCGTCGCACTCATAAGTGCCGCTGGTGCTTTCGACTGCGGTGACTTTGCCGCCCGCCATCTGGAAGCCAGTGACCGGCGAGTGCTGCACGATCCGCCCGCCCAGGTCCTGCAAGGCCCAGGCATAGGCTTGCACGGTGCGATGCGGGTTGGCGTGGCCGCCGAACCGGTAGTGGATCCCGCCCAGGCAATTGTCGCCCGCCAGCGGAACCGCCTCGCGGACTTGGCTAGCATCAAGCAGATCGACCCGGTGACCGAGCCGGTTATTCATTTCGGCGATGTAATGGTACTGCTCAAGCTGGCGCGGAGTTACCGCCATGACGATCCGCTCAGGGCTGAATTCGGTGGGATAGCCCAGCAATTCGTCCATCTGCGGCCACAGGCGCTGCTCTTCCTTGAACAGCGGGCTTTGGTAGTGCGAGCAGCCGCCGCCGTTGCGGCCCGATGCCTCCCAGCCGACGATTCCTTTGTCGAGCACCGTGACGGCAACGCCCGCGCGCGCCAGCCACCAGGCGGCGCTCAGCCCCGAGGCCCCAGCGCCGACGACGACAACTTTCTGCGCGCTCATAGCGCCATCGCTCCGCCCAGGCGTCGCCTGTTTTCCTCCTCATAGGGGGTGCCGATATCGGCATAGGGCACCCACTGGGTGGGAATGCCCATCCACACGTCCCAACCGGCCCGCATTTCATCGCTTTCCTCCCAGTCGGCGATCACCTTGAGAGACAAGGGGCGCACCGGCGCGCGGTGGGTGGAAAGCGGTACCTCTGCGAGGCTCTTGCCGGCTTCTGCGGCAAGGATCATCGCCACCTGATCGCGGCAGCGGCGGCCCTGGCACTGGCCCATGCCGGTGCGGGTCAGGCGTTTGACCTGGTCCTGGTTGGGCGGGCCATCCTGCAGAAGGGTCTTGAGCGAACGCTGCTGCAGCGCCGGGGGGCGATCGAGATAGCGCGGCGGCTGGAGTCCGGTCAGGTCGGCCAGGGTCATTTCCTCGCACTGGCAGATGATCGTATCGCCGCCGCAAGCTCCGCCCAGTGCATCCATCCAGTCTTGCCGGTAAGCCGCGTGGTCAAAGCCGGTGTCCGCCAGCCCGGCGCAGCTTCCGGCGAAGGCGATGTTCTCACTCGTTTCAGGCAGCCAACCGCCGCGATTGGCATCAAAGCGGCGCGGGCCATTGGCGGCGTCGTTGAGCTCGATCATCGGCACCAGGCCTACGGCCATGACGACAGAGTCGCAGTCGAGGGCCGTGCCATCCGACAGAACCAGTGCCTCAACTCCGTCAAGCCCGCCCTTGGCCTCAACCGGTGTAACTCCGCAGCGCACCGGGATCCCGGCGGCGGCGACCTGAGCGGCCAGATCGGCATTGCCTTGAACGGCATCGCGCACTTCAAAAATTGCGAGAACTTCGAGTCCCTTGCTTAGCGCAAGTAAGGCAGTTTCGAGGCCAAGATCGTGCGATCCCACTACCGCGATCTGCCGCCCGGCGAAGGCATCGTAACGCTCAAGCAGCATGGCGAGCGCCTTGGCCCCCATCACCCCGGGCTGGTTCCATCCAGGGAAAGCCAGCGGCAAGTCGCGCGCGCCGGTGGCGATCACGAGCTTGTCAAAGCCCACCAGCCACGAGCGATCCGCATCTGCGAGGCCGACAACTTGGCCCGGCAGGCTGCCGACCAATGGCCCGTTGCGATAGACTCCCCAGGCAGTCGTTGCGAGCTGGACGTCGATCCCTGCTTCGAAGGCCGGCTCCAACCACGGCATGTTCATGAACACCGTCTCGACCATCCGTTCGCGGTTCTGCACCGCCGTGGTGGCGCGGCCGCCGAAGAAGAACGGGACATCGGTGCCGATCAACGCGCCCGAAACCGGGTTCTCATCGACAAGTAACACCCGTGTGCCATTGGTCGCGGCCTTGAGTGCTGCTTGAGTGCCGCTTGTCCCACCCCCGATTACCACGGTGTGGTAGTGCTGTGACGGCGCGGGAAACTTGCCATCAATGGCGTGGGGATCGTGCCCGCGCTCGCTCATACCGCCTCCAGTGCCTGGGCCAGATCGGCAATGATATCATCGACATGCTCAAGACCGACCGAGAGCCGGATCGTCCCGTCGGTGATCCCGCTCGCCAGCCGCATGTCGCGCGCCACGGCATAGTGGGTGGTGCTGGCTGAATGGCAGATCAAGGTGTTCGACCCGCCCAGATTGACCGCCATCTTCAGCAGCTTGAGACTGTCGAGCATCCGGAACGCCTCAGCCTCGCCGCCGTGGAGGTGGAACGAAAAGGTCGATCCCGCCCCCTTGCACTGGTGCTCGAACACCGCGCGGGCCGGGGTGCCCTCGGGAGTGAAGCCCAGGTAGGTAACACCTGCCACCTTGGGATGGGCCTTCAGCCAGTCGGCGACTGTCTTGGCGTTCTCCATCGCCCGCTCGGTTCTGAGCGACACCGTCTCAAGGCTGCGCAGCACCAGCCAGGCAGTGTAGGGATCGAGGTGACTGCCCCAGACCAGCCGCTGCAATTTCAGCGGTTCGATCAGGTCCTTGCTGCCCGTGATCGCGCCTGCCAGCAAGTCCGAATGGCCCGCGCAGTACTTGGTCAGCGAAGTGACGCACAGGTCCACCCCGTGCTCGAACGGTCGCTGGTGGAACGGCCCCAGGAGGGTGTTATCGACCATCACGATCGGCCGCCGACCCTGTGCCGCCTCGACACGCCCAGCGATCTTCACCAACAGGTCCAGATCGACCAGCGCCGCGGTCGGGTTCCCAGGGCTTTCAGCGGCCAGCAGTGCAACCGGCCCTTTGGCCATCGCCTCCTCGCACGCCGCCCACATGTTCGCCTCGTCGCAGCCGTCGGTCCAGTAGGCCGAGTGGCTGCCGAACTGGGGCATGATCTCGTTGAACAGGCCATCGACGCCTGAATAGAACGGTCGCCCGTGGACCACCCCTTCGCCGGGCTTGAGATAGGCCAGCGCCACGGCGGTATGCGCCGCCATGCCGCTGCAATAGGCCAGCGCCGCCTCGGTGCCATCAATCGCCGCCAGCCGCTCTTCCAGGATGTCGAGCCCCGGATGGCCAAGCCGCGAATAGATGTGCCCGCTGCCTCCGGCCTCGGGTCCGTCGCCGTCGAAATAGGCGCGGTGCACGTCCTTGGCGACTTGCGCCGATGGGTAGGTAAAAGTCGCGGTCATGTAGACCGGCGGCTTGGCCGAACGCGAGGCATCCTCCGGGTTGTAGCCAGAGACTATCGCCAGGGTTTCGGGGCGGAACTGGGGTTTCTTTGGGTCAGGCATGGCACTCAACATAGTCTCGGGCCGTGTCGCAATACCAGTCGGTAAAGCGAGCCACCAGCGCTTCGGCTTCGAGCGAGTAGGGGCCGGGAACGAAGCCCGGGCTCAGGATCCCGCGCTGGTTGTTTTCGGCCAGTTCCTTGTCCTGGAGGTTGGTCTTGAGCCACAGCTCTTTCAGGTCATCGAGCTGGTAATCGACGCCCTCGACAGCGTCCTTGTGGACGTACCAGCGGCTGAACACATGGGTCTCACGCGGGCCAACCGGCATGCAGCTGAACACGAAGACATGATCGCCAGTGGCATGGGCGAAAATGTGCGGATCGATCGCCCAGCGCAGCGAGCCGACATTGCCGCCATTGAGCATGGTCAGCGGCTTGGCGCTGACCGGCTGACCATCCATCGAAATGCTGCTCGCACCCGGATTGAGAGCGAAGCGGGCCAGTTGCCACCACGTTCCTTCGATCGCTGCGTGCGGCAGCCCGGCCGCGTCCATCTGCTCGGCAAAGCTCGGGCCATCGGGATTGCGATGGGTATCGAAGTGCCGGACCATGTGCACCGGAAAGCTGGTGCCCAGCTCCGGGTGTCCGGTGGGGCAGTGATAGCATTCGCGGGCGTTTTCCATCACCAGCTTCCAGTTCGCTTCCTCGACCAGCAGGTCGGTCGCGGCCAGCTTGAGCTGGGTGAAATCGAGCGGTCCGGCGTAGTTGGCGAAAGCATCACCGAAGTCATCGAAGCGCGGCGGATCGTCCGCCAGGCAAACAAAGATCACACCGCCAACGCGCCGCAAGGCGATTGGCCGCAAGCCGTGCTCGCGCTTGTCAAAGTGTTCGGGCATCCGGCCTGCAGCGAACAGCGAACCATCGAGGTCGTAGGTCCAACGATGATACGGGCAGACCAGCTTGGGGGACGAACCGTGCCCGGGCTGGCACAGGATCGAGCCGCGATGGCGGCAGCTGTTGTGGAAGGCGCGGATTGCGCCGGCCTTGTCGCGCACCACCAGAACCGGCCAGGTGCCGACATTGAACGCCAGATAGCTGCCTGGTGTGGGCAGCTCGCATTCGAGCCCTGCCATCAACCACGAACGCGCATAAACCGCCTCCAAATCGAAATCGAAGGCGCGGGGATCGGTGTATAGTCCCTGCGGCAAGCAGTGGTCGGGTTTACGGGCGTCCAATTGCTCGGCTGCCCAGGCGAGATGCTGCATTCGGTGCTCCCAATGAACGGAGTCAGCATCTGGGCAATTCGGCCACGGTGGAACAATTGAATTTTCGCATAGCCCTATCTCAAGGACAGGCGCTATCAGGGGCTGAACAATCAAGAGGCCTGTCAGGGAGGGCGCCATCGCTAACAAGTCCGCCATCAATCGGCGCTGGCTTCCGCTCAATGCGCTGCGGGCCTTCGAAGCTGTCGGCAAGAACCTCAGCTTCACCGGCGGCGCAGCGGCGCTTTCGGTTTCGCAAAGCGCGATGAGCCGGCACGTTGCCGGGTTGGAGCAGTTGCTGGGCAAGCAATTGTTTGAGCGTGATTCCGGCCGCTTGACCTTGACCCCGGCGGGTGAGGAACTGCTCGGCGTGGTCAGCAAATCGCTCGACCGGATCGAGATCACGCTCAATTCGATTCGCGATGACACCATGCCGGGCCGGGCGATGCGGTTGCATGTACCGCCCTCGCTGCTCCAACAGACGTTCCTGCCGATGCTGGGTGAGTTCCACCGCGAGCACCCTGAGATCCGAATCGACGTGTCGAGTGCCGGGGTTACCGGACTGCCCTCGGCGGACATCGACATGGCAATTGTCTATGACCGTCCCAATGTCGATGACAGGGTAACCGATCTGCTCTGGATGGTTCGTGTTGCCCCGTTGTGCTCGCCCGAGACTGCCAAGGCCGCCGAAGGCAAGACCCTGGCCGAATTCCTCGCCGGGCAGGAACTGCTCCACCTCAAGCTCGACAAGCAGCCGCGCGATCTGTTGTGGGGGGCCTACCTCAACCAGTCAGGCATTGCGCTGCCGACCGATGGCGGACTGGCGTTCGACACTTCGATTTCGGTGGCCAAATATGCGATGACCGGCGGCGGGGTGTTCCTGGGCGATGTCGACATGTTCGCGGCTGAGATCGCCTCCGGGCAACTGGTCATGCCTTACGAAGCGGGACTTGAAGATGGCTATGGCTATTATCTGAAGCTGCACGCCGACGATCTGTCCGATCCTGCTATCTCGGTTTTCCGTAGTTGGTTGATCGCCAGGTTCGCTGCCTTGCGCCAACACCGGGACTGATCCGCTTGCGCTGACGGCTGCTTGCTGCCAAGCGCAGCGGCCATGGAAAACCGCGTTCTCAAGCTCGATGGCGTTCACAACTTCCGCGACTATGGCGGCTACACCGGGGCCGAAGGCGCAAAAGTGAAGGCCGGGCTGCTGTGGCGCTCGGCCCAGCACGGCGATGCCAGCGATGCCGATCTGGATGCGATCCACGATCTGGGGATCGCCACGGTGATCGACCTGCGCGGGCCTAGCGAATACGAGGGCAAACCCTGCCGCCGCCACCCCGAATTTGCCGCGCAGGTGTTCCGGTACCCTGAGGAAACCGCTGGCCTTGCGCTGCACACCGAAGCCGCAGACGGCGTAGTGACCGCTGCTGAAGCACGCGCGGCGATGCTGCGGCTCTATGAGGGCATTGCGTTCCGTGAGAACCTGGTGCCAATGCTGCGCTGCTACTTCGAAGTGCTCAAGCGCGCCGAAGGGCCCAGCCTGGTCCACTGCGTTGCGGGCAAGGACCGCACCGGTTTTGCCGTGGCGCTGGCGCAGCATGTGTTGGGGGTGGAGCGCGATGCGATCCTGGCCGACTATGTGTTGACCAACCAGGCAGGCAACGTCGAAGCCCGGGTCGCAGCCGGGGCTGAGCAGATCCATTCCAAATACGGGAAGATCAACGAAGCAACGCTCCGCACGCTGATGGGGGTCGAGGAAGACTACCTGGTCACCGCGCTGGCCGCGGTTGAGGCGCGCCACGGGACGATTGACCACTACCTCTCAGCGGTAATTGGCCTTGGTGATGTAGATTGCCAGGCGCTGCTGGCGCACTACCTCGAACGTTAAAGAAACGCCCGCACTTCGCGCATGAAGCGATCGAACTGGTCGTGGTGCAGCCAGTGCCCGGCATTCTCGAACTCGCTGACCCGCCAGTCCTGGAACACCATCGCGCGGCCGTCTTTCTCGGGGTTTGAAGCCCACGAATCTGCGCCATAGAGGAACAGGATTGGGCAGGTAATCGCGCCCCACAGTTCTTCCAGCCGATCTTCGGGGGTGTCCTCGAACGGCCAGTTGTTGAGGTAGGGGTCGAACTTCCAGCTCCAGGTCCCGTCCTCATTGCGGCTCGCGCCGTGCACGGTCAGGTGCCGGGCCTGCTCGTCGGTCAGGAAGCCGTTCTCTTCCTTCATGCGGGCATAGGCTGCTTCGATGGATTCGTAGCGACGCGGGATCCGGCCCGATGACTTGCGGCGTTCGTCGATCCATTTGCGGAACCGGTTGGCATAGCCTTCGCCCTCGCGCCGGGCGCGCTGTTCTGGGGAGGGGCCGAGGCCCTCGATATTGACCAGCTTGCGGACCTTTTCAGGGTAAAGCCCGGTGAACCGCGTGGCGATATTGCCGCCCAGCGAATGCGCGACAATCGTCACCTGATCATGCCCCAGCGTGTGCACCAGCTGGGCAAAGTCATAGACGAAGGCGTTGGTGCCATAGTTCCCGTCGGGCACCCAGGCGCTGTCGCCGTGGCCGCGCAAGTCAGGCGCGATCACGTGCCAGTCCTTGGCCAGCTCCTCCGCCACCCAGTCCCAGCTGCGGCAATGGTCGCGCCCGCCGTGCTGTAGGATCAAGGGCGGAGCCTCAGGGTTGCCCCAGTCAACATAGTGAAGGCGCAGGCGCTGCGAGATGAAGCTGTTGGCGGTGGGTCCGTGGATCGTCATGCGCGCGGATTTGCGCGTTTTGCTGCGCTGCGTCAATCCGGGGAAATTCCGCCCCGCCAGACTCGCCAAGCGGCGCGGCAGTTCCTATCTGGGCACCGAGCAACGGAGAAGCCAATGACCACCCACACCACCCGCATGCTGATTATCGGTTCCGGCCCGGCCGGCCTTTCGGCAGCGATTTATGGCGCGCGCGCAGGCATGCAGCCGATTGTGGTGCAGGGGCTGCAGCCCGGCGGTCAGCTGACCATCACCACCGATGTCGAGAATTACCCCGGCTTTCGCGACGTGATCCAGGGCCCCTGGCTGATGCAGGAAATGCAGGCCCAGGCCGAACATGTCGGCACGCGGATGCTGTGGGACACGATCACCGAGGTTGACCTTACAAGCTCGCCATTCCGCGCGATTGGTGACAGCGGCGATGTTTATGAAGGCGATACCTTGGTGATTGCCACCGGCGCACAGGCCAAGTGGCTGGGCGCTCCCAGCGAACAGGAGCTGTCTGGCAAGGGCGTCTCCGCCTGCGCCACTTGCGACGGGTTCTTCTATCGCGGCAAGAAGGTTGTAGTGATCGGCGGCGGCAATACCGCGGTCGAAGAGGCGCTCTACCTCACCAACCACTCACCGGATGTAACCCTGATCCACCGCCGCGATTCGCTTCGCGCGGAGAAGATTTTGCAGGACCGGCTGTTTGCCCATCCCAACATCAAGGTGCTGTGGAACAAGGCGGTCGATCACTTTGTGGGCGGCGAAAGCGGCCTGATCGGGGTGGCGCTGAAGGACACGGTGACCGGCGAAGCATCGGTCGAACCGACCGATGGTGCGTTCGTCGCCATCGGACATGCGCCTTCGACCGAGCTGTTCAAAGGCAAGCTCGAAATGGATGACGGCGGTTATCTGATCGTCGAGCCCGGCACGCCCAAGACCGCGATCCCGGGCGTCTTCGCCTGCGGCGACGTGATGGACCACATTTATCGCCAGGCGGTCACCGCGGCCGGCACCGGCTGCATGGCCGCGCTTGATGCCGAGCGGTTCCTGGCTGAGCGGGACTTCGCGGCGAGCAAGGCCTAGCCCAGCCCGCGCAAGGCCCCCAAAATCTGCCCTTGAAGCCAGATCCGCGCTTGCGGTTCGGCAAAGCTGTGGCCCGCACCCGGGCATTTGCGCAGGCGCGGGTCGACCTTGTCCCAGTTGTCGAGGAACACCTGCCCGGTGCGGTCGTTCTCGGCGATCAGCAGCGTGACCGGCCCGGTGAAAGTCTTGAGCCCTTGGGCCATGCCTTGCGCCAGCGATGAAGGCGGCGGCGCGGGCTTGACCGCTTCGACCAGACTTTCGGCGAGCTGGCCAACCTTGACCTTGCCGGTCAGCAGCCGCAGCAGCGCCTTGGGATCGGTCAGGCGGCGCAGGTAATGGCGGCGGATCGCGGCCGGGGTCATCTGGGGTTGCGGTTCTTCGGCAGTCGGTGCCTCGGGCTCTGATTGGGGTTCAAAAGTCCAGGGATTGGCCAGCACCAGCGCATCGCAGCCTTTGCCTTCGGCCAGCATCAGCGCGCTGGCGGCATCGCAATTCCCGTAGGCGACGATGTGCTTGAGCCCGCGAACCTGGGCGCGGAACGCCAGCAGCGCGGCTGCGATATCGTCCGCGCTGTCGGCAAAAGTAGCGTTAGTGCCCGAACTATCGCCCACTCCGCGCCGGTCATAGCGCATCACCGGAAAGCCTGCCGTCGCGACCTTGCCGGCCAGCTCGGCATGGCCGCCGAAGGGGCCCGAGCGCAACTCATTGCCGCCGGTGACGATCAGCAGCCCGGCCCTGGCTTCTGCCATGTCGAGCGTTCCGGCCAGCGTCTCGCCCTGACACTCGAAAGTGAAGTGGCGGCGCTTCATGCCCCGATCCCCACCGCGATTACGGCCGCCAAAGCATCGGCCTGCTCGGCATCCTCGTCCGGCTCGGCCCGCAGCCACAACGCACCGCCGCCAACCAGTTCATGCTCCAGCGCCGTGATGCCGACTTTCTTGCCCGGAACAAGCGTGTTCAGCTGCCGCAGCATTTCGCCTGAGAGCGAAAATCCGGCCAATTCGAGCCCCATCTGCAGGCCCTGTTCCATCAGCGCATCGACGCTTTCCTCGCGGCCCGCTTCGCGCGCCGAAAGGATCCGGGCGCGCAGCATGGTGCGCAGCAGGCTTGCGCCCTTGACCGGGGCATAGTGCCAACCGCCCAGCTTTTCAGGCAGAACCAGCCCACCGCCGCGGATCGCCAGAACGTGGGTTGCACCAAAGTGCCGCGCGGCAGCGTCAAGCGCCATGCGCCAGTCCTCGGGCTCGATCAGAGCCAGGTCCTGCTCGCTTTCGTTGCAGCCGGGCAAGTCGGGCAGCACGCTGTCGATCCCCGAGCCATCGAGGCGGCGCATCACTTCGACCGTGAAACGGCGCAACTTGTGGCCCTCGTCGAACAGCGCCGGGGCAATCAGCACGCGGTGCTTGCGCCCCGCATCGAACACCAGGGCATATTCGCTCGCCGCAGCGCCGCCGGGCAGGGGGCAGGGATAGCTCTCAGCCTTCACGCTGCGTCCAGCTTGCTCCGGGCGAAAGCCAGCAGGCTCCCGTAGCTTTCGAACAGCTCGCCGTCGATTTCGTCCTCGTCGATGACGATGTCGAGCCGGTCTTCCATTTCGGTCAGCAGTCCTGCGACCGCCATCGAATCGAGTTCGGGCAGATCGCCGAACAGGCCGGTTTCGGCCGTAAAGGAATCGGCTTGCCCAGGCTTGAGGCCCAGCACGTCGGAGAGGATGGCGCGCAATTTCTGGTCGGTGGTATCCATGACTTCCGTTCTCTAGCCTTTGCCCAAGGCATGGCGCAAGGCGGCGCGGACGATCCGCGGCCAGTTGCCGGGCCATTTCGGGCGATACATTTCAACTCGGTAACGCGGGCGGACAAGTTCCATCCAGTCGCGCTTGTAAGGATCGTTGCCGGTGCCGAAATCGACCAAGTCGATATGATCGCGGTCGATTACCTGCTCGAACAGCGCGGCGGACAGCGTGGTGCCAGGCGAAAGCGGTTTCGATCCCTCGGTATGGGCCAATTTGTGGATGAAAGCGGTGCCGTTCTCGACGCTCCAGAATTGCGCTGCAACGGGTTCGCCTTCGGCAAAGGCCAGGCCCAGCCGCAAACGGCCTGCCTTGCCCTCGGCTTCGGCAAAGGCGCGCAGGAAAGCGGGAGAGCCTTCTTCGGGCTTCCAGCTCCGGGCATAAACCGCTTCGTAAGCGGCCCAGCTTTCCGGGTTGAAATGGCTTTCGAGCGACAAGGTGACCTTGCCGGCCTTGCGCTTTAGCGTGGTGCGCAATTGGCCGGGGCGCTCTGCCATATATTCGGCGAAGCTGCGGCCGTTTACGGGCAGCACGTGGTTTACATCGCATTGGCTGCGGAACACCGTCCATCCGGCCTTGCGGAAAGCCGCTTCAAGAAGGTCCGTTTCGCCGTTCTCGTTGGGCAGGGGGGAGAGGGTAATGCGCGGTGCTTCTGCCGCCAGGCCGGCAGCCATTGCGGTCAGCAGTGTTGGGGCATCTGCACCGGGGGTGACTAGCGGTGCGACGCGGAACGAATACCAGTTGGCCAAGGCAACGATATCACGCTTTTTGCGCAACAGCGGCAGAACTGCGCGGTTTTCTCCATCGCGGGCGACGGCGATCAGGGGAACGTGGCCGCAGTGCTTCTGCAGCATGCGCCACCATTCCAGCCGGTCGAACGGGGCGCGGGCGTGCGGCGCGCTCAGCAATGCGGCCAGTGCCGCATCGCCTTGCACTTCGTTAAGATCATCGTGATAGGTAACCACGATTGCCACAGCGAAATTCAAACCCCCGGAGCGAGTAAACCCTTGTCCTGCAATCCCAATCCCGAGGTCCGGCCGATCGACCATCTCGCCGAGTTGGGCGCAGACGCAGCCCCTGCACTGGTGCTGCGTGGGGGCACTCTTAACCACAAGGACTTAAGGGATCGTGTCGCTCGGCTCGCCGGGTGGCTGAAAGGGCTGGGGCTGGCACCGGGCGACCGGGTGGCGAGCTGGGCAGCCAAGGGCGAGCTGACTTGCCTGCTGCCGCTGGCCGCGCCGCGCGCCGGGCTGGTTCACGTGCCCGTAAACCCGCTTTTGAAGCGCACACAAGTGGCACACATCGTGCGGGACAGTGGCACCAAAGTGTTACTCGGAACGCACTCAAGGCTCACCACGCTGGAAGCAAGCGATCTGGACACGGATGTTCTGGTCCTGAGCGAGGATGAGGCACTGGCGAAAGCAGCCTTGGCCGATCGGATTGGGCCTTCCAGCGCCGATCCAGATACGCTCGCCGCGATCCTCTATACCAGCGGATCGACCGGCAAGCCCAAGGGCGTGATGCTGAGCCACGCCAACATGTGGCTGGGGGCGGACTCGGTTGCGGACTATCTCGGCATGGCGGCAGACGATGTCACGCTGGCGGTGCTGCCGCTGTCGTTTGATTATGGCCAGAACCAGCTGTTCAGCACCTGGCACGCCGGGGGCTGCGTGGTTCCACTCGACTACCTGACCCCGCGGGATGTGGTGAAAGCGGTGGAGCGCCACGGCGTCACCACACTGGCCGCAGTGCCGCCGCTGTGGGTGCAACTGACCGAGCTCGACTGGCCCGCTGAAACCGCCGCGAAACTGCGCCGCCTGACCAATTCGGGCGGGGCCTTGACGGTCGAACTGGTGCGCAGGCTGCGCAGCCTGTTTCCGGCGGCACGGCTGTTCCCGATGTATGGACTGACCGAGGCCTTCCGCTCGACTTATCTCGATCCCGCGCTGGTCGATAGCCACCCGACCTCGATGGGCAAGGCGATCCCGCATGCCGAGATCCTGGTGGTGAACGACAAGGGCGAAGTGGCCGCCGATGGCGAGGAGGGCGAACTGGTTCATTGCGGGCCATTGGTAGCCCAAGGCTATTGGCAAGACCCGGTCCGCACTGCTGAGCGATACAAGCCGGCCCCGCCGGAATCCCGCTATGGCGGCATGGCGGTCTGGTCGGGCGACCGGGTCAAGCGCGATGCCGATGGCCTGCTCTATTTCGTCGGGCGCCGCGATGCGATGATCAAGTGCGCGGGCAACCGGATCAGCCCGCAAGAGGTTGAGGACGGCGCCCTGGCGACCGGGCTGGTTGCCGAAGCCGTTGCGCTGGGCATTCCTGACGAGCGATTGGGCCATGCGATCCACCTGATCGTCCGGCCAGTTGCCGGAATCTCAGGTGCCCAAGAAGAATTGCCGCGTAAACTTATGCAAACACTCCCCAATTTCATGCAGCCTAAGGTGATCCACTGGCGCGAGGCGATGCCGATTTCGCCCAATGGCAAGATCGACCGCAGCGGGCTCTATCAGGAGTTGGCGGCATGAAGCCGCTTGGTCCGATTCCTGCCGGCTTTGCCATAATTGATGGCGAGCTGGCGATCGCAGGGCGCAAGGCGAGCGATCTGGTCGCCGAGGCTGGGGCTACGCCGCTGTTCGTCTATTCGGGCGCGCTGATCAAGCGCCGCGTGGCCGATCTCTATGCCGCGCTGCCTTCGCGTGTGGCGCTAAATTTTGCGATGAAAGCGAACCCTTACGGCCCGATTCTTCAGCTGATGTCTGAGCTGGTTGACGGGTTCGATATTGCATCGGCAGGCGAACTCAAACTGGCTCTGGCGGCGGGGGTAGCGGCGAACCGGATTTCCTTTGCCGGACCTGGCAAACGCACTGACGAACTTGAAGCGGCGATTCAGGCGGGGGTCACGCTCAACCTTGAAAGCGAAGGCGAGGCCGTGCGCGCGCTGGAAGCCGGGCACCGCCTTGGCGTCACCCCGCGGCTCGCGATCCGGGTCAATCCCAGCTTTGACCTCAAAGGGTCGGGCATGAAAATGGGCGGCGGGGCCAAGCAATTCGGCGTCGATGCCGAGCGCGTGCCCGCCATGGCCCGCGAAGTGATCGCCAGCGGTGCGGAATGGCGTGGGTTTCATATCTTCGCCGGCAGCCAGGCCTTGTCGGCCGCTGCAATCATTGAAACCCAGGCTCAGGCCCTGGCGCTCGCGACCGAACTGGCCGAGGCCAGCGGAGCGCCGCTGCCGCATTGCAATCTGGGCGGGGGCCTGGGCATCCCCTATTTCCCGGGTGATGAGCCGGTCGATCTGGCCGCGGTTGGCGAGGCGCTAGGCGAGGCGCTCGAGAATGTGCCGCAAGTGCTGAAATACACGCAATTCTGCGTCGAACTGGGGCGCTATCTGGTGGGCGAGGCCGGGGTCTATCTGACCCGGGTCGTTGACCGCAAGGTCAGCCACGGCGAGATCTTCCTGGTTGTCGATGGCGGGCTGCACCACCAGCTTGCCGCGTCCGGCAACTTCGGCACGGTGGTGCGCCGCAATTACCCCGTCGCGATCGCCAACCGTTTCGATGCCGAACCTTCGGAAGCGGCAAGCGTCGTGGGTTGCCTGTGCACTCCGCTCGACCGCCTGGCCGAGAAGGGCCATTTCCCCCGCGCCGAGGTGGGCGATCTGGTCGCAGTGTTCTGCGCCGGAGCTTACGGTGCCAGCGCCAGCCCGGCGCAGTTCCTGGGTCACGGTCCGGCCCCGGAAATGCTGATTTAACAATTCACTCCGCTTGCGTCCCGTTTCGGGACCGCCTCCGGGTGAACACACAATCTGCACATAGGGCTAACGCAATATTCACCCTTTTTTCCGATAGCGGAGCCTGAATAGCCGGGTCTCCGTCGTGGGTTGGGCATACCTACACGCAGGTTCGGCGCATTTGAAGGAAATGCCCGATGAAAATCAGTCGCTTCTCCTGCCTGCTGGCCAGCAGTGCCGTGATGAGCCTGGCGCTGTCCGGCTGCGCTGGCGGTGCGAGTGGTCCGCAGCTACCGCCAACGACGTTTGTGGCGATGCAGGAAGGTCCGGGCGAGGATTACATCATCGGCCCGCTCGACGAACTGACCATCTTCGTCTGGCGCAACCCGGAACTCGGCGCAAAAGTACAGGTCCGGCCCGACGGGCGGATCACCACCCCGCTGATCACCGACATGCCGGCGGTTGGCAAGACGCCCAAGATGCTGGCCGACGACGTCACGCTGCAACTCTCGCAGTTCATTCAGGATCCGCTGGTTTCGGTGATCGTCAACAAGTTCTCGGGCACATACGGCCAACAGGTCCGCATCATCGGCGCGACCGGCAAGCCGGCCTCGCTGCCCTACAGGGCCAATATGACTGTCCTCGATGCGATGATCGCGGTCGGCGGGCTTGGTGAGTATGCCGCGGGCAACCGGGCCAAACTGATCCGCTTCGACAAGGTTAGCGGCAAGCAGCAGGAATACTCGCTGCGGCTGAACGACTTGCTGCGCAAGGGCGATACCAAGGCCAACGTCATGCTGATGCCCGGCGACGTGATCATCATCCCCGAAAGCCAGTTCTGAGGAAGGGGCCCGGGGACCAGCAATGACCAACATTTTCGACGAACTGCGCGCAGCGCTCTTCTCGGTCTGGCACCGCCGCTGGCTGGCGCTGGCCGTGGCCTGGGGCCTGTGCCTGCTCGGTTGGCTGGCCGTGGCGATGGTGCCCAACAGCTATGAATCGAAGGCCCGGATCTTCGTCCAGCTGGACGACATGCTGGCCGACGTTACCGGCGTTCCCAGCAACACCAAGCGCGATATCGAACGGGTCCAGCAAACGCTGACCAGCGCGGTCAATCTCGAAAAGGTCATCCGCGGCACGCCGATGGGGGCCAGCATTTCCAGCCCCAAGGAAATGGAAGCCGCGGTGCTTTCGCTGGGCAAGAAGATCAAGGTCGAAAACGACAAGGACAACCTGTTCACGATCACCGCGACATACGGCAACGGTTCCAATTCCGACGCGGCCAACGCCAAGATCGCCCAGGCGATAGTGCAGAAGCTGATCGACCTGTTCCGTGAGGAAAACCTCTCGGGCAATCGCGGCCAGGTCAACCAGTCGATGGACTTCATGGACCAGCAGCTGGCCGCGCGTCAGAAGGAACTGGATGTCGCCCAGCAGAAGAAGCTTGCCTACGAAGCGCAGAACCCCAGCCTTGCTGGCGGGGCCGGAGCGGCGGCACAGAAGCTGGAATCGATGCGGGCTGAACTGCGCGGTGTCGATGCCGACCTTTCGGCGGCGCAAAGCGCGCTCGCGGCGATCAATGGCCAGATTGCGGGTACTCCCCGGACGATTGCCGGGACCGGTTCGGTAGGCGGCGCACGCGGTGCGCTGGCCGATGCCCAGGCCCAGCTGAGCAGCCTGCGGGCACGCGGGCTCACCGAAAACCACCCTGACGTGATTGCCGCGCGCAATACGGTCAACGCTTTGCGCTCTGCTGCAGCGGCCGAAGGCGGCGGGCAGGTCGGCATGCCGAACCCTGCCTATACTTCGCTTGAATCGATTCGTGCCGAGCGGCAGGCCAATGTCCAGTCGCTGTCGGCGCGCCGTGCGGCCCTGCAGGCCGAAGTCAGCACGCTGACCGCGCAGCAATTCTCGAACCCCGCCGCTGCGGCCGAGTACCAGCAGATCGCCCGCGATTACGAGGTCCTCAAGACCAAATACGACGAGCTGGCCCGCCAGCGCGAGGAACTCAAGATCCGCGGTTCGGTGGAAACCGAACACAACGCGGTCAAGTTTCAGGTGATCGATCCGCCGACCACCCCGCGTTCGCCGATCGCACCCAACCGGCCGCTGCTGCTGTTTGGCGTGTTGATCATGGGGCTGGGTGCCGGGGCCGCCACGGCCTTCGCGGTCAGCCAGCTGCGCTCGACGTTTGCCACTGCCGGCAAGCTCGAAAAGGCGCTCGGCCTGCCGGTACTCGGCTCGATTACCCAGGTGATGACTGATTCGGCGCGCCAGGTTCGCGCAAAGCGTTTGCGGTATTTCTACGCAGCCAGCGCGGCGCTGGGCGGGGTCTTCGCGATCCTGCTGACGATCGAGATCGTCCAGCGCGGCATGGTGGCGTGAGGGGATTGTGATGACTGAACAGACCAAGATCCCCTTGCCAGACGAAGATGTGGCCAAGCCCCAAGGGCCCAGCCTGATCGAACGCGTGGTGCGCAATTACGACCTGGTCCGCCTGGCGCCTGCGCCAATCCCGGCCGATCTGGTGCCGCCTGCGTCTGCCCGCCGCCGCTATCGCCGCGCCGATGAGGCGGCCGAGGAGGCCGAAGTTACGCCGGTCAATGAACCGGTCGAAGCAGCACCCGAAGTGGTGGAGCCAGAAGTTGTCGCCAAGGCTCCCGTTCCTGCTCCTGCTCCTGCTCCTGTTAAGGCCAAGCCCCCGGTTCCGGCACTGAAGCCGGTCGAGTTCAAGGGCGAGCGGCTGCCGGTCAACCGCCAGGACTTGCGCGACCAGGGACTGATTGTCCCGGAGAGCAGTGTGACCGCGGTTCTGGAAGAGTTCCGGATCGTCAAGCGCCAGCTGCTCTACAATGCCGGCCACCTGGCCCAGCAGGGCATGGGTCCTGCGGCCCAGCGCGTGCTGATCTGCTCGCCGCATCCGGGCGAAGGCAAGAGCTTTACCGCGGTCAATCTCGCACTCGCAATCGCGGCCGAGAAGGAGAGCGAAGTGCTGCTGGTTGATGCCGACTTTGCCAAGCCTTCGGTGCTTTCGATGCTGGGGCTGCCGGGTGGACCAGGGCTGATGGATGCGCTGTCAAACCCCGACGTCGATGCCGCCGAATGCGTGATCGGTACCGACATTCCGGGGCTGTGGGTTATGCCCGCGGGCAGCGCGACCGCATCGGACAGCGAATACCTGTCCTCCTCACGCACCCGCGACGTGCTCGACCGTTTGGTCCAGGGCGCGCCGAACCGTTTTGTGATTTTCGATTCCCCGCCCGCATTGGCCGCTTCACCGGCTGCGGAGCTGGCCAAATATGTTGGCCAGTCCGTGGTTGTCGCGCGCGCCGACCGGACTGGGGCTGGATCGCTGGAAGACGCGGTCTCGCTGCTTTCGGCCTGCCCGAACATCCAACTGCTTTTGAATGCCGTCCACTTCAGCCCGAGCGGTCGTCGCTTCGGCTCCTATTATGGATACGGAGGCTGACCATGAAGTCGCACCTCTTCTCGCGCTTTGCCGCGCTTACTGCCGGACTGGCATTCTTCTTGCCCGGTATGGTTCACGCCCAGACCCTGCCTTACGGCGATGTCGCCGGTTCGGCCGGAGGCAGCGGCGACGAAGTCTCCGATGGCGAGGACAGCGGGGACGAGGGCACCGAGGATAACGGCGGTTCGCCGCACCTCAAGAAGGTCCACTTCACGCCCTATATCGAAGTGCAGCAGGTCGTCACCGCCGAGCTTTCGCCGGGCAATGACACGCTGACCTATTCGACCGTTGCGGTTGGTGCCGATGCCAATATCAGCGGCCGCAATTACAATGCCGGGATGGCAGTGCGCTATGAACGGCGCTTTGGCTGGGGCAGCAATGCCGGCAACGACGGCGATGTGATCAGCGGCATGGCCCGCGCCAGCGTCGCGGTTGTCCCGCGCTCGGTCTATATCGAGGGCGGCGCGATGGCTGCGCGGCTTGGCGCAGAAAACAACGGTTCGACCATCAACGGCCGGGATTTCGGTGACAGCGCGACCCAGGTCTATGCCGCCTATGTCGGGCCTTCGGTTAAGACCCAGGCCGGCGACGTTTCGATCGAAGGCCACTACCGCTTCGGCTACAACAAGGTGACTACGCCCAACGCGGTTGCGATCGTACCCGGCCAGGGCGCGGTTGATCGCTATAGCGACGGCACGGTCCATGCCGCCCGGCTCCACATGGGCACCCGCCCGGGTGAACCGCTGCCGGTGGGCGTCGGGGTTGGCGCTGGCTGGCTGCGCGAGGATTCGTCGAACCTGGATCAGCGCGTCGATGACAAGAATGTGCGCGGCGACGTCACTCTGCCGATCGGCAGCAGCCTCGCGCTGGTGGGCGGCGTTGGCTATGAAGACGTCAAGGTTTCGCACCGCGACGCACTGATCGATCCGATTACGCTCCTCCCGGTCGTGGACAGCAATGGCCAGTACGTCACCGACAAGAGCCAGCCGCGCCAGATTGCCTATGAAAGCGAAGGCTTGATCTGGGATGCCGGGGTCATCTGGCGGCCCAGCAAGCGCACTGCACTGGAGGCCCATGTCGGGCGCCGCTATGGTTCGACCACCTATTTCGGCAGCTTCGCCTATGCGCCCAGCGCGCGCAGCAGCCTGAACATTTCGGTCTATGACAATGTCACCGGCTTTGGCGGGCGGCTCAACAAGAGCCTGGCCGACATGCCGACTGACTTCCAGGGCATCCAGAACCCGCTGACCGGTGGTCTCAGCACCTGTGTGGCCGCTGTGGCTGAAGCAGGGGCAAGCGGCGGGACCTGCCTGAACGGCGCGCTGGCCTCGATCCGTTCGTCGGTATTCCGCGGGCGCGGGGCCATCGCCAGCTTCAATGTCAGAGGCAATTCGCTGCAGTACGGGATCGGCGCCGGTTATGACCGCCGCAAGTTCATCGCTGCACCGGGCACTGTCTTGGCTGTGGCCAATGGCCTGATCGACGAGAACTACTGGGTGGCCGCCTATTTGAACGGCCGGATCGATCGAAACTCCAGCTTTGGCACCAATGTCTATGCCAACTGGTACCAAAGCGGAGATGCCTTGGCTGGCGATACCAGCTCGGTTGGGGCATCGGCATCCTATTATCGCACGCTTGCGCGCAATCTGACCGCTAGGCTGGCCGTAGGGATCAACGGGGTCAACCGCGAGCAGCTTGAGGATTACTGGTCGGCTTCGGCGCTGGCCGGTGTCCGCCTGTCGTTCTGAGCCTGATTTTCGGGGGTACTTGTAATGTTCAACGATTTCTACGGGCTCACCGGACGGCCGTTCCAGCTTACGCCGGACCCGACCTTCTATTTTGAGAGCCTGACGCACCGCAAGGCGCTGTCGTACCTTTCGTACGGGCTGGCCCAGGGCGAAGGTTTCGTGGTGATCACGGGCGAAGTCGGCGCGGGTAAGTCCATGCTGGTTGCGCACTTGATGGCCACAATCGACCCGGCGCGGCTGACCGCAGCGCAGATCGTCACCAGCAAGCTCGACGGCGAAGAACTGGTCCATGTCGTCGCGCAAGCCTTCGGGCTGATCGTCGATGGCCATGACAAGGCCAGCGCGCTTGGCGCGATCGAAGCCTTCCTGCATGACGAGGCCCGCGCGGGCCGCCGCTGCCTGCTGGTGGTCGATGAGAGCCAGAACCTTGAGCTTGAAGCGCTGGAAGAGCTGCGCATGCTGTCCAACTTCCAGCTGGGCGCGCACCCGCTGCTGCAAACGCTGCTGCTGGGTCAGCCGGAATTCCGCGACACGATCCAGGAGCACCCGCAGCTGGAGCAACTGCGCCAACGCGTGATCGCTGCGCACCACCTCGAAGCGATGGAGCTGGGCGAAATCCAGCCCTATATCGAACACCGCCTGAAATGCGTGGGCTGGACCGGCAATCCCAAGTTCGACCAGCGGGTCTATACCGAGCTTTACGAAGCCTCGGGCGGCGTGCCGCGCCGGATCAACCAGATCTGCAACCGGCTGATGATGCTGGGCGCGGTCGATCAGCGCAGCCGGATCGACGGCGCGATGCTCAGCCAGGTGCTCGAAGAGCTTGAGCTGGATGGTACGATGCAGCTCAACAAGCCGGCCAAGGCCGAACCGGTCGCTGAAGCGCCGGTGGCTGCTCCGGTGCCGGTCGATGCGGTTGCCCTGGCTCAGCTTCAGGCCATGCTGGCTGAACGCGACGCCCAGATTGCCGAGCTTCAGCAAGCGGTTATCGAACTGGCCAACGAACAGGAAGCTGCGCCAGCGGCTACTGTGGATCCTTCGCAGGCCGCCGCACTGGCAGCGATCGAAGCCAAGCTCTCGGCTTTCGAAACCAAGATGCTCGAGCAGGAACGCACGATCCGTCACACGCTGACCATGCTGATCGAGTGGATCGAGGCCGACGACGCCAGCCGCGCGGCGGCCTGAGCCAAGGAGGCTTGAGAGGACGATGTCCGAGCAGATCGTCAACGGCCTTTCGGTTGATGTCGAAGACTGGTTCCAGGTCGGCGCGTTCGAAGGCGTGATCGACCGGGCAAGCTGGGATTCGCTGGGCAGCCGGGTTGAGGACAATTGCCTGGCAATCCTCGACATGTTCGCCCGCGCCGACGTCAAGGCGACCTTCTTCACGCTGGGCTGGGTCGCCGAACGCCACGGACCGCTGATGCGCCGGATCGTCGAAGCTGGGCACGAGCTGGCCAGCCACGGATGGGATCACGAACGCGTGTTCCGGTTCGACAAGGCGAGCTTCGCCGCCGATCTCGAGCGCAGCCGCAAGGTTCTGGAAGACGCTTCAGGCGTGCGGATCACCGGCTACCGCGCACCCAGTTTCTCGATCGATCAGCGCACCCCCTGGGCCTATATGGCGCTGCACGAACAGGGCTTTGAATACAGCTCCTCGGTCGCACCGATTGTCCACGATCACTATGGCTGGCGCGAGGCTCCGCGCTTTGCGTTCAAGCCTTTGCCGTGGAGCGACCTGGTCGAAATCCCGGTCACCACCGCGCATTTCGCCGGACGCCGCCTGGCCGCCGGGGGAGGGGGCTTCTTCCGGGTCCTGCCCTATGGCTTTTCGCGCTGGGCGATCCGCCAGGTCAACACCAAGGATCAGCGTCCGGCGGTGTTCTATTTCCATCCCTGGGAAATCGACCCCAACCAGCCGCGCGTCCCCAATGCCTCGATGCGTTCGCGGGTGCGGCACTATACCAACCTTTCGGTCATGGCCCGAAAGCTGGAGCAACTGGTCGGCGAATTCGCCTGGGGCCGGATGGACCTCTTGGCGCACCGCGAAGCGCAGCGCGCGGTGGAGCTGGCGGCGTGAATGCCCCGTTTCGCCCTTCAACGCTGACTGTCCGCACGGCAAGTGTCTCCGATCCGGATGAATTGCGGCGGATCGAAGCCTATGTCGCCGCGCAGGACGAAGGTACTGCCTTTCACCGCCCGGCCTGGCTGCTGGGCGCTGCCCAAGGGACCGGCAATCGCGCCCTTGCACTGGTGGCCGAGCGCGGGCACGAACTGGCCGGCTATGTCCCGCTGACTGAGGTCCACTCGCCGTTGTTCGGGCGGGTCCTGGCCTCAAGCGGGTTCGGGGTTGGCGGCGGCATGCTGGTCAGCGACCCGCGCGATGCCAAGGCCTTGTTCGCGGCGCTCGAAGAATTGGCGCTGCGCCGACATTGCCCGGCGATTGAGCTGCGCGGGGGGACCTTGCCGGTGCGCCGCGCTGGCTGGGCGATCAAGCAGGATTCGCATTGCGGTTTCGTCCGCTCACTGGCCGCCGACGACGAAGCCGAGCTGCTCCAGATCCCGCGCAAGCAACGTGCCGAGGTGCGCAAGGGGCTGGCGAACGACCTTCAAGTCACTATCGGCAGCGCCGAAAGCGATCGCCGTGCGCACTATGCCGTCTATGCCGAAAGTGTCCGCAACCTGGGCACTCCGGTATTCCCGCGCAGTCTGTTCGACCGTGTGCTCGATCGGTTTGGCAACGAAGCGGATATTCTGACTGTCTGGCACCAGGGCAAGCCGGTCTCCTCGGTGCTCTCGCTGTACCACAAGGGCGATGTCATGCCCTATTGGGGCGGCGGCACCTGGGACGCCCGGCGGCTGCGCGCCAATGACCGGATGTATTTCGAACTGATGCTCCACGCCCGCCGGCGCGGCTGCCAGCGGTTCGATTTTGGCCGTTCGAAAACCCATTCGGGCGCCTACGACTTCAAACGCAACTGGGGTTTCGAGCCCGAGCCGCTGTCCTACGCGGTCTGGACTGCCCCTGGCCACGAGGCCCGCGATGCCGATCCGACCAGCGCCAAGCACGCCCTGCTGATCGCGGCCTGGAAGCGGCTGCCGCTGCGTCTGGCCAACTTGCTGGGTCCACATATTTCGCGTGGCCTCGGGTAATGGGCGAGATCCTGTTCCTGGCGCACCGGATGCCGTTTCCGCCCAACCGCGGAGACAAGATCCGTTCGCACCATGTGCTCAGGCACCTGGCCGAATTGGCTCCGGTCCATGTCGCCACATTCGCCGATGACGATGCCGACCTGGCCGCAGAGGGCGAATTGTCTGCACTGGCCGCCAGCCATTGCCTGGTGCGCCGCGACAAGTCGCTGGTTCGCGCCGGGATCGAGGCACTGGTCAAAGGCAAGCCGGTCAGCCTGACCGCGTTCCACCATCCCGCACTTGCAGCCGATGTCCGCAGGGTGCTGGCCGAGCGCCCGATCGACACGATCTATGCCTTCTCGGGGCAGATGGGTCAGTACATCCCTGACAGTTTCACCGGCCGCGTGCTGTTCGATTTCGTCGATGTCGATTCGGCCAAGTTCGAGGCCTATGCGACAAGCGGCAGCTTCCCGCGCAGCTGGATCGACGCGCGCGAAGGGCGCTTGCTAGGTGCCGAGGAAGCCCGGCTCGCCCGCCTCAGCCAGGCCAGCCTGCTGGTCTCGAACGAGGAGGCCGCGCTGTTTCGCGCCCGTCTCTCGCCCCAGGATCGCGCCACTTGCGATGTCCGCGCGCTGCGCAACGGGATCGACAGCCGCTTTTTCGACCGCGCCCTGGTCCGTCCGGCGCCCGCGATGCTCGATTGCGGCGGGCCGCGGATGATCCTCACCGGGCAGATGGACTATGCCCCCAACATTGCCGCCGCCGAACGCGCGATTGAGCGGATCCTGCCGCTGGTGCGCGAACAGTTCCCCGATGCCAGCTTCCACGTGGTCGGACGCAGCGCACCCGATACGCTGCTGGCCAGCCACGGACAGGGCGGGGCCTATGTCTGGGGCGGGGTTGATGACATTCGCGAATGGCTCGCCGCTGCCGATCTGGCGCTGGTTCCGCTGGAACTGGCGCGCGGGGTGCAGAACAAGGTGCTTGAGGCGATGGCCATGGCCATGCCGGTGGTGCTGACCCCCGGCGCCGCAACCGGAATAGGCGGAATCGACGCGCGCCACTATGCCGTGGCCGAAAGCGATATCGCCCTGGCTGAACGCGCCATTGCGCTGCTGGGAGATCACGATCATTGCTGGGCAATGGGCCTCGAAGCGCGCCGCTTCGTCGTCGACGGGATGAGCTGGCAGGCGACGCTTGCGCCGCTCGCTGCGATGCTGGGTCTTGCCGAAAGCACCACGCGCCATGCTGCCTGAGGCTCTTGCCATGCCTGGGCGTTTCAGCCTTGCGGCCATGCCCGCGCATTGGCGGCAGGCGCTGATCAAGCTTGGCCTGATCTGGACCGCGCTGATCGTGGCTTTCGGGTCCGACTGGCTGGCGATGTTCGACCAGTGGTGGAATTCCTCGACTTACAATCACATCCTTCTCGTCCCGGCGATCTTTGGCTGGCTGGTCTGGCTGCGCGCGCCGCAGTTGGCAGAATTCAGGCCAAAGCCGTGGCGCTGGGGACTGCTGTTCCTGGGCGGCGCGGTGTTCCTGTGGGTGCTGGGGGCCTTTGCCGGCTTCAACCTGTTCCGCGAAGCCGGGGCCGTGGCCATGCTGCCCGCCAGCGCGCTCTTGCTGCTGGGTCCGCGCCTGTTCGCGGCCTTGCTGTTTCCGTTCGCCTATATGGTCTTCCTGGTGCCGTTCGGTGACGAAATGGTCCCGGCGCTGCAGTCCATCACTGCGGCGATCACGATCTGGCTGGTCCATGCCACGGGAGTGACTGCTGCGATCAACGGGGTGTTCATCGATACTCCGGCCGGTCTGTTTGAGGTGGCCGAAGCCTGTTCGGGGGTCAAATTCCTGATCGCGATGATCGCGCTGGGGGCCTTGGTCGGCAATGTCTGCTTCAAGAGCTGGCGCCGCCGAATCGGTTTCTTTGCACTGTGCCTGGTGGTGCCGATCCTGGCCAACGGCCTGCGCGCCTGGGGCACGATCTTTGCCGCGCAATATGTCGGGATCGAAAAGGCCGCCGGGATCGATCATCTGATCTATGGCTGGATCTTCTTCGCGCTGGTGATCGCGATGGTGATGGCGATGGCGTGGCGGTTCTTTGACCGGGCGATCGACGATCCGATGATTGATGCCGAAGCGATCAAGGCCTCGCCGCTGCTGGACCGCCTTGAGCAAGCCGGCCTGCCCGAATGGGGCGCACTGGCGGGAACCCTGCTGCTGGTCAGCGGCGGGATTGGTTGGGCCGGTGCCGCTGCGGCCTTGTCGGCACCGATGCCAGCGCGAATCCATTTGCCTGAAGTTCCGGGCTGGGAGCGCGTGGACTATGCCCCGCAAGCCCCCTGGCAGCCGCTTGCGGGTGGGGCGGATCACCGCCTGCTGGGGCGCTATCAGGACGCAGCGGGCAATCAGGTTGACGTGTTCTACGCGCTCTATGCCTCGCAAAACGAAGGCAAGGAGGCCGGCGGCTACGGGCAGGGGGCCCTGACCCCGAACAGTGCCTGGTCCTGGGCCAGCAGCGGGCCTGCGGCGCCCTTGGCCAAGTCGGACCGCCTCATGGCGGGCGGCAAGATCGAACGCCTGGCGCTGACCTGGTACCGAAGCGGCGACTTGCTGAGCGGCAGCAATGCCAAACTGAAGCTTGCCAACATCTCCGATCGCTTGCTGCTGCGAACTCAACCGACAGCCATACTGATCCTCTCGGCCGAGCAGCGCCCCGGGTTTGACGCGGCGAAAGCGCTCAGCGCTTTCCAGGCCGCGATCGGCGATCCCGGTCCGTGGATGGACCGCGTCGCCGAACCCCGCTAAGCGCCTCTGCCATGTGCGGAATCGCCGGAATCTTTCACCTCTCCACGCCCAAGCCGGTTGACCCCTTGCGGGTTGAGCGGATGTGCGATGCCATGGCCCACCGCGGACCCGACGGGGCCGGGGTCTGGACCGCGCCGGGAGTAGGACTGGGGCACCGCCGCCTGTCGATCATCGACATTGCCGGTTCTCCCCAGCCGATGGCCTCGACCGATGGCGCGGCGATGCTGGTGTTCAACGGCGAGATCTACAATTACCGCGAGCTTCGCGAGGAGCTGAAAGGTGCCGGGGCCGAATTTCACACTGACGGCGACAGCGAAGTGATCCTGGCGGCCTGGCAGCGCTGGGGACCGGACTGCGTCACGCGGCTGCACGGGATGTTTGCGTTCGCGATTTACGACCAGCGGCAGCGCACGCTGTTCCTGGCCCGTGACCGGCTGGGGGTGAAGCCGCTGTTCTATGCCCCGCTCAGCGATGGCAGTCTGGCCTTTGCTTCTGAGCTCAAGGGCCTGCTGGCCCACCCGCTGCTGCGGCGTGAGGTCGATCCCCTGGCGATCGAGGATTACCTGACCTGGGGCTATGTCCCCGATCACCGCTCGATCCTGCAAGGGGTGATGAAGCTGCCCGCCGGGCACACGCTGCTGCTGCGCCACGATGCCCCGCTGCCCGCGCCTTCGCAGTACTGGGACGTCAGCTTCGCCGAACGCCGCAAGGGCCGTGCCGCCGACCTTGAGGCCGAACTGCTGCACCTGATGCGCCAGGCGGTGACCTCGCGGATGGTATCCGACATGCCCTTGGGTGCTTTCCTTTCGGGCGGGGTCGATAGCTCCGCCGTGGTCGCGCTGATGGCCGAGGCGAGCCGCGAGCCGGTCAAGACCTGCTCGATCGGCTTCGATGTCGCCGCCGCCGACGAAAGCACTTACGCCGAACAGATCGCCCGAAAGTTTGCGACAGACCACCGCGCGCGGACGGTCTCGCCCGATGACTTCGAGCACCTGGACGCGCTGGTCGGCATGTTCGACGAACCTTTCGCCGATGCCTCGGCCTTGCCGACCTGGCGGGTTTGCCAGCTGGCGCGCGAGACGGTGACCGTGGCGCTGTCGGGCGACGGCGCGGATGAGGCCTTTGCGGGGTACCGCCGCCAGGTCTTCCAGCACGGCGAGGACCGGGTGCGTTCGTTGTTGCCGCAAGCCTTGCGCGGGCCGGTGTTTGGCGGGTTGGGGGCGATCTATCCCAAGGCCGATTGGGCGCCGCGGCCGCTGCGTGCCAAGACCACCTTGCTGGCGCTCGCCGGGACCAGCGAAGAGGGCTATTCCCGCGCGGTATCGATCATTCCGCCGGAACTGCGCCAGACGCTCTATTCGCCCGAGTTCCTGCGCCTGCGCGGGGACTACCGGGCCGAACAGCCGTTTGAGGAAGTGATGCGCAAGGCCCAGGCGCGCTCAGGCCTCGACCGCGCGCAATATGCCGATCTCAAATTCTGGCTGCCGGGCGATATCCTGACCAAGGTCGATAGGACCAGCATGGCGGTGAGCCTGGAAGCGCGCGAGCCGCTGCTCGACCACCGCCTGATCGAATTCGCCGCCAGCCTGCCCGAGCACCTCAGGGTGCGGCGCGGTGAGGGCAAGTGGCTGCTCAAGAAGACCATGCAGCGGTATTTGCCCGACGACATTCTCTATCGCCCCAAACAGGGCTTCGTCACCCCGATCGCCCAGTGGTTCCGCGGGCCCCTTGCTGAACAGGCGCGCGCTATCGCGTCAAGCGATGCCCTGGTGCGGACCGGGTGGTTCGATGGAAAGCGCCTTGCCGCCTTGGCCGATGCGCATATTGCCGGAAGGTCCGATCACGGACGGCTGTTGTGGCAGCTGGTGATGCTGGACAAGAGCCTCGCCGCGCTGAGCGGCTGAGCGCTTTCAAACGGTAGAAACGAAAACGGCCCCTGCTTTCGCAGAGGCCGTCAAATCCGTTTAACAGAAGACATTACCGGTCCTTGCCGGCGCCTCCGAAAAACCAAGCTAGAACACCACTCATAGCACTATCCTCCTGATATGCCCCTTTAGGATAACGAAATAGTAACCAAAAGCAATAGGGAGATGTTAACCAGCAATTTTCACGTCAGAAACGCCAAAAATACACGATATCAATGTTATAAGGGCGATTCTCGAGACGCGGGGGTTCGCGCCCGATCAGGCATCCCACATGCAGCAGTGTAAGGATCGTCCAGTTTAGACGATTGAAAACTCGCACTGATTCGGTGGGCTTTGGGCCTAGGGCGATCGCGAGTCAGCGAACTGGCAGAGCTTGTCAGGCGGCGCGGATGCGGGCGCTCAAGCTCAGCAAGGAATCGAGGGCTTCGATCCGCATTGGTTTGGCAAGGTAGTACCCTTGGGCAATGTCGCAACCGATTGCTCGAAGCAGTTCAAGAGTTTCGGGATCCTCGATCCCTTCGGCGATAACGCGCCGTCCAAGGCCGTGAGCCAATTCGATGGTTGATTCGACCAGCATCATATCGCCGTCGTTCTTGCAAAGCCCAGTAATGAAGCGCCGGTCGATTTTGATTTCCTGACACGGCACCGAACGCAGATAGTCCAGCGTGGCATTGCCAGTGCCATAATCGTCGATCGACAAGTCGATCCCCAGCGCCGCAATCTGGGCAAGATTGCGCGCAACCGCTTCGTGTTCGGCAAATGGAGCGGATTCAGTGACTTCGAGCGTCAGGCTGGAAGCCGGAAAGCGGCTCTTAGTGAGGACATCGACAATCCTTGCGGGAAGGTCGTCTTGCTCCATCAGGCTCGCTGAAATGTTGATGCTCAGCCGGAATCCAGGATTGGCTTCGACAAGCGTACGTGCGGCCAGAGTCGCTTGCTCCAGCACATGAAATGTCAAGCGGCCGATCCGATTGTGCGCCTCGGCAGGCAGGATGAAGGCTTCGGGCGAGATCGCACCGCGTGTTGGGTGCTGCCAGCGAACCAGGGCTTCTGCGCCGCTGATCCGATCGTTTGTAAGCTCAAACTGTGGCTGGTAGGCAATCCAGATGTCGCCGTTCTCGATCGCCTCGTCGAGTTCGCTCATCAGCGACAGCTCCCAGGCGCTTTCTTCGTCATTGTCGGTGGTGTTGAACATGTAGGGCTGATGCTTCGCTGCTGCAGTATCAGCCGCCAGCAATGCCCGCCCAATCCGGTTGACGACCGGCCGGACAAGGTCGGTGTCTACCCCGAAGGCGACATGCAGATCGATCTTGCGATCGCGGACTACGAACAGGCTTTCCATCAGGCGGGCAAGCCCGGCGACGTGGCCTTCAAGGTCATTCTTGGGAAGCGCCGGACCAAGCCAGTAGATTACATCCTCTGCCTGATAGAAGCTCTGCGAGCTGCCAGGCAGGGTCAGGCGCCGCGCGATTTCATTGATGAATTCAACTTCAACCGATTCGGTGAAACTGGCACCAACGGCGGCATAGTTGCGAATGCGCATCGCAATGATCGGGCGACTTGCCGCAAGCGGCTCCTCCCGCAAAGCCGAGAGATTGGGCATCAGCGTACCGGCGTTGACTTTGCCGGCATTCCTGACTTCGCGCATCAGCAACAGCCGATAAGCCGCAATGCTGAATGCGATGATGGCCGGGAAGTAATTAACGGTGATGAGCCAGGATTCAAGAATGAAAGGCACAACCACTGCGGTGAGCAAGCTTGCTGCGATCACAAGGTTCACCTGCTGGCGTGAACGCGACCGGACCAGTAACATGCAAAGGAATGCTGCAACCAACAAGGCCGGCCAAGGGCCAAGGCCCCTTGGAGTGCCTTCCCGCAAGGTTTGGGCGCCAATGACATGAACGTAAACACCAGGGATCCAGCCCTGGTTTGCGGCATGCACGATGTCTTTGCTGGATTCCGAGGTGAATCCGAGAATAATGTCTTTGCCCTTCACCGTTGATTGCGGGACCTTCCCGTCAACCACGTCGGCCAGGCTTATTGTTGGCACCGTATCATGACGGATCGAAAAGTCAGGTCGGTACCGGGAGTTTGGCTCACCTGCCCGGTTCGCCATTTCGGACGTCAACGAGGCGTATTCGATCTCGCCGCTTTTCTCCCCGTAAACCGGCTCAATCGATAGTCCGAAGGGCGCAGTGGCAGCCTGATAAGAGCGGTGCGGTGCATGCTCGGCGAACTTTGGAAGTGGCAGCCGAATTTGCTCCTTGCCGGTCATGAAATCACGGCGGATGATCGCGCCCAGGAAGACCTTTCCTTTGTACCGGCGAAGCACATCGGCGAATGCGTCGTCACCTTCCTTGTCGAGCTCTTTTGAGAAGCTTTCGTCGAAGAAGACCCGATTTGCCCCCATTGAGAGGACTCGGTCGATCATTATTGCTTCGTACCTGCGAGAGAAGTTTTCCCCTCCAAACCGGGCAAGCGACTTGTCGTCGACCGCAACCACGACCGTCTGTCCGTCGGCGGGTCGCTCGCGCAGCTGGTTTCGCCCGGCCCTGGCAACTTCCTCTAGCGGCAGCGTCAGATCAAGAATGCCGATAATCGCGCCGATAACCAGCGCCCAAGCCACGATCCCGCGAGAGGTGACCGGCTTCTTCGACTTCGCCTTGGCTTTTCTGTGGAACGGCCAGATCATGCCTGCCACCCTTGAGTTCGATGGTGAAGGCACGAAAGCAGCGCGTTGCGGGCATACCCGGCAACACGCTTATCAAGGTTTCGGGGATGTTTCCCGTACTGCATAGGGCCGCAGTACCGGCAATATGGTAATTTTTCGTTATCCCTACCACCGGCTTTATGACGCAGCTTCGGTCTGGCCAATCGACGAGCCGTTTACCCGGCATGAGGAAACGCGTTTCAAGCTGAGATGAGATATTGTTACGAATCGAAAAGGCGGTTAAGCGCCCCGCAAGCAACCGGCGGCCCTGAGGTGGTCGGCCGAGATTGAGGAATACGATTTCGATGCGTGCCAACCTTGTCTTCACTTGCAGTTTCGCGATCCTGGCCCTGTCGCTCGCAACCCCAGCGCAGGCACAGGACCAGTCGGGTGAGGGGGAACCCGACTATCACCACGGGGACGCCGATATCGTTGTCACGGGACTGCTGCACACCAGCCGGCAGGATGCGCTCTCGGGCGTGGCTGTGCTCACCCAGGAGCAGCTGACCGGGGCGATCCGTCCTTCGATCGGGGACACTCTGGCGCATACCCCCGGGGTCAGCGCCACTTCGTTCGGGCCATCGGCCTCACGCCCGGTCTTGCGTGGATTGCAGGGTGAGCGGGTGCGGGTACTGTCGAACGGGATCGGCTCGATCGACGTTTCGAATACCTCGGCCGACCACGCCCCGGCGATCAACCCGGCGCTGGCATCGCGCATCGAAGTCCTGCGCGGGCCGCAATCGCTGCAGTACGGCTCGGCCGCGATTGGCGGCGTGGTCAATGTGATCGACAAGCGCATTCCGGAAACGGTTCCTGACGAACCGATCCACCTGACCGCGCTCGGCACTTATGCCACGGCTTCAGAAGCGCGCAGCGGTGCTGGCTCGCTCGAACTGCCGCTGGGCAACGGCTGGGTTGGCCACCTGGATGGCAGCTACCTCAAGACCAGCGACCTCAGGATCGGCGGCCACACCCTGACGCCCGCGCTGCGCGCCGAGGCGCTGGCTTCCAGCCTGCTTCCGCCCGATCCCTTGGCCGATCCCGAAATCGACTTTACTGCCAATGCGGCACTGACCGGGCGGCTGCCCAATACTGCTGCCAAGACCTGGTCGGCCGGGATAGGGCTCGCCTATATCAATGACGGCGGCAATATCGGGGTTGCTTACAGCCATCTCGACAATTTCTACGGAATCCCGATTCGCTTCGCGACCCAGCCCGGACAAGGGCAAGAGGCGCCGCGCTTGAAAATGAAGCAGGACCGGATCGACGCCCGCGCCGAGCTGCTGCTGGATGGAAGCCTGATCGAGAAGGTCACTGTCCGGTATGCCTATGGCGATTACAGCCATTCGGAGCTTGAACCCGATGGGGCCATTGGTACCACGTTCCTCAACAAGGGGATGGAAGGCCGGCTCGATCTGGTGCAGGCGACGCGCGACGGCTGGAAAGGCGCGAGCGGGATCCAGTACATGAACCGCGATTTCAATGTGATCGGGGACGAAGCATTCTTGCCGCGCAACGATACCGAGCAACTCGGTGTCTATACGCTGCAGCAGTACAATTCGGGGTCCCTGCTGCTTGAAGCTGGTGGCCGTCTTGAACACAGCAAGCTGGTTTCCTCGCCTGAACCGGGCCAGCCGCAGTTCTTTGCGGGCAACCGGTCATTCGATGCCTGGTCGTTCGCGCTGGGCGCGGCCTACGATTTTGCGCCGGGCTGGAAATTCGGCGCCAACCTGTCGCGGGTTGAGCGGGCACCTTCGGCTGAGGAGCTATTCGCCAATGGTCCCCACGCCGGGACCGAAGCTCTCGAAGTGGGCGATCCGGGGCTGACCAAGGAAAGCGCCTGGAGCGCCGAGGCGATCCTGCGCGGGGAAATCGATGGATTGACTGTCGAAGCCTCGATCTATCGCAGCTGGTTTTCGGGCTTTGTCTATGAGGCGCGTACCGGCGCGATTGAAGACGGGCTCCCGGTCTACCAGATCCGCCAGGCCGATGCCCGGATGTGGGGTTTCGAGGCCCAGGCCAGCTGGCGGTTCGCCGAGAGCGGACACTGGACTTTCCATGCCGATGGCCTGATCGACTATGTCCGCACCGATATCTCCGGATCGGGCCCGGCACCGCGGATTCCGCCGCTGCGCCTGATGGGCGGGCTCAAAGCCAAGTCGGCGCATTTCGATGTGGCTGCTGAGGTCGAACGTGTGACCGCCCAGACCCGCACGGCCGCGTTCGAGACCGCCACGCCCGGTTACACCATGATCAATCTGGAGCTGCACTGGCGGCCCGCCGACAACGACAGTCCGCTCAGCCTGGTGCTCAGCGCGAACAACCTGTTCGATGTCGAGGCGCGCCGCCATGCCTCGTACCTCAAGGACTACGCCCCGCTCGCCGGGCGCGATATCCGCCTGACCGTGCGAGTGGAGATCTAGTCTTCGCCGTGTCCCGCGGCGAGATAGTCGGCGCTTTGCATCTCGTTCAAGCGTGAGGCAGTGCGTTCGAACTCGAACGCACCGTCGCCGGCGGTGTAGAGCTGGTCGGGTTCGGCCGCAGCGGCGGCGAACAGCTTGACCTTGTTCTCATAAAGCGCGTCGATCAGCGTGATGAAGCGCGCTGCTTGGTTGCGGTTTTCCGGGCCCATCCGCGGGATCCCGACCAGGATCACGGTGTGGTAGGTCTGGGCAATCGCCAGATAGTCGGCCGCGCCGCGCGCTTCGGCGCAGAGCCGCTTGAAACTGAACACCGCCACGCCCTTGAGGCTCTTGGGGACATGCAGCTTGCGTCCACCGCCAAGGTCAAGATCGGCCGAGGGGACATTGGCGCTGTCTTCGGGCGGGAAGTCGGTCAGGCGGAAGAAAGCCTCGCGGACTTGCGCGGTGGCACTGTCGCCCAGCGGGGTGTGCCAGGTGTCGATCCCGGCCAGCCGCTCCAACCGGTAATCGTGCGGGCCGTTCAGCGCCAAGACGTCAAGCTCGCGCTCGATCAGCGCAATGAACGGCAGGAAATGCTCGCGGTTGAGCCCATCCTTGTAGAGTTCGCTCGGTGCCCGGTTGCTGGTGGTGACGATCGTCAGGCAGCACATATCGATCAGCCAGGTGAACAGCCGGCTCATGATCATCGCGTCGGCGGAATTGTTCACCACCATCTCGTCAAAGGCCAGCACGCGCAGGTCCTTGGCGATTGCCATGGCGACTGGCGGGATTGGATCGCCAGCCTCCTTCTTGCGCTCTTCACGCAGGAGGGCGTGCACTTCGAGCATGAAAGCATGGAAATGAACGCGGCGCTTTCCGGGCACGTCGAGGCACTGGTGGAACAGATCCATCAGCATCGACTTGCCGCGCCCGACACCGCCCCACAAATAGATCCCGCGCGGCAGCGGGTCGCTGGGCGGCGTGCCGATCAGCCGGGCGTACCAACGACGTTTCCTGGGAGGCTGCTCAAGCTGGCGCTGCAGCGCATCCAGTTTCTCTGCTGCGGCTTGTTGCTCAGGATCGGGGCGTAACTCTCCGGAAGCGACCAGCTCGCGGTAGCGGCCCAGAACCCCGGTCATCGCGGCGCGGTGGGCTTGCGGATCGTTCCGGAAAAGGCGGCGATCAGGTTGCCTTCGCCTTGCTCGACCACCCCGCGCAGGAATACCAGCCGGCGGGTTTCCTTGAGCAGTTCGGTGACCGCATCACAGGGAATATCGGGCTTGCCCGCACCGATGAACTGGACCGAGAGATCGAGCGTTACCGCGGTGCCGGCTTCGATGATCCCCAGTTGCCGCGCGCAGGCGAACAGCGCGATGTCGATCAGCGCCATCACGGTGCCGCCGTGGATATTGTTGCCCAGGTTGGTGTGGCGATGCTCGGGAAACATCCTGAGCCGCGCCTTGCCGTCGCTATCGGCGCGGACCAGCAGCTTGGGGAACATCCAGCTGTTGAAGCGGGTGCTGTCGTGCAGCTGCCAGGTATGCCAGCCGGGATTGTCCGGATCGGGCTCGCTCCTGAAACCGCGATCGTCGCCGTTCGCGGTCACGCTCAAACGTGGCGCCCCTTAAACATGCTTGGCCACCTGCATCTTCTTGATCTCGGCGATCGCGCGGGCAGGGCTGAGGCCCTTGGGGCAGACATTGGCGCAGTTCATGATCGTGTGGCAGCGATAGAGGCGGAAGGGGTCTTCCAGCTCGTCGAGCCGTTCGCCGGTCATTTCATCGCGGCTATCAGCCAGCCAGCGATAGGCCTGAAGCAGGATCGCCGGGCCCAGGAACTTGTCGCTGTTCCACCAGTAAGAGGGGCAGCTGGTTGAGCAGCAGGCGCACAGGATGCATTCGTAAAGCCCGTCGAGCTTCTCGCGCTGTTCGGGGCTCTGCAAGCGCTCCTTGCCCGAAGGCGTGGTGCTGACGGTCTGCAGCCAGGGCCGGATGCTGGCATACTGGGCATAGAAGTGGGTGAAATCCGGGACCAGGTCCTTGATCACTTCCATGTGGGGCAGGGGAGTGATCCGAATATCGCCCGCCAGGTCTTCGATCGCGGTGGTGCAGGCCAGGCCATTGCGGCCGTTGATGTTCATCGCGCAGGATCCGCAGATCCCCTCGCGGCACGAGCGGCGGAAGGTCAGCGACGGATCCATGTCCGCCTTCATCTTGATCAGCGCGTCGAGCACCATCGGCCCGCATTGATCGAGATCGATCTCGAACGTGTCATAGCGCGGGTTCTGGCCGCTATCGGGATCGTAGCGATAGACGGTGAACTTCTTGACCCGGACCGCGTCTTTGGCGCTGAATGCAGTGCCGGTGCCGCTGATCTTGCTGTTTGCGGGTAGGGTGAAGCTCGCCATGTCGATCCCTGTTGCTGCGGGCCATCAGGCCGGTCCTGGCGCTCTCTCTAGCGATTTGGACTGGCAGGGCAAGGCGGGAATTTGCCCATTCCTAGCTGCCGCCGATACCTGGTGCGAGGAATTGGGTGACCAGCGCCGCGATCAAGAGTGCGAGCGCGAAGATGCCGAGCACAGCGCTGACCCGCGCCATGTTCATGGCGCGGGTTTCGCTGTTCAGCCAGCTCGATGGCGAGTTGAAAACGAAGGCGGAGAACTGCGACCCATCTCCACCGGTTTCCCCGGACGGGGCAACTGGGGAGATAATCTCCACACCGCCGCCGATAACGACTGGGGAGCCAGCCGGTAGGTGAATTTTTTGCCATGTCGGCTCTTCTTCAGCTTCACCTATAGAAAATTCCTGTCGATAGAGCCGCGCCAACTCGCCGCGCGGCAGCCCGCCCAGCCGGGCACGCACGATCTCGATCCGCTGGTTGACCGCGCTCTCGGAAATCCCAAGCAGTCCGGCGATTTCCTTGCTGGTACGATTGTCAGCGACAAGCGCCAGCACATCGCGCTGTTTAGCCGAAAGCTTGGGCAGTGACCTTGATGCATCGCCTTGATTTGTCATGCAATCCCGCTTTGCCTGCCGTACCCTATCGCGACCTGCGCTAAGCCGCAATCACCCTTGCGACAATCGGTTGATCCAGGCCGGTCGGCTGATTCCCTCCGCCAGCATCTGCCGCTGGACGGCGCCTCCGCAGACAAAGGCCAGAACGGCCGTCAAGTGCAGGCAATTGACCAGAAGTGTGACGGTCCCGGTGGCGCGGACCAACCCGAGCAAGCCGAGCAACTGCGCCAGGACCGCAACCAGCAAGGCTGCGGCGATGACCGCAGGGTAAAAGCGGTTGGCACGCAGAGCCACTGGCAGCATCCAGCTGAGCGCCAGTCCGTCCGCGACAAAGTGCAGCAGGGCCGAGCCGTTGCCATAGAGCCAGACGAGCAAATCCATTGCGGCCAGCCCGGTCAATGTCAAAATCGCGGCCCGTTCGGGCGGGGCTGCGCTGCGCCAGGACAAGGGGAGGCCGAAAAGCAGAAGAACCGCCAGAAGGCCGATTTGATGGCTGGCCAGATCGACCAGAAATTGGGCGAGGCCGATCATGCGTTAGGCGATGGGTTTCAGCAGGCGCGCCAGCTTGTCGATCAGATCGAGCAGCAGGACCCCCGCTGCGATCATTGCGAAGGCCATGGCAACAATTGCCCCCAGTCGCACCCAGATTGCACCGGGTCCATTCCAGATCGAGAAAAAGGTGGAGGGTTGCAACCTGTCGTTACCCTCGCCGGCATCGGGCGCGGCAAGGTCAACGACACCCTCCGACGACCATGCTTGGGCCTGCTCCCGACCGGCCTGAAGCTGGATCGTCTTACCTGTAAGGGACTTACTGGTAGGAATCGTGATCATGAGGGTGCTTTGACGGCGATAGAGTCGGGCAATCTGGGCCCGCGGCATACCGCCCAGGCGCTGCCGGATGGTCTCGATCCGCTGATTGACGGCGCTTTCGGAAATGCCCAGTTTTCTGCCAATTTCCTTGCTGGTCAGGCCATCGGCGATATAGCCGAGTACCTCTTTCTGCTTCGCGGTGAGGCGATCGAGCAGCGCAGTCTGTTCAAGAACGTCGGCCATCTGAATCAGAGGATAGCCCAGGCACGAACTGGTAACAAATCCATTCTGAAGTGGACGCATCTTCTGCCCATTCGTCGGCACCTTGAGCGGAACGGGCGGATCGTTTGTGTTTTTCCCGCGATCGGAGTAATATCGCGGCATCCCCGGCGAACTCAGGGAACGGCCGTTCCTGGCATCCAGCGCAGCAGCGTTTCAGTCGCTTACGGTCGGCTGGTGGGAGAATGACAATGGCGAAACGCGCAATGTTCGCATTGGCCCCCTTGGCGCTTGGACTGGCGCTGATGGCCGGGCCGGCTTTTTCAGCTGGCAGCGGCGGCAGCGGCGGGGCCGCGATGCCCAGCGAGTCGGGTCCACAATACGATCCGGTGGCCGAATACCGCAAAGGTACCGAGGCCTATCAGGCCAAGGACTACAAGAATGCCGCCAAGGCCTTCCAGCGTGTGGTATCAGTGGTGCCCGGGCATGCCCCGGCGCAGTACCTGCTGGCTTCAAGCTACATTGGCCTGGGCGATTACAAGAAGGCCCGCAAGCCGCTCGAACAGGCGATCAAGGCGGATCCCGCCTTGCTCGACGCCCAGCGCGATCTTGGGGTGACCTATGCCAAACTGGGCGATACCGCCAAGGCCCAGGCCCAGCGCGACAAGATCGCGGCGCTGAAAACCAGCTGCGCCGGATCCTGCCCGCAGGCCAGGCAGATTGACGCGGCGCTGGCCGACATCGACTCCGCCATGGCCGGGGCAACTCCGCAGGCATTGGGTCCAAGCCGGCCGATCTCGACCATGGCCAGTGTCGACAAGGCCTATGTCGAGGCGGTTTCGTTGATCAACGAGGGCAAGTACCAGCCGGCCATCGCCTTGCTGCAGGACAGCCTGTGGGACGCCGGGCCGCATCCGGACCTGCTGACCTATCTGGGCTTCGCCAACCGCAAGCTTCAACACTTCGACGTGGCGACAGGCTGGTACGGCGCGGCTTTGGCCGTCGCGCCCAATCACCGCGGCGCGCTGGAATACTACGGAGAGCTGAAGCTGGAGCGCGGCGACCGGGCCGGAGCCTTGCAGCACCTGGCGCGGCTTGAGCAGCTGTGCGGCTTCGGCTGCCAGCAGGCCGATCAACTGCGGGCCCAGATCAACGGGAGCAGCGCATCCGCGCTCTGACCGCAGCAGGTCTGGCGATTTTGGCGGCCTCGGTCCGGGCCGATACGCCGGGCGACCTGCAAGCGCTGGTCTGGACTGACCGCGCCCATGCCCGCGAGGTCCTGCTTGAGCAGCCAGCGACTTGTCTCGATCCGTCTGCAGCAACTTCAACGGTGCGGGCCGGGGAGGCTTTGTTCAACAGCCCGGCCTTGCTGGGCGGTCAGGCCGAACGCGCCGGGATGAGCTGCGCCAGCTGCCATGCCAACGGTCGCCGCAGCCAGTGGTTCCGGCTTGACGGGCTCTCCGCCGCGCCCGGGACGGCCGATGTCAGCTCAAGCTTCTTTGCGGTCCAGCGCGCCAATGGCCGGTTTGACCCCAAGCCGATCCCCGACCTGGCCTTGCCGGGCAAGGTCTCGCACGAGCCTGCCTCGGGCGAGCTCGAACGGTTCGTGCGCGGGCTGATCGTTGAGGAATTCAGCGGGGCCGAACCATCCGTCCAGACGCTTGCCGCATTGGCCGCCTACGTCCGCGCGCTGCGGCCCTGTCCCGACCGGGTGAGAGAACCGCGCGGTCTCGCCGCCGATCTGCGCCTGGTCGAAGCCGCGATCGCGGGAGCAATGGGATTGCTGCGGCAGGGTGACCGCTCCGGGGCGATCAAACTGGTCAAGGGCGCGCGGTTTCGGCTTGGCCTGATCAGCGAAAGGATGACCGGGCGGGAGCAGGCGAAGCTGCGCCGCGACCTGCTGGCCGCATCGCGTGAGCTTTCTGTGTTGCAAGAGGCGCCGGTGGCTGACCAGCTCAAAGCCTGGCAGACCCGGTTCGAACGCAAGCTCAAGCCTGCACTCGGCAAAGCGGAGCCGCGTAGCCTCTATGCGCCCGCTGTGGTCAATCGCTGGCTCAAGGCTAAGCCCTGACGACCTCGGAAATCGCCGCAGCAAAGCCCTGAGGATCGTCTTCCTGGATGAAGTGCCCGCCCTTCAGCGTGCGGTGCGCCATGCCCTTGGTGCCGGGCACCCGAGCAAGCCACTGGGCATCGCCGCCGCGGGTGATCGGATCGCCGTCGGAAAAACAGCACAGGAACGGCTTCGACCATTGTTCGAACACTTGCCAGGCGCGTTTCTGGTCGGGCACCGCGGCATTGCCTGCGAACGGCACCAGGCTGGGATAGGCGCGCGCGGCGACCTTGCTGGCACGGGTCGGGAAGGGGGCGTCATAGGCCGCGACCTCTTCGGGCGAGAGCGGTCGCTTGGTCCCCGACTTGACGATCTTGCCGATCGGGAAGACCGGGCTGTAGCGCGAGAAAGCGCGCCATACTGCGAAAGCACGCGGGGCTGGCCCGCCTTCGGGCAAGCCGCCGTTGGACAGCGCGACGCCGCGAAACCGCTCAGGGCTCTCGGCGACCAGCCGCAGGCCGATCAGCGAGCCCCAGTCCTGGCAGCCCAGCGTCATGCCCTTGAGGTCCAGCGCCTCGGTCCACTCGCGCATCCAGGCGACTTGCCCGGCATAGGAATAAGCGCTGCGGTCCAGTGGCTTGTCGCTTTTGCCGAAGCCGATCAGATCGGGTGCAACCACGCGAAAGCCCTCAGCCACCAGTAGCGGGATCATGTGCCGGAACAGGTAGCACCAGGTCGGCTCGCCATGGAGCAGGAATACCGTCGGCCCATCGCGCGGACCTTCATCGAGGTAATGGACCCTGAGGCCGCCAGTAATTTCCAGATAGTGCGAGGCGAACGGGAAATCCGGCAAGGCGGCAAACCGTTCCTCCGGCGTGCGATAAATGTCCATCGGCGCTTCCCCTCGCTGTGCTTTGTGGCATCATGGCGCAGGAACAGGGCAGGGGAAAGCACCCGATGGGATTTGCGAACTGGTATGACGAGCACGTGGTGCCGCGGATCATCAAATGCGCCTGCTCTTCGCCTGCGATCATGAAGATTCGCCAACAAGTGGTCCCGCTGGCCAGCGGCAAGGTGTTTGAGATCGGCTGCGGCGGAGGGATCAACCAGCAGTTCTATGACCCGGCCAAAGTCAGCGCCTATTCCGGGATCGACCCGTCCGGCAAGGGCCTGGACTATGCCCGCGACGCCGCTGTGGCCAAGGGCTGGCAGGCTGATATCCGTCAGGGCTATGGCGAAGCGATCCCGTTCGACGATGCCAGTTTTGACTGCGTGGTCTGCACCTACACGCTGTGTTCGGTGGAAAGCCAGGCGCAGACTGTGAGCGAGCTGCGCCGGATCCTGAAGCCCGGCGGACGCCTGCTCTTCGCTGAACACGGCAGCGCCCCCGATGCCGATGTGCGCAAGTGGCAGGGCCGGATCGAACCGATCTGGAAGCGCCTGGCTGGTGGCTGCCACCTGACCCGCCCGATCAGCTCGGTCATTGCCCAGGGCGGCTTTACCCTGACCCCGCTGGGCGCCCGCTATGCCCCCAAGACCCCGCGCTGGGCGGGGTGGATGGAATGGGGCGAGGCGGTGAAGGCGGGTTAAGCCGACCGCGCTTCACTCAGCAATCTTCCCATGATCCGCCGGATCGGTGGAAGTGCGCCCAACCGCAACACTCCTGCGCGGATCGGGCGGGCGATCAGGCGGTCGTCGGAATAGAGCTTTACCAGTTGGCGGGTGGCTTCGTAGAGCGGCAGCGTGGCGAGGCGATGCTGGCGGGCGTAGCGCGTCAGCCAATGCGTCGCGCCAGGATCCGCTGCCGGGCCAACCAACTGGCCAAGTCGCCAGGCACCTAGCAGTCCAAAATTGAAGCCGTGCGCAGTCACCGGGTGCATGCCCAAAGCAGTATCGCCCACCAAGGCGCAGCGCGGCCCCGAAAAGCGTTCGGCAAAGGTCATCGCCAGCGGATAGGCATGGGGCCGGGTGATCAGTTCGATCTCGCCCCAGCGGCCATCGAGCATGCCCGCCAAACGGTGTTGCAAGGCCTTGTCTTCCAGCGCACAAATGGCGTTGGCCTCATCATCGGGCAAGGTCACCACCAGTCCCGAGCAGCCTTCGCTGAGCGGCAGCAGCGCCACGGTGCGACCATGGTCGAACCATTCAGTCGAGGTGTGGCGGTGCGGAACCGTGTGGCGTATCCGGCAAACCAGCATGGTATGGCCAAAGCGGGTGACCGCGGCATCGATCCCCAAGGCATGGCGGATTTGTGAGAAGCGTGAGTCGGCCGCCACCAGCAGGTCTCCGGCCAGTTCGCTGCCATCGTCGAGCCGGACCGAGACACCGGTTTCACCCGCCACCGGCTCGACAACGCGCCGACCGCAGAGCAGATCGATGTTGGGCTGAGCCTCAACCGCCGCGAACAGGGCGGAGCGGATCAAGTGGTTGGAAACCAGATACCCCAAGGCATCGCCCTGTTCAGGACCGATCTGCATTGCAAATGGCGAAGAGCCGTTGAGCACCCGCGCTTCGCGCAGCAGATGAATTTCATTGGCTGGCAGGTGCTGCCAGACCTCCATCTTGGCCAGAATCGCCCGCGATCGCTGGGTCAGTGCGATCTCGCGTCCGTCAGGCGCCGGCGAGGCCAGGACTTGACGGGGTTGGGGCTCGATCAGAACCACCCGGTGTGGCGATCCGGCGAGTGATCGGGCGAAGCTCAGGCCAGCGGGGCCACCGCCGACGACGATAATCGTGCGTTGCATGGCTCACGCGTTATCATCAAGAGGCGCGGTACAATTTGTCGCTGGTCAAACTGCGCGGATACTCGCTGGGCACTGTCACTCCGGCAGGAAGTCCGGGACCGACAGATACCGCTCGCCGGTGTCATAGTTGAAGCCCAGCACACGGCTGCCGGCAGGAAGCTCGGCCAGCTTCTGCTTGATCGCGGCCAAGGTCGCGCCCGAGCTGATGCCAACGAGCATGCCTTCCTTGGTCGCGCACAGGCGCGCCATTTCCTTGGCATCGGCAGGATCGACCTGGATTGCGCCATCGATCGCCTGGGTATGCAGGTTGGCCGGAATGAAGCCCGCGCCGATCCCCTGGATCGGGTGCGGAGCGGGCTGTCCGCCCGAGATCACCGGCGAGAGGGTCGGCTCGACCGCCCAGGCCTTCATCGTCGGCCACTTGGTCTTGAGGAACTCGGCGCAGCCGGTCAGGTGGCCCCCGGTGCCGACGCCGGTGATCAGGGCATCGATGGGCGTGTCCTTGAAGTCCTCGTAGATTTCGACCGCCGTGGTCCGAACATGAACCGCGATGTTGGCGGGGTTTTCGAACTGCTGCGGCATCCATGATCCGGGAGTGCTGGCGATCAGCTCATGCGCGCGCTCGATTGCGCCTTTCATGCCCTTTTCGCGAGGGGTCAGGTCGAAAGTGGCGCCATAGGCCAGCATCAGGCGGCGGCGCTCGATCGACATCGATTCGGGCATGACCAGCACCAGCTTGTAGCCTTTGACCGCGGCGGCCATCGCGAGGCCGATCCCGGTGTTGCCGCTGGTCGGCTCGACAATCGTGCCGCCCGGCTTCAGGCTGCCGTCAGCCTCGGCTGCTTCGATCATGGCGAGGCCAATCCGGTCCTTGATCGAACCGCCCGGGTTGGCGCGCTCGGCCTTGATCCAGACTTCGTGATCGGGGAACAGCCGCGAAAGCCGGATGTGCGGGGTGTTGCCGATGGTGGCGAGAATGCTGTCAGCCTTCATGGGTCCACTTCCTTCTGTCGATATTGCGGAGCGAATGTTTTCGCGCGTTTGAGTTCGGGGAACAGGCCGGCCCAGATTGCAGTTACCACAATCGCCCCGGCACCGCCCAGCGCAACTGCGCCTACAGGTCCAAGCAATGCGGCGGCCAGGCCGGATTGCATCTCGCCCAGTTCGTTCGACGCAGAGATCGCCAGGCCCGAGATCGACGAGACCCGTCCGCGCTTGTCATCTGGTGTGTTGAGCTGGACCAGGCTGTTGCGGATGAACACTGAAATCGCGTCTGCCGCGCCTAGCAGCGCGAGCATGCCGAGCGAGAGCATGAAGCTGGTGGACAGGCCAAATATCAGCGTGGCCAGGCCATAGACTGCTACCGCCCAGAGCATCTTTACCCCGACATTGCGGGCAATCGGGCGGAACCCCAGCCACAGCGCCACCAGCACCGCGCCCAGCGCCGGTGCCGCACGCATGATCCCCAGCATTTCCTCGGGGGATAGCCCAAAGCTGCCGCGCGGCAAGACGTCATAGGCGAAGGCCGGCAGCATCGCGGTGGCACCGCCCAGCAGTACCGCGAACAGGTCCAGCGTGACGCAGCCCAGCAGGAAGCGTTCGCGCCAGACGTACTTCGCGCCGTCGGCCATCAGTTTGAGCGGCGGCTCCTTGGCTGCGGCGGGCGGCGCGCGGTGGCGGATGGCGAGCAACAAGGCCACGCCCAGTCCCAGCATCACGGCCGAGAATTCATAAGGCAGGGCCTTGTCGCGGGCGAGCAGGAACCCGCCAATTGCCGGACCCAGCACCGCTGCGCTTTGCCATGCGACCGAGGAGATTGCGATCGCCTTGGGCAGCAGTTCGGCCGGTACCACATTGGGCGTGATCGCGCTGATCGCCGGGCCGATGAACACTCGCGCCGCGCCATAGGCGGCCGCCATCACGAACAGCAGTGGCAGGGTCAGGAAACCCTCGGCATTGGCAAGAGCCAGGAAGGCGGCAATTGCCAGATCGGCCAGACAGGCGGCGGCGGCCAGATAGCGTCGGTCCATCCGGTCGGCCAGGACCCCGGCCAGCGGGGTCAGCAGCATGAAGGGAATGAACTGGACCAGCCCCAGCACGCCGATCATGAACGAAGCCTCGGCCTCGCTCATCGCGTAGTTGCCCCGGGCAAGCTGGTAGGTCTGCGCGCCGATCACCACCACCATCGCGGTGGTCGCGATCGTGTTGATGAACCGCGCCAGCCAGATCAGCCGGTAGTCTCGGACTTGCAGGGGGTGGGTGGGTGCCTTCACCAGGTCCGAATGGCAGCGCGGCGCGCGCTTGCCAAGCGGTCAGATGCTTTGGCGGTTGATACCGGGGCTTTTAGCGCAGTCGAAATGTGCGACTTTCCCTAACGCCCGTTCGCATCGAGCGAAGTCGAGATGCCGCGCGCGGTGCCTCGACTTCGCTCGACACGAACGGAGGTAGAGTTCAATTCTGAAGTGCGGGATTGTTAGCGCGAACGGCGCAGGCGCGGATTGGGCTGGAGCGCGTCGATCATCCGCATGAAATCGTCGAAGCGGACGATCCGTTCGAACTGGAAACCGGCGCGGCCTTCGGCGGCCCAGATCAGGTGCGCCTCGATCCGGCCGATCTCGGGCAGGCGGATCACGATCCGCTCGCCGCGGCTCAGCTCAAGCTCGCCCTCGGTCATGAAACCGTGCGCGGAGATGTTGACCACGTGCATGTGCACGTCGCCCAGGCGGCGGTGTTCGCCGATCACCTTGTGGTCTACCGGGTGCCGCGCTGCGCGCCGCAAGTCGGTTACCGTCAGTTGAGCTCCTGCGCCCATCGCCTTGCTGCCTCCAATGTTCATTTACAGCGTCAGCCATAATGCGAACCAAAGGCAAAGATTGGGTAAAGAGCGGCAAGAAACTGCCGTCAGACCGGCCGGACTATGCCGTGTTTCTTCTTGCCCGAAGACAAGCGCTGCTCGATTCCGCCTTGAATATGATGCGCTTCGTTGGTTACCGGCGCGTTATCCAATTTGGCCCCGCCACCGGCAATCAGCCGCTTGGCTTCGCCCCGACTGGCGGCGAATCCGATCCCGACGAGGGCATCGACGATCCCGATTCCCTCTGCGGGCAGCGCCAGGACCGGCAAATCCTCGCCCAAGCCGCCGCCTGCGAAAGTTGCTGCGGCAGTTGATTCGGCGGCCTTTGCCGCTTCCTCGCCGCGGCACAGGCGGGTGACTTCATTGGCGAGGACGATCTTGGCGGCGTTGATCTCGCTGCCCTCGAGCGCTTCGAGCCGGGCAATTTCGTCCAGCGGCAGGTCGGTGAACAGCCGCAGGAACTTGCCGACATCGCGGTCGTCGGAATTGCGCCAGTACTGCCAGAAGTCATAGCTGGGCAGGGCATCTTCGTTGAGCCAGACCGCGCCGGCGGCACTCTTGCCCATCTTGGCCCCGTCGGCGGTGGTCAGCAGCGGGGTGGTGACGCCGAACACTTCGACCCCGTCCATCCGCCGCGCCAGCTCAATTCCGTTGACGATATTGCCCCACTGATCGCTGCCACCCATCTGCAGGCGCACACCCATGGCCTTCTCCAGGTGCCGGAAATCGTAGCCCTGGAGGATCATGTAGTTGAATTCGAGGAAGGTCATCGGCTGTTCGCGTTCCAGCCGCAACCGCACCGAATCGAACGTCAGCATCCGGTTGACGGTGAAATGCGTGCCGACTTCCTGCAGCAGCTCGATATAGCCCAGCTGGCCCAGCCAATCGTGGTTGTTGACCATCACCGCGTCGGTCGGGCCATCGCCAAAAGTCAGATAGCGTTCGAACACCGTGCGGATCGAGGCGATGTTGGCGTCGATCACTGCGTCGGTCAGCATCTTGCGGCTTTCATCGCGACCGGTGGGATCGCCAATCCGCGTGGTCCCGCCGCCCATCAGCACCACCGGCTTGTGCCCGGCCTGCTGCAAGCGCCGCAGCAGCATGATCTGCACCAGCGAACCTACATGCAGCGATGGCGCGGTGGCATCGAAGCCGATATAGCCAGGCACAACCTGCTTGTTCGCAAGGGCATCGAGGCCCTCGGCATCGGTCAGCTGGTGAATGTAGCCGCGTTCGTCGAGCAGGCGGAGCAGGGTTGAGGTGTATGACATGGCGCGCGGTCGGTAAGGGAAAAGCAGTCCTTCGACAAGCTCAGGAGAGACGGGGAAGCGTGAAAGCTGCGAGTCCCATCCCCAGCCTAACCCCAAACCCGACTATGCTGAGCTTGTCGAAGCACTGTCCTTCCTTTAGCCCCAAGTCATGCCTTTCTGGACCTACATGCTCCATTGCCACGGCGGCTATTTCTACGTTGGCCAAACCGACGAGCTCGAACACCGGATCGCCCAACACAAGAAGGGCCTGATCGCTGGCTTCACCGCCGATCACCAGCCCGTCGAGCACGTGTGGTCGCAGGATTTCCCGACCCGTGAGGAGGCCAAGGCTGCTGAACGCCAGATCAAGGGCTGGTCACGGGCGAAGAAACTGGCTCTTATCCGGGGGGATTGGGGGCGGATCTCGGTGCTGGCCAAAAAGAAGGACGGTCCTTCGACAAGCTCAGGATGGTCGGGGGAGGGGGAGAGATCTGCTTCATCTTCACCGCTTACCCCCAAATCCGTCTATGCTGAGCTTGTCGAAGCACTGCCCTTTTCTTTGCAACCCCATCCGCAAACACCATCGTCGCGGGTGCAAGCTGTGACTGCAAATCTGCGGATCACGGACGGGCTGGCTTGGCTGACATTCGAGGTTGCAAATGCCGCAGATCTCAATCTGCCACCGTCAATACCGTCGGAGCGCACTGACGGCTTGTGGCAGACGACCTGTTTCGAATTGTTCGTTGCTGAGAAAAGCGAGAGCTACCGAGAGTTCAACTTCTCCCCATCTACTGCCTGGGCCGCCTACCGCTTTGAAGGCTATCGCAGCGGAATGAAGGCACTTCCGCTTCATTCTAGGCCGGACATTTCTGCGATTGTGAGTGACCAGGCCTTCACACTGATCGTCGCTATCGACGCCCGCTTGCTCCCCCAAGGTGCCCGCTTCGCCCTCTCCGCCGTGATCGAAGAACGCGATGGCACCAAAAGCTACTGGGCACTAGCCCACCCCCCGGGCGCACCCGATTTCCATCACCCCACTTGCTTCGCCGCCACACTTCCTGCACCCAGCAACACATGAAGTTCGGTATCGACCGCCTGCTGGCGGATCCAGCACTCAGAGAGCCGCTAAAAGGCAAACGCGTCGCATTGGTGGCGCATCCCGCCAGTGTAACCGAGGACCTCGTCCATTCGCTCGACGCGCTGATTGCGGCGGGGATCAATGTCACCTCTGCCTTTGGCCCGCAGCATGGGCTGAAGGGCGACAAGCAGGACAACATGGTCGAGACCGAGGACGAGCTCGACCCGGTCTACAACATCCCCGTGTTCAGCCTCTATGGCGAGGTTCGCCGCCCGACCGGGCAGATGATGAGCACGGCCGATGTGTTCCTGTTCGACCTGCAGGACCTGGGCTGCCGGATCTACACCTTCGTGACCACGCTGCTCTACCTGCTTGAGGCCGCGCAAGGTACCGGCAAGGAAGTCTGGGTGCTTGACCGGCCCAACCCCGCCGGCCGGCCGGTGGAAGGCACCACGCTGCTGCCCGGACAGGAGAGCTTCGTCGGCGCCGGGCCGATGCCAATGCGCCACGGGCTGACCCTGGGCGAGATGGGGCTTTGGTTTATCGACCACTTCAAGCTCGACGTGCCCTACCGCGTGATCGCGATGGAAGGATGGGAGCCTGAGGGGCCGGGCTTTGGCTGGCCGACTGACCGGATCTGGATCAACCCCAGCCCCAATGCCGCCAGCGTGAACATGGGCCGGGCCTATGCCGGGACAGTGATGCTCGAAGGCGCAACGCTGAGTGAGGGCAGGGGCACCACCCGTGCACTCGAAGTGCTGTTCGGGGCGCCCGATGTGGATGCCAAGGCGGTGCTGGCCGAAATGCGCCGCTTTGCGCCGCAGTGGCTGGCAGGCTGTGCCTTGCGCGAATGCTGGTTCACCCCGACCTTCCATAAGCACGCCGGGCAGCTCTGCAACGGACTGATGATCCACGCCGAGGCCAAGTTCTACGATCACCACGCGTTCCGGCCGTGGCGCATGCAGGCGCTGGCCTTCAAGGCGATCCGGCGGCTCTACCCGGACTACGAGCTGTGGCGCGATTTTCCCTACGAGTATGAGTTTGAACGGCTGGCGATCGACGTGATCAACGGCGGCCCGGCCTTGCGCGAATGGGTTGACGATCCAGCCGCCAAGCCGGGGGATCTCGATGCTGTCGCCAGCGCTGATGAGGCCGCATGGCGTGACGCAACGCGGCCAATCCTGCTTTACTGATACAACGGCACGCCAAGACCAAGGGAGCGAATATGGGCGACAAGGCAGACGGTCTGGCAAAACTGGACAAACCAACCCGGCTGATGCTGTGGACGCTGCTGGTGGTTTACATTTTCAATTTCCTTGACCGCCAGATTCTCAACATCCTCGCCGAACCGATCAAGCGTGATCTGGGACTTAGCGACACCCAGCTCGGCCTGCTTGCCGGCCCAGCATTTGCGGTCTTTTACGCGGTTCTTGGAATTCCAATCGCACGTTATGCAGATCGTGGCAGCACCAACCGGTCAACTCTGATCTCGGTTTCGCTGGTTATCTGGTCAGGCATGACCGCGCTTTGCGGCTTTGCTCAGAATTTCTGGCAGATGGCACTGGCCCGGATCGGCGTCGGGGTCGGTGAAGCCGGCTGTACGCCCTCCGCGCACAGCCTGATCAGCGATACGGTTGCCCCTGAACGGCGCGCATCGGCTATTGCCTTCTATGGCATGGGCGTGCCGATTGGCTCGCTGCTGGGCCTGGTCATTGGGGGGGTGGTCAACGATATCTGGGGCTGGCGGGCTGCCCTGATGCTGGTTGGTGCGCCGGGCCTTCTGCTCGCGCTTCTGCTTCCCAAGTTGCTGCGCGAGCCGCGCCGCGCCGGGTTGACGAAGGGTGAAGCCGCCCCGCCAGGTCCGGCGCAGATTCCGGTGCGTGAAGCGATCGCCGAAGTGTTCACCTCACGCGCTTATGTCCTGCTGCTCGTCGCCGCCTCGTTCGCCGCGTTCCTGAGCTATGGCAAAGGGCTTTGGACGCTCTCTCTGTTCATCCGCAGCCATGGCATGACGACCACCGAAGTCGGGATCATCGGCTCGGTCACGCTTGGCGTAGCAGGCGTGTTTGGCACATGGCTCGGTGGCTGGGCGGCGGACCGATTTGGTGCGATCAACCGCCGACACATCCTGACGCTACCCGCAGTCGGCATGGCGGTTGCCGCGCCGATTCAGTTTCTTGGCTATGGCGCCTCAATCTGGTGGGTTGCAGGGTTGCTGATCCTGGTGCCGACCATCCTCAACGCCGCCTATTATGGCCCCGCATATGCTTGTGTGCAGGGGTTGGTACGCAAGGAGCTGCGCGCTGTCGCCGCCTCGGTCATGCTGTTCGGCCAGAATCTCATTGGCCTGGGCATGGGGCCATTTATTTTCGGTGCCCTGTCCGATTGGCTGCAGCCCATGGCCGGCACCGATAGCGTAAGGTGGGTGCTGTTTGGCGCTGCGTGGCTGGGCTTCATTCCCGCATTCTTCTTCTGGCGCGCCAGTTTGCGGCTTAATGCGGAACTGGACACGAAGAGTTAACCCAAAGAATCAATGCTTCTTGCGGGTCAGTTCCCGCATGGCATCGTCAAGGCCCTGCAGGGTGAGCGGATACATCGATCCGCCGACCAGCTCCTTGATCATCTTGGTTGACTGCGAATAGGACCACTGCTTCTCGGGCACCGGGTTGATCCAAACCGTCGCGGGATAAACGTGGGCGACGCGGCGCAGCCACTCGGTCCCGGCTTCCTCGTTGAAATGTTCGACCGAGCCGCCCGGGTGGGTGATCTCATAGGGGCTCATCGCGGCATCGCCGACGAAGATCACCTTGTAGTCGTGGCCGTACTTGTGGAGGATATCCCAAGTGTTCGTCCGCTCAGACCAGCGCCGCTTGTTGTCCTTCCAGACGCCTTCATAGAGGCAGTTGTGGAAGTAGAAGAATTCGAGGTTCTTGAACTCGGCGCTGGCCGCGCTGAACAGCTCTTCGACCAGCTTGATGAACGGGTCCATCGATCCGCCGACGTCGAGGAACAGCAGCACTTTGACCGCGTTGCGGCGCTCGGCCCGCATCTTGATGTCGAGCCAGCCCTGCCGCGCGGTGCCGTCGATCGTGGCATCGATGTCGAGTTCATCGAGGTGGCCTTCACGGGCAAACCGGCGCAGGCGGCGCAGCGCGATCTTGATGTTGCGGGTGCCCAGCTCACGCGTGTTGTCGAGGTTCTGGAACTCACGCTTTTCCCAGACCTTGAGCGCGCGCTTGTTCCCGCCTTCGCCGCCGATTCGCACGCCTTCAGGATTATAGCCCGAATTGCCGTAGGGCGAGGTACCGCCGGTACCGACCCATTTGTTGCCGCCCTCGTGGCGTTTTTGCTGTTCCTTGAGCCGCTTCTTGAGCGTCTCCATGATCTCTTCCCACGATCCCAGCTTTTCGATCTCGGCCATTTCCTCAGGGGTCAGGAACTTCTCGGCCACCGCCTTCAGCCAGTCTTCAGGGATATCGACCGGGTTCTGGCCGTAATTGGTCAGCAGGCCCTTGAAGACCTTGTTGAACACCTGATCGAACCGGTCGAGCAGGCCTTCGTCCTTCACGAAGGTGGCGCGAGAAAGGTAATAGAACGCCTCAGGCGTCTGCTCGATCACATCCTTGTCGAGCGCTTCGAGCAGCACCAGGTGCTCCTTGAAGCTGGCCGGAATGCCCGCGGCGCGCAGCTCGTCGATGAAGTTGAAGAACATCGCTTCAGTTCTGCCGCCGCGCCATGAAGGCCAGCTTTTCGAACAGCATCACGTCCTGCTCGTTCTTGAGCAGCGCGCCGTGGAGCGGCGGGATCGCCTTGGTGGGATCCTTGGTTTGCAGCACGTCGAGCGGCATGTCTTCGTTGAGCAGCAGCTTGAGCCAGTCGAGCAGTTCGCTGGTGCTCGGCTTCTTCTTCAGCCCCGGCACGTCGCGCACTTCGTAGAAGATATCCATTGCCTTGGAGACCAGGGTCTTCTGAATGCCGGGGAAGTGGACGTCGATGATCGCCTGCATCGTCTCGCGGTCGGGGAACTTGATGTAGTGGAAGAAGCAGCGGCGCAGGAACGCATCGGGCAGCTCCTTTTCGTTGTTGCTGGTGATGACCACGATCGGGCGTTCTTTGGCCTCAATGCGTTCGCGCGTCTCGTACACGTCAAACGACATGCGATCGAGCTCCTGGAGCAGGTCGTTCGGAAACTCGATATCGGCCTTGTCGATCTCGTCGATCAGCAGCACCGGCAGCTGGCGTGAAGTGAAGGCCTCCCACAGCTTGCCCTTCTTGATGTAGTTCGCAATGTCGTGGACCCGCTCATCGCCCAGCTGGCCATCGCGCAGGCGGGCAACCGCGTCGTATTCATAGAGGCCCTGCTGCGCCTTGGTGGTGCTCTTGACGTTCCATTCGATCAGCGGCGCGCCGACTGCCTTGGCGATTTCATGGGCCAGCACGGTCTTGCCGGTGCCGGGTTCACCCTTGACCAGCAAGGGGCGGCGCAGCAGCACTGCGGCATTGACCGCGACCTTCAGGTCTTCGGTGGCGACGTAATTGGCGGTACCTTCAAAGCGGGCCATGGAAGCTCCCTATCGCGTTTCTTAATCGTGCGGTTAAAGCGATAAGTGCGCGTGCCCGGCTTGGCAAGCGTGAATGCAACAAGGGCGCCGGACCCTCAGATCCGACGCCCCAAATGACAATGTAACAAGGGCGCCGGACCCTCAGATCCGACGCCCTTGTCCCCCCTCCAAAGTCCCCATTCGATCTTTCGAACGCGTGGAGCGACCCAAAGGACTTTGTTCGTCGGCGGTTTATCCAAGGCGGTCCGACAGGAATATAAACTTTTTGGGATTTCGTGCTAAAAGCGGAGACATGATTGCTCTTGCTGGAGAAAATCTGCTCCAACTGCTGGACGAGCCAGCGCGTGTCTGGCTGGCTGCGAAGGGCCAGCGCCGGGTCTATGCCGATGGCGAAATGATCCACAACCGCGGCGATCGCAAGCCGGCGATGGCCATCGTGATCAGCGGGCAAGTGCAACTTTGCCGGATCCACGCCGATGGCGCGAATCACTTTGTCAGCGTGGTTAAGCCCGGGCAGCACTATGGCGACATCGTGATGTTCGGCCGCCGCAAACGCACCCATGATGCGGTTGCCCTGGGCGAGACGACCATCGACCACTATGACCATGCCGCGTTCGAAACCTTGCTTGGCCATCCCGATGTCGTGCGGGCGCTCTACCATATCACCGCGTTGCGGCTTAACGGTTCGCTGGCGATGAGTGATGATTTGCGCAGCCTGCCGCGCGAGGTACACCTGGCCAAGCTGCTGCTGTACCAGTGGCGGCAAGGCGGCGGTCTTACAGTGATTCCGTGCACCCAGGAGGACCTGGCCGGGCTGCTCGGCACGTCGGTCATGTCGATGTCCAAGTACCTCGCAGCGCTGAAACGCGAAGGCCTGATCGAGACGGGTTATCGCCAGGTTGTATTGAACGATCCGCAGCGCCTGAAGCAGTGGGTCAGGGAGCGTATTGTACCCTAGGGTCGGGTCCAGCCATGTCCCCCGCGCCGGCGGGAGGGGAGGGGTCCGGCGCGGGGGAGGGGAGCTTCAGTCTTGGCGGACTGGCTCCACAGGGGACAGTCTGCGGCGCAGGCGGGTCCAGGTGAACCAGACCAGAGCGATCAGGGCGACCCAGGGACCCAGCGTGCCCAGAAGCAGCAGCAGGAATGAGCCGAGCGCGCTCATGCTGGTCAGGCTGGCTCCGGCGGCCTTGCTGAAAGTGCCCTTGCCGGCCAGGATTCCCTCGCTGGAATAGGCAAAGGTCACCGGGGTGGTGGCGATCGATTGCTCGAGGCCTTTGCGCTGCTGGGCATTGCCGCGCAGCTGTTCGCGTAAGGCAGCCAGCTGCTGTTGCAGCTCGACCCGCTCGCTGCCGGACAGGCCCTTGGCGGCAAGGCGCGCCTCGATCCGCTTGACTTCGGCCTCGATACCAGCGCTGTCGGCTTGCGAGAGCTTGATCGTCTCGCCCGCATTCTCCCCGGCGACCTTGGCATTGTCGAGCACGCCATCGGCTTTCTCAACCGCGCCGATTGCGTCGCTGGCGAAGGCCTGGGCCAGATCGGGGGCAAGCAGGAAATCGAGCCGGGCCGAGACTTCGCCTTCGCGGGGCTGGTCATAGGCCATGCCGGTCACCCGGCAACGACTGGGGCCAAGCCGCGCGCAAGCGGCAGTGTGCTCGCGCTGGACGCCGGTGATCGCCTTGGCGGGGAGGGTGAAGGCGTAGTCGAAGGTGAAGGCGACGCCTGGGGCGATCGAACGGTCGATCGTTGGACCGGTGGCATCGTTGGCAACTGCTTCGGCAGCAGCGGGGGCGGCGGCTTCTTCGGATTTTTCGGCGCTACAGGCGCTGAGTACAACGACGGCGGCGAGGGCAGTTAGGGGCATGGAGGGGACACGCATGACGAACTCTCCCAATTATCTACCGAATCGGTAGAGTCATATGCCTATCAAATCAGTAGAGTTTGGCAAGAGGGACGGAGAACTATGCTGATGCCTATTCCGAAACGGCAGAAAAGCTGAGTTGCGTCGCACCATTCGCGGGCACTTCCAGTCGCCAGCGTTGCCGCCCTTGCTCACTGACCAAGGGCAGACTCGAAGCTCGCACCAGATTGGGCGCACCATCGGGCGTGGCCCAGAACACCGCCGGGCGGGCGCTGGCGTTGCGAACTTCGATCACATAGCTGCGGACCAGGCGGGTGCCTTCCTTGCGGACCTCGACTAGGCGCTGACGCCATGAGAGGTCGTCGTTCTCGGGGCCCTCGATCCCGATGACCTCACCCACCGCGCGGTCGCTGCCCCGGGTTTCATCGACTGCCATGGACAGACCGATCTGGTCCTGCTCGACCAGATAGCTGCCACCGGGGATCGGCAGGCCGAGACCGTGAGCCTTGTCGTTGCGCAAATGGTAGTAGAGCGAGGGATGGGTCCATTCATCGTCGAACTTGTCGGTATCAATCGCGGCATCGACCCAGAATGCGCGCTCATAGGCCACGCCCTTGAGGTCAATCAGCCGGACCTGTTTCATCTGCCGCGCGGCAACCGTGCTGGGGTAGGGCAGGCGGTAGAGCTTCAAGTCGCCGAGTTGTTCGAGTGAGTCTGCGCTGACAGCCGTGACGGCGAGCGGGGAGTTCTGGAGGGACTCGCTCCGTTTGTATGCGGTAACCGTAATGTCGCCGTTCAGATAGGCGTTGCCGGTGAACCGATCGGGCCGCACCAGCTGATAGGGCCGGCCCGGCTTTTCGGGAATGTCGCTGGTCTTTTGCATTGGCCAGCACCTGGCCACCACTTGCTCGCTCGGCCCGGTCAGCCGCTCATAATCCTCACGGCTGAGCTTGCCCGCGACCACACGGACCTGGGCGTTCTCAAGGCTGACCGAATTGCCATTGGCCAGCGTGATCCAGCCCCCGAAATCGAGTGTCTTGCCGTCGTCGTTGACCTTCATGGTATAGTTCGCGCCCCAATCGAACTGCTCGGCGACATAGGTCAGAGTGACCGTCGCCTCCACCGCACGCGGCGAACGGGTCTGGACCGAGAGTGTCGGGCGCGCGGGAACGCTAGAGAGACCAGTGTCATAGCGGAATGTCTCAGGCATGCCCGAACAGCGCAGGCTTTCGGTGCCCTGCTTGCTCTTGAACACCACTCCGTCCGGGCTGGCCGAGACGATCTCGGCCGGAACGCGCACTTTCTTGCCGGTCACGGGATCGGTGCGGGTCAGGCTGATCATGCGCCCGCGCGCCGCGCGCAGCAGCGCCGAAGGGGAGAGCAGGTCGGCGTCCTGGTTCTTCTCGATCACGCCGCCTGGCAGGCCGGTGACAATCGCGCTTTCGGGGATGATCCCGTCAACCACGCCTTCAAACCGCAGCCGGTGCTTGCCGGCCGGGATCGTCACCCGCCGGGTCTCGGTAATCACCGCAAAGCCGCCCAGGTTGTCGAGTTCAATCGAACCGGAGTCGCGATAGGGATCGCGGTAGATCGTGATGTCCAGCTTGACCGGGTCGCTGGCCTTGAGGTCGTCGGCGGCCGAAGGAGCGGCGAGGAGGAGCAGGGGCAAGGCCAGCAGGCGGCGCATCCGGGCCTTATTGCTCTTTGACGGTAAGGCCGACCGTAACCGTTTCGTTCGCCGGGACGGTCAGCACGAATTTGGGATAGGCGCCGTCCTTCTTGAGCGGCTGACTGCTTTCGGCGATCTTCCAGGTGCCAAGGTAGCCCACTTCCACTTCCACCGTGATCGCCTGATCTCCGGCATTGGCCACGGCAATCTCATGCTTCTCATTCTTGCTTTCGCGCAGCACGACCTTGCGGCTGATCGTGACATCGGGCGCAGAGCCCAGTCGCAGCTCGACCTTCTCGCCTTCGGCGGTGTCCCTGAGGTCGGGCGTGCCGACCATCATCGCGCGGCCCCACTGGTCCTGCTGGATCAGGAACGAGCCGGAGGGCAGCGGCAGGCCCAGCTGGTTGGCCTTGGTGTTGCTGGTGCGCAGCACGGTCACCGCATTGCGGCTGTCATCGCGCATCCAGGGATAGGCATCGACGCGGGCGGTATAGATCCGCTCATAAGGCACGCCGCGCTGTTCGATCAGGCGCGTCTGTTTCATCCCCATCGCCGCAACGGTGGTGCGCTGGGGGACGCGGTAGAGTTTGAGGTCGCCAAGCTGCTCGGGCGGCGGGGGGGGCGGTGGGGGCGGTGGAGGTGGCGCTGCCATCACCATCATTGGGGCCGGAGGCATGACTGACTTGTTGCGGCTGAAACCGGCGATTCCATCCATTTCTTCGCTGTACATTTCATAGTCTTCGCCCAGCCAGGGCGAGACCAGCTCATAGGGCCGCTCGGGTTTGCGGGGCACTTCGTGAGTGCGCTGCTGCGGCCAGCAGCGGGCGATGACTTGCGGCTGCTGGTTGATGAACTTTGCGACATAGGCGCGGTTGAGCCCGCCCGCGACGATCTGGGTGCGGGCGTTGCCCAGGCTGATCGAATTGCCGTTGGCCAGCGTGATCCATCCACCCAGATCCAGCGTCCTGCCGTCCGGGTTGAGCTGCGCGGTGTAATTGGCGCTCCAGTCAAACCCCTCGGCGATATAGGTCAGCGTCACCATGGCGGTGATCGAACGAGGCGAACTGGTCAGCACCGACAGGGTGGGGCGGGCCGAGAGGCCCTGGGCATTGGTATCGTAGCGGAAAGTCTCGGCCAATCCGGAGCAGCGCAGCGCCTCATTACCGGCTGCGGTCTTGAAGATGACGCCGTCCTGGCTGGCGGAGATAATCTCGCCGCTGACCACCACTGGCTTGCCGGTCTTGGGATCGGTGCGCTTCAGCGTGATCACCTTGCCCCGCGCCGCGCGCATCAGTGCCGAGGGAGAGAGTAGCGCCGAATCCTGGTTCTTCTCGATCACTCCGCCGGGCAGCCCCGCAACAATCGCGCTGGCCGGGATGATCCCGTCAACCACCCCTTCAAAGCGCAGCCGGTGCTTGCCCGCTGGGATAGTGACGCGGCGGGTTTCGCTGACCACGGCAAAGCCGCCCAGGTTGTTCAGCTGGATCGATCCGCCATTGCGGTAAGGCGCGCGGTAGATCGTGACGGAAGTGTCAACCGGATCGCTGGCCGCAACGTCCCTCGCCGCGGCGGCTTTTGGGCCAGCCACAATGCAAATCAGCGCCATCAACCCCAACCCGACCATCCCGAGCTTGTCGAAGGACTGCCCTTTTCTGGCTGCAAAGGTCCAACCTGCCGACAAAGCAGGACAGTGCTTCGACAAGCTCAGCATAGGCGGGTTTTGGGACATGGGCCTGCGCCCTGCTTCAGTACTTCGAATCGAAAGTGGCGGTGACTTCGGTCTTGCCGTTGGCCGGCACGGTTACCGCCCATGACACGCTGTCGGCATCGCGGCGCGTGCTCTTGAGGCTTTCGGCCGCAATCTTGGTATCGCCCCACAGGCCCGACTGGATCATCTGCACGGTGACCGGCTTGGGCAAAGCATTGGTCAGGGTGTAACGCATCGAGGTTTTCCAGCGCCGGTCGTTGACCTTGGTGCGGGCCTCGACCACTGGTTGGACCTTCACGTCAAAGGCATCGCCGGTGCTGATCGCGAGCTTCGATCCCATCGGAGTGTGGCCAATCCCGCGCTCGCCAATGAACTGCGCCTGGCCGCGCGAATCCTTGATGTAGAACCGCACCACCCCGGCCGGCAACTGATCGCCCAGGCCGCCCTGGGCCGAATTGGTGAAGCTGTACATTGTTGCGGCGCTCAGCGGCGTTTCGCTGGTTTGCAGCCAGCCAAAACGGATTTCATAGCCATGTTGCGCCGGGGCGCCGTGGACGTCGAGGAAGCTGACCTGCTTGGTCTGCAAGTTGGCAATCGTGGTGCGTTCGGCCAGCGGATAGAGGTAATAGTCCCCCAGCCGCTCACGCGTGCCGCTCTCGGTTCCGGCCTCGACCATGCCGGGGTTCCGGCGGTTGTAATTGTTGTTGTAGCCCTGGTTGAGCATCCGCGGGCTACCCGCAACCAGCACCGCGCGGGCATTGTCATAGGTCGTGCCCGAATTGTTGGTCAGCGTGATCCAGCCCTGGACGTCGATCGTGCTTTTGCCCTCATCGTACAGCGCAACATAGTCCGCGCGCCAGCCAAGGCCCGGAGTCAGGTAACGCAGCGCCGCCTCGCGGGTGCCGGCCTTGCCTTGGAGCGTGATCGACAGCGTCGGATCGGCGCGCATGTTGGGCGGGACCTTGTCAAAGATCACCCGCACCGGCAGCCCATCGTCGCGCAGCACTTCGATGCGGTTGCCGATCTGGAGCACCACCCCGCCGTTCGCCGCCAGCACCACCGCCTGCTCGCGGGTTTCGGCGCCGGTCGCTGGGTTGGTGCGGACCAGCGTAATCGTCTGCCCGACCGCGTTTTCCATGATCTTGGCGGGGGAGAGCAGGTCATAGTCGAAGTTCTGCTCGATGATCGCCATGTCGCTGGTGACCAGCGAAGCCGTCTCGGCGCGGATCTGGGCCGAGACGTTCTTGAACTCCACCTTCTGCCGGTCGCCAGTGAAAGTGATCACGCGGGTATCCTGCACCAGCGCCTGGTTGTCGGCATAGATCGTGATGTCGATCCCCGGCTCGGCCGAAGCGGCGGCGCTCAGCGCGATCAGAGAAGCGGCGAGCATCATCGGAGTACGCGGCATGTCAGTGGTCCCCTCTCACGTTACATGTAACACTGTAACATCGAATTCTGTCGGTGCAATGAACGAAAACGACATTGCGGAGTCTGCCACTATGCTATGACAAGTCCATGATAATTATCACCGGCAGCGCCCAAGTGCGCGCAGAACATTTTGAAGAAGCCCTGCATCTGGGGGTCGAGCACTCAGCCCGTTCGCGCAAGGAGCCGGGCTGCATGGCGCACAATTGCCACGTCGACGCCGAAGACCCGCTGCGGATCGTGTTTGTCGAGGAATGGGCCGATATGGCCGCGGTGAAAGCGCACTTCGCGGTGCCGGAATCGGGGGAGTTTGTGGCTGCGATTGGAGCGATGTCGGTGGCGGCGCCGGTGATGCGGATTTTTGGGGCGGAGGAGGTGGGGCGGTAGCTCTTGCGCTGCCCTTTGCCGGACCATACAATGATGCCATGACCTATCTGGCGCGGATCGAGCAGCACCGCAGTGCCATTGCCGAGCTTGTGCACAAGCGCCGGGCGGCGAATCCGCGCCTGTTTGGCTCTGCTCTGGACGAGCGCGAAGGCCCGCAAAGCGATATTGACATTCTGGTCGATGCCCTGCCTGGAGCGACCTTGTTCGATCTTGGAGCCTTGCAGGTCGAACTGGAAGAACTGCTCGGCGCGCCGGTGGATCTGTTGACACCGGGCGATATCGAGCCGGGGTTCCGGCAACGCGTACTGGAGCAGGCCCGGCCAATATGAGCGTGCCCACGGCCGATCAACTGCTTGAACACATGCGCGAAGCGGTTGCCCAGACCTTGGCTTATGTCGAGGGCTGGGAGAAGGCAGACTTCCTTGCCGACAAGCGCACCCAGCAGGCGGCGATCCTCAACCTGATCATCTTGGGTGAGGCCGCAACTAAGCTGATGGACAACTATCCGGAAGCGACTGCCGCGCGTCCAGAGATCGAATGGCGCTCAATGCGCGGCATGCGCAACCGGATCGCGCATGGGTATTATGATATCGATCTCGATGTGGTTTGGGAGACGGTGAGTTCGGCTTTGCCGGAGTTGGCGGAGGGGTTGAAGTTTTGAACAATCGTGGTCTTTGCAGGGACGCATAGCCAACCTTACCACTTTTGAACCATGGCCTTTTCGTATGCGATAGCAACAGACCCGTGCAGGAGCGGCAGGCGATCATGGTCCGTATTGGTGCCAGGTCCGCCCGGCAT
>Ga0207952_1000198_pt1 | contig 61943 bp, 57 predicted proteins | sample SubbioR12Aug_8Ca_FD_184831 | JGI IMG/M metagenome (GOLD analysis project Ga0207952, IMG submission 184831) | Serpentinite rock and fluid subsurface biosphere microbial communities from McLaughlin Reserve, California, USA - CR12Aug_8Ca (SPAdes) | ecosystem: Environmental > Terrestrial > Deep...
GTAGTGGTGAAGAGCATATAGGCCGTTAGTACAGTAACTTTTACAGTAACTACGATACTTAGTGGTTACAAACTCTAATAAAATCATAATCTTGAGGTGTTTGTTATGTGGATGCCCCCGCTACCAGTTTTATATTTAGAAGTAGATAGATCAAGCCTAAGTTGTTTAATATCAACAACTTGGGCTTTTTTATGTGCGAAGCCTTTAGTCAGATTAGCCAAGTTACTGCGGGTTCATGCAGTAACTTGGCTAATCTGACTAAATAGTTTTAATTTAATATATTAATCTTCAGGCTTTTAGTTCAGTTAAATAATTAGACCATTCCTGCATCATATTACGCCTTTCTTCTAAATGAGTGGTTCTGTTATATGCTCTTCCAAGAGGGTCTTTTACACTGTGTGCTAATTGATGCTCTATATAATCAGGTCTAAATTTAAGCACTTCATCTAATAATGTTCTGGCAGTTGCTCTAAATCCATGTACTGTAACTTCGCCTTTTTCATATCCTAATCTTCTTAATGCTGCGAGAAGGGCAACATCTGACATTGGCCTAGAACCATTTGGCGTTCTAATTGAGGGAAAAACATAATACCCATGACCTGTAAATGGTTTAAGCTCTTCTAAAATAGATATAACTTGCTTAGATAATGGAACTATGTGCTGTGTATTTGTTTTTGTTACTAAATAGCGCCATTCTTTATTTTCTAAATCAATATCAGCCCACTTAGCGGTTCTTAATTCACCCGGTCTAACAAATACATGAGGAGCAATCCTAAGGGCTGCATATACAACCCTTGAGCCTGTGAAAGACTCAATAGCTATTAGTAGCTCTTTAAATGACTTAATGTCTGTTACAGCAGAGAAATGACCGTTCTTAACAGGTGTTAATGCTCCCTTTAATGAAACAGAAAAATCAAAGCTAAGTCGGCCAGTAACTACAGCGTACCTAATAATTTGCCCGCATGTTCTTAATGTCCTATGCGCTGATTCTATTGCGCCTCGGCGTTCTATCTCTTGAGCTATTTTTAAAAGTTCCTGAGTAGTCACTTCCGAAATCTGTTTATTCCCTATATGAGGAAACACGTCTCTTTGTAACTGGCTATAGACTCTGGTTTTATAGCCTTCTGCCATATGTTGCATTTTCTTATTGAACCATTCATCAGCAATAAACTTAAATGAGTCGATAGGCGACAAACCTTTACTGGATCGTTCTTCATCTACTTTTAGTCTTGCATTATCTTCTTTAGATGCTTTTCTTACTTCAGCAGGATCAACACCACTTGCAACTAGCCTTTTTAGCTCAAAGGCTTTTTTTCTTGCATCTGCAAGACTAGTTACTGGATAGGTACCTAGTGATAAGGTCTTGCGTTTACTGTGAACAATGTAATCAAGCCTCCACCATCTGGAATCATTAGGCTTTATCAATAGGTACAAGCCGTTACCATCAAATAGACGTACATCTTTTGATGTTGGCTTTGTTGTTCGGATGGTTAAATCAGATAAGCGCTCTTTAGCCATTTGCAGTAACTCCTAGTGCAGTTACTGCATTTTTTGAGGTTACTGTAGTTGTTACTGCATGAACCCGCAGTAACTTGGCTAATCTGACTAAAGGCTTCGCACATAAAAAAGCCCAAGTTGTTGATATTAAACAACTTAGGCTTGATCTATCTACTTCTAAATATAAAACTGGTAGCGGGGGCAGGATTTGAACCTACGACCTTCGGGTTATGAGCCCGACGAGCTACCAAGCTGCTCCACCCCGCGATTGATTTAGTTATTATACATCTTAAAATTATTATGTCAAATCATTAGTTTAATGATTTGACTGGTTGCCGGCGCAAAACCGAAAAATCAATCACCCGCCAAGCTTATGGCCCATTATTATGCGCGCGCCATTAGGACGGAGACAGCCGGCAATTCCTTACCTTCCAAAAATTCCAGGAAGGCGCCGCCGCCGGTTGAAGTGTAGGACACTTTGTCGGCAATGCCGTATTTGTCGATTGCAGCCAAGGTGTCACCACCACCGGCAATGGAAAACGCCGGGCTTTCGGCAATTGCCATGGACATGGCTTTGGTACCCTCGCCAAACTGATCGATTTCGAATACCCCGACAGGGCCGTTCCAGACAATGGTGCCGGCTTTGGCCAGGATTGCCGCATACTGCTTGGCGGTTTCAGGGCCGATATCCAAAATCAGGTCGTCATCGGCCACATCGGCTACGTTTTTGACCGTCGCTTCCGCGGTTTCGGAAAATTCTTTAGCGCACACGACATCGACAGGCACCGGAATTTCGGCGCCGCGCTGTTTGGCGGCGGCCATCAGGCGTTTCGCCTCGTCGATCAAATCCGCTTCGTATAAGGATTTACCCACCCCATAACCGGCCGCGGCGATAAAGGTGTTGGCAATGCCGCCGCCCACGATCAATTGATCAACTTTGGTGGACAAGGACTCTAACACGGTCAACTTCGTAGACACTTTTGAACCGCCCACAATGGCTACCAAAGGTTTTTGCGGGGTTTCCAAGGCTTTACCCAATGCATCCAGTTCGGCGGCCAATAACGGGCCGGCGCAGGCAACGGCCGCATGCTCGGCTACCGCATGAGTCGAAGCTTCCGCGCGATGCGCCGTACCGAATGCGTCCATGACGAAGATATCGCACAGCGCCGCCATTTTTTGCCCCAGTTCGGCGCTGTTTTTCTTTTCACCTTTGTTGAAACGAACGTTTTCGCACAACACAACCTCGCCACGCTTTACATCCACGCCATCCAGCCAATCCTTAACCAACCGCACAGGTTGACCCAACAACTTCGAAAAACGCTCGGCCACGGGTTGCAGACTGGAGGCTTCATCATATTCGCCTTCCGTCGGACGCCCCAAATGCGACATCAAAATGACGGCCGCACCGCCCGCCAGTGCGGCCTCAACGGTGGGAACACTCGCTTGAATACGTAAGTCACTGGTAACCTTGCCGTCTTTTACCGGTACATTTAAATCCTGCCGGATCAATACCCGCTTACCCGCCAAATCAAGATCCACCATTCTTTTAATAGACATATACACTCCTCATTGTTAAATAAACCGCGACATTATAAGGCGTAATCTTTCGGCAAACCTCTATTAAGGAAGCATTTCAATGTGATGTTGAATCAAAGATACGCCCACCACCATTAGACAGACTGCTGTATTCACCCTTACACGAATTGAGACATTTGTCAGAGTTATACACGAATTCAATCACTTCAAATAGTTCTCCCCAATCAATTGTGATAGCGTTACCCAACCGGAATGAGGATTGGCGTGAATGGGTTTTATTAAAACTCCCAACGCTTTTTAGCAAACATCATATACTTGGTAGACTGTCAATTAGAGATCGCTTACATTTAAATATGCTATTAAAAAAACTCTGGCCTTTCGGGAAAAAGAAAACCAAGCGCGCTAGTGATGTAGTCGAATACAGCGTGCCGGAACGCGTCTATACGCCCGTGAATCTGTTGGCGATAGGCATGTATGTTATCGAACTGGACCGCCCGTGGCTGGATAGCCCGTTTTTATTCCAAGGCTTTGAAATCAAAAACGAAAACGAGATTCGACAGCTAAAAGACTGCTGCGATTACGTTTACATAGACACCACCAGAGATCGCAAACGCCAGCCGCGCAAATCAGATAACAACGACCCGCCGGTAATCGACACCAATATAGACTTCGGCGCGCCGCCTCCCAAACTCAGCCGTTTCGACAAGGAAATCGACCGCGCGGAAGTTGTTCACAAACAAGTCGGCGAACTGGTGTCCGATTTCATGGAACGCATCGCCAAGGGAGAGGGCGTGGACACCAAGGCCGCCAAGGCCGCCGTCGCGGAATGCGTGAACAGTATTCTGCATTCGCCGGATGCGTTTTTATGGCTAAACCAGCTCAAAAACAAAGACGAATATACCGCCCAACACAGCTTGAACGTTTGCGTGCTCTCCATCGTGCTGGGCAGGCATATCAATTTTTCCATGGCCAATCTGAATAACGTCGGCTTGTGCGGCATGATGCACGACATGGGCAAAATGCTGGTGCCCTTGCACATCCTCAACAAGCCCGGCAGATTGGAGCCCGACGAAATGGAAATCATGCGTTCGCACGCCTCGCTGGGTTATGAATTGCTGAAATCCAGCCAAGACATGTATTCCGGCGCCATCGACTCGGCGCATTCGCATCATGAAACCCTGGACGGCAAAGGCTATCCCAATAAACTGAACCATAAACAACTCTCCTTGTTTACCCGCGTAGTCACGATAGCCGATATGTACGATGCCATTACCAGCGACCGGGTTTACCAAAAAGGCAGGACCCACCTTGAAGCCACCAGCATCATGTCCGACCTCAGCGGCAGCCAGCTTGACGGCAACTTGGTCGTCAAATTCATCGAAGCCCTAGGCGTATATCCGCCGGGTTGCGTGGTGGCTATGACCAATGGCAGCATAGCCATCGTGGTGGAAATCAACGAATTCGCCAGGTTGCGCCCTAAAATCATCATCCTGCTGGACCAGGCCCAACAACCCGTGGCGGAAAAAATCATTAATCTGGCGGATATGGAACTGGATGAACAAGGCAATCTGTTGACAATTAAAGGTATTGTCAAAGCCCAGGATTACGGCATCGACATCGCTAAATATTACCAACAAGGCATTCTGCAAAAAGGTTTTGCGCAAAGCAAAACCTAGCCCCGCGGCCATTTGCGGGGTTTTAATGTCCAACCCGCCCAAGTTGTCAACCCTGCAAGGCATCCAGCTCATCCCACCGCGCATACGCCAGCGCCAATTCAGCTTCCGCCGTTTTCAACTGTTCCAGCGTAGCCGAGACCGCATCCGGACTTTGTTTATAAAACTCGCCGCCGCCTATTTTCGCGGTCAACTCGGCTTGCAGGTTTTCCAGCTGTTCTATGCGCTCCGGCAATTGCTCCAGCTCTCGCTGATCCTTAAAACTGAGTTTCTTGCTGGCTGCGGTTTTCGGTTTGTCTTTTTTGACGGCTTGTTCGGCGGCCTTAACAGCCTCGGCCTCTGACTTTTTATTTCGCTCGGATAAAGCAAACCAGTCGGCATAACCGCCGATATACTCACCCACCCTGCCCTCGCCCTCGAACACCAATACGCTGGTAACGACGTTATCCAGAAACTCCCGGTCATGGCTGACCAGCAATAAGGTGCCCTGGTACTCCACCAGCTTTTCTTCCAGGATTTCCAGGGTTTCCAAGTCCAAGTCGTTGGTCGGTTCGTCCATTACGATCAGATTGGCCGGCTTGGTGAACAGGCGCGCCAGCAGCAAGCGGTTTTTCTCCCCGCCGGACAAGCTTCTGACCGGAGAACGGGCTCGGGCCGGCGCGAACAGAAAATCCGCCAGATAGCTCATCACATGGCGCTTACCGTCCGGCAAATCGATGAACTCGCCGCCGTCCAGCACGCTGTCGGCCACCGAAAGTTCGGGATCGAGTTGTTCCCGCAACTGATCGAAATAAGCGATTTGCAGGTTGGTGCCCAACTCGATGCTGCCGCCGGTGGGTTGCAATTGCCCCAACAACAGTTTCAACAAAGTGGATTTGCCGGCGCCGTTATTGCCGAGCAAACCGATCTTGTCGCCGCGTTCGATACGTATCGAAAAATCCCGGATGATGGTTTTGTCGCCGTATTTAAAGGTGACATCGACTGCTTCCACCACTTTTTTGCCGGAAGTTTCGCCCTTATTCAGGCTCAATTTGGTAGTGCCCTGGGTATTGCGACGCTCGGCGCGCTCCGAGCGCAATTTTTTCAAGGCCCTGACCCGGCCTTCGTTGCGGGTGCGGCGGGCCTTGATGCCTTGTCTGATCCAGACTTCTTCCTTGGCCAGCTTCTTGTCGAATTCGGCGTTTTGGTTGGCTTCGTCTTCCAATGCGGCGGCCTTGCGCACCAAATAATCCTGATAATTGCCGGCCCAAGAGGTCAACTGCCCCCTGTCCAGATCGATGATGCGGGTAGCCAATTTTTGCAGAAAAGCCCGGTCATGCGTAACGAACAGCACCGCGCCCTGAAACGCCAGCAATTGCTCTTCCAGCCAAGCGATACTTTCGAAATCCAGATGGTTGGTAGGCTCGTCCAGCAACAGCACTTCCGGGTCGATCACCAAAGCCCGCGCCAAGGCTACCCGCCGCTTCCAGCCGCCGGACAGGCTGCCGACCTTGACATCGGCCGGCAATTGCAATTTGCTCAATACCGCTTCCACCCGGCTTTGAAACTCCCAACCGTTGTCGGCTTCCAGCTTGTGTTGCACGTCGCCAAGGGCCTGTAAGGATTGTTCGCTGCCGTCCATGTGGGTCAGCAGTTCGTGATAGCGGGCGATCAAACGGCCCAATTCGCCCAGGCCGCCGGCCACGGCTTCGTAAATGGTGTCATCCGCCTCCAGATTGGGCTGTTGCTCCAGCCAAGCCAGCCGCAGTTCCGGCTGTCGCCAGATTTCGCCGTGATCGGCGTGAATGTCGCCGGCGATGATTTTCATCAGCGTGGATTTGCCCTCGCCGTTGCGTCCCAGCAAGCCGACCCGCTCGCCGGCATCGAGTTGAAAAGCGGCGTTGTCGAGCAGTGCGTGGGTGCCGAAGGCGATGGAAACGTTGGTTAAGCGGATTAAAGGCATGGATTTTGTAAAGTGCGTCTGAGTAAGTCCAGGCTTAATAGCGCCGCCTGGTTTTGTTTGGTATGGGCGCCGCCGCTCAAGCTATGTTGAGCATGAACGGCACTGCCGCCGGTTTGCAGGCAATTATAAAGGACTATGCGCTTATCCTTGTGCCGATAATCGTCCTGGCTACCCTGAAACAGCTGAACCAAGGCAAAATCGACGTTTTGCAACCTCATTAAGCGGCAGGCCAAGCGTTCGGCGGCGGCGGCCAAATCCCCCGCGCTATCCGGTTCGACAGCCAGTTGCCGCGCCGCGCCGACGGCATCCTTGGCGATCGATACCGACGCCAGCCAATCCCGCCCCCGGCATTTGGCCGCCAGCAAACCGCCGCTAGCGGTTTCCATGACCGCCAAGCTATAGTTTTTTACGCTCATGCCGCGATCGATCACCGCCAGTAAATCGCCGCCTTGCCCGTCTTCCAGGCCATCGATGGCAAATACATAATCGCCTATCAGGCCGGCCGCCTGCTGTACGCAGATCTGCAATTCGCTTTGCGGAAAACCTGCCGGAAACAGCAGCTTGGTTTGCACTTCATCCACCGCGGCCCGAAAGCCCAGCCGTACACCGTCCGGAAATACCAAACTTTCCAGGCATTGCTGAATTGCCGACTCGCCGATACCGATGCTGCGCAAAGTCACCAAGCGAGCGGGCCGCAGGGTAAATCGGGACAACAACTGTTCGCGCACTGCGGCGAACATGGCTTTCATTTCCGACGGTACGCCGGGTAAAAACACGAACCAGCAGCGCTGAATCCGTAGCGCAAAACCGGGCGCGGTGCCGGTCGGGTTATCGATGCGCAAGGCACCGGCCGGAAAATAAGCTTGTTTGCGGTTGATGGCCGGCATCGGCCGCAGCCGATTCTCGAAATAGGCTTCGATATGCCGCAGGGCCACTTCATCCAATTTTAAGGTCTCGCCGCTGGCGATAGCGACGGCTTCGGCGGTTAAATCGTCGCTGGTCGGGCCCAGGCCGCCGGTGCAAATACAGCAATCGGCGCGGCCGGCAATCTCCTCGATCAAACCGGCCAAATCAGCCAGCCTGTCGCCCACCGCCGTATGGCGCTTCACTGTAAAGCCCAATTCGTTTAGCTGTTGCGACAGCCAGGCTGCGTTACTGTCCACAATCTGGCCGCAAACCACTTCCTCGCCTTGGGAAAAAATTTCCGCAATCGCTGTCATAACACGCTAAACCAAAACGGCAAACTCAGCAGACTGAGCGCGGTCGTCAGCGTCACCGCGGTGGCGTACAAGGCGCTGTCCAGGCGGTAGCGGTCGCACAACACCACCCCCAACACCATGCTGGGCATGGCCAGATCCAGCACGGCGGCGGCTTTAAACTGCTCGCGCAACTGCACGGCATCGGCGATATGCATGGCCGCCCAAGGCAATAGCAGCAATTTGAGCAGGATAACCGGCAACAGGTAAGGCAAATTCCGCAACCGGATCGCCCGCCAGCTCAAGGCCAGTCCCAAGGAAAAAATCATCAGCGGCGCCACCGCCGCCGAAAGCTTTTGCAGCAAACCGGCCAGCCAAACCGGCGCGTCGATATGATTCAGATTTAACACCACCGCCAGGGCAGCCGCCCAAAACGGTGGCGCGTTAAAAAAACCGAATAAGGACTTGGGCTTTTCGTCTGCATTGCCCCCGTAATAGCGGGCCAGGGCAATCCCGGTGGTAAACACCATAGGCGCGGCGGCGAACAAGTCCAGCTGAATCACCACGGAACGCGCCCACGGGCCGAAGGTTTGTTCCAGCACGGGCAAGCCCAGATAGGTGACATTCGGGTAAGCAGCGGCCAGAATCACCGCGCCGGTCTGCGGATTTTTGAATTTGAACAGCCGGGTGACCGACCAGCTGCACACAATCCCCAACAGAATGGTAGAGCAGCCCAAGGCACTGTATTTCAAGGATTGCCAACCGATATCGGCTTTCCACAATACGTCCAGCACCATGGCGGGCAAAAAGAAGTAATACACCACGCTGGTCAAAACCAGCCGGGTTTGGTCCGCCGACAAGCCCGGCAAGGGAAACAACCGCCAACCGGCCCCGCACAACATCAATACGGTCATTTGAATCAGGGTGGTGTTCATGCGGAGGCTTAAAAAGATTGGATTAGGGCGATTATACTCCCGCGATTAACGCCGTTTGCAATGAATCGGCTTCGGCCCAAGCCCGCAAACCATCGATGCAAGGCCATCCGTTACGGCCGCGCCGAACGGCTTGGCCTCATACCCAATCGGAATCGCCATCATCGAAATAGTCGCCGCCGTCATCGCCGGCTAGATAAGCGTTACTGTCGCTATTGTCGGCCGGCCGATCGTCGTTATCGCCATAATAATTATTGATCACGGTCTGTTCCGGCTGCTGATTGTCAAAAGCCTGCTGCCCCCCGCCGGTAGCGGTTTGATGATGCCCCAGCAAGTTTTCGATGCCCTGAAACAAAAACGAACCGGCCACTACGCCCGCGGCCGTGGTGGCGATATTGCCCAAAAAGCCGGAACCAAACCCAGCCCCGGACGCAGGCACCGCTGGCCGGGCAAAATCCTGCGCGGGCGAATTGGGCGCCTGCGGCACGCGGTAACTGTCCGCACCGGGTACGCCTGCGGCCGGTTTGGCCGGATTAGCCCAAGGATCGTTGTTCAAAAAGCCGTTACCGGCGGAAGCGCTGCTTTTTTGCAGCAGCTGAGTTTGCAAATCGGCAATTTGCGTTTGCGCCGCTTGCAGGGCCTGATTTTGCAGTAAGCAGCGTTGCACCAGCAGATAGGCCGCATCCGGCTGACGGGCAACGGCATCCCGAATCAGCCTTTCCGCGTCGTTGTCTTTTTCGTAAAGTTTGACCTCGACCAATTGCTGCAAAAATTGGTTAAGTTGTACTGATTCCTGTGTATTCATGTAATTAACTCCAAATGAGTCGAACTCGATTCAATGGCTGTCTCAAGGCGACAGCGGTTGTTTATCCAAGACTTTGCCGTCGCCGGTAATCAACACTTTCCAGTCCGCGCCCGCCGCATGCAGATAAACGTCGTACTCTTCACCGACGCCGTTGGGGTTACCGACCAGCTCGGCCCTCTTTAGTTCGTGCTGCGGAAATTCTTTCTTCAATTCGGCGACGACTTGCGGGTAAATTTCATTGAAGTCTTCAATCCGCAGCTCGTTGGTATATAAGTGGCCGCGGGAGGTGAATAACTCCATTATTGATTGCCCGGCCTCGTCTTTGTAGCTGACCTCCAACAATGTCTGGCCAAAATGGATTTCCTGGCTGGCTTGCAGTTCCTGGGCCGCGGGATGCCGCTTCAAAATATTGCGGACGACTTTTTCCGGAATAGCGGCCGGACCGCTGGCCGCATGGCCTAGGTTGGCAAGCGAGAACGCAATAACCGCAATACTTGATACTAAAAATGGACGCATGGTTTCCTCGTCAAGTTTAAAAAAAATCACCGTGACTTGTTTAGCCGGCAGCGATCGATCGTCATTCGCGGCGGCTTAACAAGCAGGCAAATTATGCCATGCGTTTTGCCGGCAACGGCGGATCAATCCGGTTTTTTTCAACCCCTTTTTACGGTGCAAAAGCACCGCAAGCCCCAGTCGCACAAGCTGAATGCCGTGCCGAACCTGGCTTCAAACGGCATGGCATATTTTTGGCTATATCCAGTTCATCCCTGTAGGGATCTTGGAATTCGATAAACAGCCATTAGGCCAATTACGCCAACCAAAGGTGCTAAATGCGTACAACATTCATTAAATTTTTGAAATATTTGCCGCTGGCCGCTGCCGCGCATGCCCCTGTCGGCATGGCGATAACCAACGATGTCGGCGGCACCTGGAGTTCGTTAACCTTGTCGGGAAACCTGCATGAAGCATCTCCGGTTCTAAAGAATTTTCACTGGCAGATTATGAATCAGGCCAGAACCCGGGACGATAATCCCGGCGGTAACCGTTTTTCGGAAAATCTGTTGTTTGCCCAACTGGGCTATGACGTAACTAAAAATACCGGCGTCTGGATCGGCTATGTACATGACTGGATTCACCCGCTGGATAAGCCGGCTTATCAGGAAAGTCGGCCTTATCAGGATTTTTTATGGCATTCTAAGTTTGCCGATTTACAGTTTACGGCCCGCACCCGGCTGGAACAACGTATCAGATTGGACAGCGGCGATGTCGGCGTGCGTTTGCGGCAATTGTTCCAGGCCAGTTATCCGCTGCTATTTATCGATGGCGACCTCAGGGTATACGCCGGCGAAGAAATGCTGGGTTATCTCAACAGCAACAGCTTCGGCCGCGGCGGCTTCAGCGAGAACCGCGCCTTGGGAGGATTCAGTTATCAAATCACCCCGCAGTTGAGCGCCGACTTAGGTTACATGGGCCAGTATGTGTATAACAAAACCGGCAATAATCTATTTACTCACAACGTGCAATTCAACCTTGGCTATAAGTTTTAAAGGCCGCGGCCAGCCTCAGCCGCAAAATCGAATTTAGCCCTATGTTGCTCTTTCGAATCCTGGTTTAAACGAGCAAGCCGGGGACGCATTGGCGTTGGCGTTGGCGTTAACCGTTAAACACTACTTTGTTCCGCCCACCGGCTTTGGCTTCATATAAGCCTTTATCCGCTTGGCCCATCAGCGAATCCAAATCGCCCCGTAGCGGTGTCATCATCGCCACGCCTATCGATAGCGTCACGTTTAACATGACCCCGCTATCCAGCATCATTTTACCGCCGGCCACCTGCTCGCGTAAGCGCTCGGCGACTTCCGCGGCCATTTGCCGGCCGGTTTGCGGCAAGACAATGGCGAATTCCTCGCCGCCTATCCGCCCCAGCACATCCACTTCCCGTAGCACGCTCCGCATGATGTGGGCGATTTCCCGCAAGACTTTATCGCCGGCTTTATGGCCGTGCTCGTCATTGACCTGCTTAAAAAAGTCGACATCCAGCATGAAAATGGCGACCTCGTTACCGTAACGTTGCGCCCTGGCCAGTTCATGTTCGGCTAGTTCCATGAAGTAACGTCGGTTGGGAATTCCGGTCAAATAATCGATATGCGCCCGCAACTCCAATTCCTGTTGCAGACTTTTAAAACGGGTAATGTCCTGCACGGCGCTGATTAAACTCGCGGGCTGTCCGGCCGCATCCCTGAGCAGGGCGATGGATAACTTCACCCAGGCGATAGTGCCGTTCTTGCGGATATAGCGTTTTTCCAGATCGCGGCGATTAATATCGCCTTGGCAAAGCCTATCCAGCACCTGAACATTATTTTGCAAATCGTCCGGGAAAGTGATGGCCTGAAAGTTTTTCTTTTCGTTCAGCAATTCTTCCCGGCTGTAGCCGGTTATATGGCAAAACGTATCGTTGACCAGCAAAAAGCGCCCATCCAACCCCACTTGGGATATGCCCACTCCCGTGGTTTCAAAAATACGCCTGAAGCGCTCCTCGCTGAGTTTTAAAGCCTCTTCCGTCAATTTCAATTTGCTGACATCGCTATGGGTACCGGTCATGCGCAAGGGCTTGCCGCGTTCATCCCGCCGCATGACCCGGGCACAATCCAGTATCCATTTGTACTCGCCGTCTCGGGTTTTCATGCGGTAAATCATTTGGTGCTCCGCCGTCCTACCGTCTAAAACGGCGCGAATCGATTCCCAGGCAGCCTCTCTGTCGTCCGGATGCACGAAATCGCTCCATTGCCGGGTAGTGAACGCTATGTCATCCAAGTCATAACCCAACATTTCCGCCCAAATGGCATTCCTCTTGACTTCGCCCGTCGACAAATTCCAATCCCAGAAACCCAAATGGCTGCCGGCCAAAACGCGGAGCAGGCTCTCCTCGCTTTGCTCCAGCTCCGCGATGTTTTCGATGTGTTTCTTTAAATGCCGCCGGAATAACCCAACGCACAAACCGGCTCCCAGCACGACAAAGCCAATATCCTTGGCAATAGTTAACCATTGCCACCGGACCGGGTCGGCTACCAGCCCGGATAATAAAAATTGCGTTAGTAAAAACCAACCAACCGTAAAGGCCGCGAATATCAGCGCAACCTTTTTGATCGAGCATACGATGCCATTAAGACATGAATTGCCGGCCAAGCCATGCTCAGTCATGACGGAGCCGAGTCTCGCCAGCGGCAAAAACCGACATCGCAAACCCGGTAATGCATGACATGCTCGCGTAAATCCCCATCGTTGCGCTGTTAAGGATGACCGAACCCGGAAAACCAATATGCCCGACAAACCGATCCCAACAAAAAACCTAGGTAACTGAAAATGAACCAGGGGTTTTTCGCCTTGCCGCTCGATTTTTGGCCGGCGCGCGCATCCCGCACTTGATAGCCCAATACCACCGCCGTCAGATTGTCCTGGCCTGCCTGCTGTTTTTGCAAGGCGGTATCGCATAAGCATTGCGCGGCCCGCATGGGCATTTCCGCCAAACAAGCGACGATTTCATCCGCCGACAATACCCCATCGATACCGTCGGAGCAGAGCAACACCCTGTCGTCGGCCCGTAGCGCCAAGGGATTTAAATTGCGCTCGACTTCCGGCAGATAAGGCAAGCCAAGGTAATATTCCAGCGCCTGACGATGCGGATGATTGTCGGCTTGGTCTTGGCTGATCAAGCCCTCGTTGACTTGCTCCTGCAGCTGTCTGGCAAAATTATGGTCCGCATTCAGCTGGCTTAAACGCCCGTCCCGGCATAAATACAAATGACTGTCGCCGACCGCCCGCCAGTACAGATGATCTTGATAGATCACCGCCGCCACCAGCGTAGTACCCATTTCGCGAAAACTGTCATACCAATGCCCGGCATCCAAAACCGCCTGATTCGCCATATCCAGGGCTTGATCCAGGGCATGGTCCACCGAATGGACATTGGACTTGGCCAGATAGCGGTTTACCAATTCCGCGACGGCAATATTGGCGGCCTGCGCGCCATTTTGCAAACCGCCGATCCCATCGGCGACCACGGCCAAATAACCGCCATGAGCAACAAACTCCGCATCGGCAAAATCCGAAAAAGCGAAAGCATCCTGTTGCTGCTGACGCTGCCCGATATGGCTGGCGTTACCGGGAATCACCTCCATCATCAAAATTCGACCCGCAGCTCGGTGCGGCCCAGCAGTAATAAATCGCCGCCGCGCAAGGGGTAATCGTTGTGAATGGGCACGCCGTTGACCAGAGTCCCATTGGTGGAATTCAGATCGCGGGCGCTCAACTTGCCGTTCATAAATTGCAACAGGGCGTGCCGATTCGAAATTTCGACATCGTCGTCCAGGACCAAATCGCAATTACCGGCCCGGCCCAGCGTGGCGCGTTCGGCAACATTCAATCGATAACGCCGGCCTTTCCGTACCCCCGACACCACGGTCAATGTGACCGCCAGACCCGCGGCGGATTTTGCGATCGTGGCAGCGGCGGGCGGAAGCGTCGTCTGTTCGGCAGCTAGTTTCGGTTGAGCCAGACGTTGCCGGTAAATCAGCGCCAGCCCAAGCAAAAACGCCAATACGGCCACCGCAAAGATCAATATGGGCCATCCCGCTTCATGTTCATTTTCGGAGCGAGGCTGGTGCGGCGGGTCGGCCGCGGCTGGCTGAGGCAATAAGCGTATATCGAAACCGTCGTTCAAAGTGCTTTGCCCGTCGCTCCAGGTTAAGTCGATATGGTGCAGTTGCCCGTCGGCCACGCAGGCCGCACAGTCGAGACGTAACCGGTAGGCCCGGGCGATCGATTGATGCTGTTTTTCGTAAGCGCTATCCAGTTGCTCGGGATCGGCCTGCACGAAATAGCCGCCCGATTGGCGGGACAACATGCCCAACATTTTCAGGCCCTCCCGCCTTCCGTCATTGAGGGGAGGGACCGCAAAACCGATGCTATAAACCGGTACCCGGTATTCGCGGCTCTGTTTAAACACTTCATCCACCGACACGCCGTCCAGGCTATCGTCCATCCCATCGCTCAACACCACGATCGCTCGACGGCTGGGTAAACCGGGTTCTCGAGCGCGGCCTAAATTGATCGCCTCCAGCAAGCCGCGATATAGACTGGTTTCCATGTCCGTCGCCGCCAACAAGTTAATTGCATTGTTCAGCTTGAAACGGTCGGCGGTAAATACCTGACTATGGGTCACCTCGCGGCCAAAAGTAATCAAGGCGGCTTGATCGTGCGGCCCCATACCCTCCAGCCAGCGGAACAGGGAGCGTTTAATTTGCACCAGTTGCCGGCTTTTCAGCGATTTGGAAATATCCACCAAAAAAATATACCCAACCCCTTCCCCGGTCTTTTCAAAAGGGTCGATGGCCAAGACCTTGGCTGGATGCCGCCCTACGCTGATATTGAATTGCTCCCGCTGAATTTCCGTATCGGCCGGCAGATTTAACCAAAGCTGCAAGGCCGGTAAATGGACATGGGCCTGAATCAAGCGCAAATCGTCCACTTCCCGGGCCTGAACGAATCCGCACATAATCCCCAGCAATAACGCGGCAAAATAACGCATGTTTTATTCCTCCCCGTTTTCCCAGCTAAATTTTTCCCCGCATAACGGCACGAATAACAGGAGCGTCTGGCCCAACTCGATACGGTCGTAGGCCTGCAGAGGCATGGGGACATCTACTTCCTCGCCGTTCAAATAGGTCATGCCGCGGCCGTCGCCGGGCGCAATTCTAAAGCTGCCCTTGCGCGGATTGAAACTGATATAGGCATGGTTTTCGCGGGATATGGCCTCGTCGCCATTGATGCAAATGGCCATGTCCGCGCCGCGGCCGATACCGTTACGCTCGCTGCGAACCCGGTAATCGCGGCCTTTTTCCGGCCCCTGGATGCACACCAGCCAGCCGACCACCGGATCGATGCCGATTTTCTTGCGCACCATGGCCACCGTGACGCCGACATCCGCCACGGCGCCGGTCTGGCCCCGCACTTGCGTCGCCATGGCGGCCGGTTCGGCCGGCGCGGATTGTTCCCGCGCCAACGCAGCCTCCAGTCCCGGCACGCCGCAGGTAGGACAGCTGCTGTGTTGCATTGCGTCGTAATAATGGCCGCGTTCGCAGCGTATCAGTTTCATAACGGTCTACCTTTTCTTTTCATTGAATTCATAGCATAGTGCGTTATTGATTTTTTCTTAGCTCTTGGCATTCCATTGTAGCCCCCCATTCCGCACACAGGCTACGCATATGCTCTAAATGCAGGGGCTTGGCCTTTTCGGCCGCCGGCGCCGATGCGGCGGTTTCCTGGCGGCGCCTTTCTTCAAAACGCTGCAGTGCGGCGTCCTGTTGCTGTTTTAACGCTTCCGCGGCATGAAGCTCTCGCATCCTTTGTTGCACCCGCACCGTATCGTCGGGAGGATCCCCCAACGCCGGCATGACGGACTCGCTGGGCGGGTTGGCTGGCGTCGCCGATAATGTGTCGAACTCGCCGGACGCCGGCGTGTTATGTTCCCGCGAGAACAGTACGAGAACAAAAAAAAACGCGGCGGCAGCCAACAGCAACCAACGCCGCCCATTAGAACCGCCCGGCCGGCCGGCATCGGCCGGCACCGGTTGCGCATCGGCTTGCCGTATAGCCTTTACCTCGTTTGCATTTACCGGCCGTGCCGGCTGGGGCTCGGGTTGTAAATCGATAAATCGCTTTTGCAGCGCTTCAATACTTTGCGGTCTTTGCAATGCATTTACCGCCAAAGCGTCCCGCAGTATTTGTTCAGCCCGCGGCGGAATCGTTACGCCGAAATCCGCCAGCGGCTTCAGTTGATCGCGCCTCAGCCTCTCCAAGGCATCCGGCGGGGCTTGTCCCGTCAGGCAAAAATACATACTGGCCGCCAGGCTATGCACATCCGTCCAGGGGCCTTGCCGGCTATCGTCGCCATATTGTTCCTCCGGAGCGAACCCGGACTTGACCAGCACGGTCCGCGGGCCGCCCGGCTGCCCATGGCCGGCCAAACAGGCCTGCGCGGCGCCAAAATCCAATAATTTCACCCGTCCGTCCCCGCACAGGTAAATATTGTCCGGTGCAATATCGCGATGCAACATCCCCGCTTTATGCACCGCCCGCAACGCATCCATGATCTGCATGAAAATTTCCAGCGTTTGGGTCCAGTTCAGCCGGCCGCGCCGGTCTAAATAGGCCTTTAAAGTCCGGCCTTCCACATACTCCATCACCATGTAACCGGTACCGAAGGCGGGAAAAAAAGACAATACCGACACGATGCCGGGGTGCTGTTGAAATTTGGCCAGAATACGGGCCTCGTCCAAAAAACGGTTCAGGCCGACGGAAAACTGTATCCCGGCCTCGCCCGAGTTTGCCGATACCTGCCCGGTTTTCGGGTCGCGGCCGGCAAATTCGCGCGGCATGTATTCCTTGATCGCCACCTTGATTTGCAAGTTAACGTCCCAACCGAGATAGGTAATGCCGAACCCGCCGTGCCCCAGTACCCGGGCCACCTGATAAGGCGGGTTAACGACGGTGCCGGGCGGTAAATACCGCGCATCGAAACGCATGCCCGGGTACCAGCCGCACTGCGGACAAACCGATAAATCAGGCAGAGTATTCAGACAAGCGGGGCAAAACGAATGGCTCATGGGGGCTAAGAATGGCTAACGGCAGATGAGGCGCTCACCTGCGTTCCCTCCGCAAGCCTTTATAGGGTCAGCATATCGGCCATATCGGTAATGGCCGCAATGTCTTCCTGGAGACTATCGACGATAGCCAACGCCGCGGCCGGCTCCAAGGATAAAACCCGCCACACGTCGTCGGGGCAGTTTTGATTGGCCGCATCGCCGATACCGATCTGGCCCAGCAGGTAGTCGTTCAGATAGGTCAAAAGAGTCAATTGATAATGCTCGCCCCGGTAAAAGGGGTTATGGTGGTGATAGACAATATCGGTAATCAAGCGCGGCAGCGACCATGCGCTCATCAGCCAGGCGCCTATTTGGGTATGGTTAACGCCAAAAGCGAAGGTTTCCAGGTTATAAATCGATAAGCTGGGATTGGCATTGATCAATTTATGCAAATAATCGAATTCGCCGGGAAATTGATGGCCGAGCAACGGAAAGCCGATATTGTGCAACAAGGCCGCCAGAAAGACTTCTTGCGCATTCAGATCGAATTCGGCCGGCAGTTTTTGCGCCAGCTTTTTCATCAACAAGGCGCTGCTCAGGGCATGAATCCAGAACATCCGGATACCGATCACGCCCTCCTTGGGGGCCCGCAACGGCGCCAAAACCGATAGTCCCAAGGCCAGATCCAACACGAAATTAAATCCCAACACCCGCACAATCGCATCGCGCACGCTGGAAATTTTGCCGCGATAGCCGTACAGCGACGAAGTCGACCAGCGAATGATTTGTGCGGTCAATAACGGGTCCATTTCGATGATTTCGGCCAGTTTATCTACGTCGGCCTTCGGGTCCGAAATCATATTAATGATACGCACCGCGCTACCCGGCAGCGGCGGCAACGCTCTGATACTGGAAATAGCTTCGCGCATATCCATGGGCGGTGTAAACCCGTTGTTTTGCGGATTAATGGCGTTAAGCGTCCAGTTGAATAACGATGACTGCATGGTCGTGCCTAGTTCAGATTGAGCCGATTAAGCTTACGGTATAAGGTTCTTTCGCTGATATTCATTTCGGCGGCAATTAATTTTCGATTTCCCTGGTATTTTTTAATCAAACTACCGATAAAACTGGCTTCATATTGTTCCAAAGGGCTCATGTTGCCGGCATTTTCCAACGTGGGCGGCGGCACAGCCGGCCCGGCGGCTAACGACTCGGCCTGTTCGCCTATCATGCGCATGAAATGGATATCCGCGGGCTGAATAATGCTACCGCCGCATAAGCCGCTGGCTAAATGCAGACAGTTTTTCAATTCACGGATATTACCGGGCCAGCCATGTTGTATCAATTTGATTAACCCCTCGCGACTAATCGTCAAATGTTGGCCTTTCAATTGACCGAATTGCTTTAAAAAACGTTCAACCAATAGCGGTATGTCCTGTTTACGCTCTCGCAACGGCGGAATGTCGATCGGAAACACCGACAGCCTGTAAAACAAATCTTCCCGAAACCGGCCTTGCCTTACCATGTCCGCCAAATTCCTATGGGTTGCGCACAGCACCCTGACATTGGCTTTCAGCGTGACGGTACCGCCCACGCGGCGAAACTGCCCGCTTTCCAATGCCCGCAACAGTTTGGCTTGTTGCGAAACAGGCAGCTCGCCGATTTCGTCCAGAAACAATGTGCCGTTATCGGCCAATTCGAATAAACCTTTCTTGCTGGAAGCGGCTCCGGTAAATGCGCCTTTTTCATGACCGAATAATTCGCTTTCAAATAAATCCTCGCCGAACACCGTGCAATCGGCAATCACAAACTCGCCCTGCGCATGTTGCGAATGGCGATGGATAAACTCCGCAGCAAGTTCCTTGCCAGTACCGGTTTCGCCCAACAACAAGACCGGCGCCTGAATGCCGGCCGCTTGCTGCAATTTGGTTTTTAACTGCAAGAACGGCTCGCTTTTACCCACCATGCCGAGCTGGTGGATTTCGCCGCCTTTTTTATGCAACAGGCTTTGCGATTCGCCTAAATACAAACGCCCATCGGCGTCCAACAACGGATAACCCCGCACATTCAGCAGTTTTTTGTCCCTACCGCGCCCTTCAACCTCGAAAATCCCCGTATAAGGTTCAAGGGTTTGAAACAAGCGTTGATGCCGGCAAACGCCCCGCTGTTCGCAACACGGCTGGCCGATTTGAGTTTCCCGGTCAATACCAAACGCCGTTTCCCAGGCTTGATTCACCGCCAACACATGCAAATCGGCGCCGATGACCATGAAGGGTTGTTCATGGGTTTCCAGCAACGATTCAAGTTTAAAAACACTTTGCGGCATAATCCTCAAATTAAATAGTCTTCAGCTGTCCGAACTTTTCATGACACCACGCCGCCTCTGTCAGTTCAAACTGACAGTTCTGGCAGCCATCGGCTTTACATTTTAGCCACAAAGCCAAATTTCCCAAGGTTTAAATACAGATTCGGCGTTTTTATTGCGCCGGCCTCGCGGATTTCAACGGCAAAACCGTTACAAGCGGCGTAAAACCCGCAACGGCGATTGGTCGACCACCGCGCGTACCCCCCAATACCCCGCAAGGCCGACCGATAGCATGCCTATTCCGGGCAATGTCGCCGCCGCCAGCCAGGACGGTTCATAAGGAATATGCATGACCCGGCTATACAAAACATACAGAATCGCCTGGGAAATCGCCGCGGCCAAAATGCCGGCCGACGCTCCCAAAATACCGAATTCGACTAAATGCGTTTTTCTGAGCCAGTCGCGCCGGGCCCCCAAAGTGCGCAGCAAGGCGCCTTGCCGGATTCTATCGTCCAAGGTGGCATACACCGCTGCAAACAACACGGTAAAGCCGGCCGCCAAAGCAAAATACAACAATAAATCGATGGCCTGGGTCAATTGCATGAGTATGGTTTTAAACTGCTTTAAGATCTGATCCACGTCCAGGATGGTCGTGGCCGGATAGGTTTTCAGCAGTTGGTTCAATAGATTTTTTTGGGCGTCCGGCACATAAAAGCTGGTCAGATAGGTGAGCGGAAAATCGTTCAGCGTGCCCGGCGAAAAAATCATGTAAAAATTGGGCTTCATGGTATCCCATTGCAAACTGCGGATATTAGCCACCCTGGCGCTGACTTGGGCGCCGCCGACGGTAAACCGTAAATCGTCCCCAACTTTGATACCCAGATTGTCCGCCAGCTTTTGTTCCACCGACACCCAGCCGGCCTGATCCGCCGACCAGGCTTCGCCGGAGGTAATGCTGTTATCCGCCGGTATCGCCGGCGCCCAGGTCAGACTCAATTCGCGGTGGATGGCGGCTTCGCCCTGACTGTCCTTGCTGACCCTTTTTTGCACCGCCTCGGTATTGATCTCGACCAAGCGCCCCCTGACCACCGGATAAAATGCGCTGCTATCGATACCGGCCCGCAATAAGTCTTGCGCAAACGCAGGTTGCTGCGCGGGGATGATATTGAGGGCAAAATAGTTGGGCGCGCGTTCGGGCAATTGCTGCCGCCATTGATCGATCAAATCGCTGCGCACCGTAAAACTCAAACTCATTGCCGCCAGTGTGATGCTGAAAGCCAAAATCTGGCTGACGCTGGCGCGGCTGTTGCGCAACAAGCCTTGCAACCCGAACCGCCAGGTCAACCCCAGTTTGGGCAGCCATGGTCGCAGCAATTTCAGCATGCCGGTCACCAGCAAGCCCAACACCAACAGACTCGACAGGCCGATACCGACGATGCCGGCCGTCATTTGCCAGTCGTTGCTATAGCGCCAGACCAACACGGACATGATGGCAATCGCCAAACCGTAGATCAGCCAGGCTTTGGCCGGCAACGGCTCCAGATCCCGCCGCAACACCCGCAACGGCGAAACTTTTTGTAGCCGCAACAGCGGCGGCAAGGCAAAACCCAGTAAAATCGCCATTCCGGTGACAAACCCGAACACCACCGCCAACAGGCTTGGATTCGCCAGCTGCTGAGGTAACAAGGGCTTCAATACATAAAACAGCCCCAACTGCCCCAACCACCCCAACAAACAGCCAATAGCGCTGGTCAGCATTCCCAACACCAAAAACTGCACTGTGTATAACCGGAAGATTTCCCGTTGTTTACAGCCCAGGCAGCGCAACAGGGCGGAGGTATTGAAATGCCGCTCGGTATAACGGCCGGCGGCCATGGCGATGGCCGCGCCGGCTATCAAAATCACCACTATGCTGGACAAACCCAAATAGCGTTCCGCCCGCTGTAAAGCGGAACCCAATTCCGGCCTGTCTTCATGAATATCCAAAATCCGCTGGGACGGATTCAACTGCGGCTTCAGCCATTTTTTGAATGCCGCCAGCGCGGTTTCTTTACCGATAAACTGATAAAAATAGTGCACGTGGCTGCCCGGTTGAATCACCCCGGTGGCCGGCAAATCGGCCTGGTGCATGACCACCCGCGGCGAAAAACTGTAGAAGTCTCCGCGTTTGTCGGGTTCGTAAGTCAGTATCCGGGTAACTTGCAGCGGTTTTTCGCCGACCGTCAGCATGTCCCCCACGTGTAAATTCAGCGCCGACAATATCCGTTTTTCCACCCAGGCCGTTCCCGGTTGCGGGCCGTGAGCGATTTGGCTTTCCGCGCCGGCTTCGGTTTCCAGGGTTTTTAAAAAACCCCTTAGCGGATACCCCTGACTGACCGCCTTGATTGCCGCCAACAGCATCTGCTCGTTTTCCAGCAACACGCTGCTGAACTCTACGGTTTGCGACGGGATTAAACCCAGTCCCGTCGCCCGCCGGCGCCAAGCATCGTCGATCGGCATCGAACCGGCCAGCACCAGATCGCCCGCCAGAAACTCGGCCGCCTGCACAGTCAAGGTGCGCTGCAACCGGTCGGCAAACAAGGAAATCGTGGTGGCGCTGGCGACCGCAATCAGCAGCGCCAGCACCAGCAAGGTCAATTCGCCGGAACGGCCGTCCCTCAGCAACAGGCGTAACGCCAAGCCAAAGCGTTTCATAGCATACGCCCCGCCGCCAGCCCGATCATGCGCCCGCAACGCGCCGCCAACGAGGCATCATGGGTGACCAGCACCAACGTGGTGTGCTGTTCCCGGTTCAATTCAAACAACAGGTCGATGACGTGGGCGCCGGTTTTACTGTCCAGATTGCCGGTCGGTTCATCGGCAAACAAGATGGCCGGCCGGGTGACAAAGGCCCGCGCCAAGGCCACCCGTTGTTGTTCGCCGCCCGACAGTTGCTTGGGCGTATGCGTCAGCCGGCGCGCCAGGCCCACCCTCTCCAACAATGCCCGCGCCGCCGCTTCGGCATTGCCGTCGCCGCTCAACTCCAGCGGCAACATCACGTTTTCCAACGCCGTCAAGCCGGACAATAATTGAAACGACTGAAATACAAATCCTATCAGTTCGTTGCGCAAGGCCGCCCTGCCGTCTTCATTCATCACGGTAATATCGCGGCCCTTGATAAAGACCGAACCGCTAGTGGGCGTATCCAATCCGGCCAGCAAACTCAACAACGTGGTTTTGCCGGAACCGGACTCGCCGACCACGGCAATACTTTCGCCCGGCTTGATGATTAAATCCACCGATGACAAGATATGCAGCTCGCCTTCCGAGCTCGGCACCGATTTACCCAGGTTTCGGGTCTCTATGATGGAAGGGTTGTTTGGTTCACTATGAGTTTGCATGATGTATAGTCTTGTCCTTGCCTTAATTTTGGGGTTAACGCCCATGGCCGCGATGGCCGCATCGATTGTTGTGATAGGCGACAGTATCAGTGCCGGCTACGGCATCGATGCCGGTCAAGGTTGGGTGAATTTGCTGCAAAAAAAGTTCAACCCGCCGCAGGACGGCTATGTTATCAGCAATGAAAGCATCAGCGGCGATACTTCCGCCGGAGGCCTGGCGCGTATCGACCGGATCCTAGCCCGGCACAAACCGGCCATTGTGATATTGGAACTGGGCGCCAACGACGGCTTGCGCGGCTTGACGCCTCAGGCCATGAAAAGCAATTTGACCGAAATGATACAACGTTCGCGCCAGGCCGGCGCCAAGGTCCTACTACTGGGCATGAAAATTCCGCCCAATTACGGCAAGCGTTACATCGAGATGTTTTACAACGTTTATCCGCAATTATCCGCCGAGCTGAACGTGCCGCTGGTGCCCTTCATTCTGGAAGATGTAGCCTTAAAGCCCGAACTGATGCAAGCCGACGGCCTGCATCCGAATGAGCAGGGGCAAACCCCAATCGTCGAAAAAGTCTGGCCGTATTTGCAACCGTTATTGGAATATTGAAAAACCATTTCATACGGCACAATAATTGAATTTCAAGGGGATGACTGCAAAATGGCAACAGCCCCTAAGCTTCGCTAATCGGAGCGTGCTTTCACAGTAATTACTGATGCGGAATGCCGCCTTCCTGCCAAAATCGGGGACCAATAACTTGGTAGCCCATGGGAATCATTTCATAATCGCCCAAGATACGGGGCAATAATTCCGGTAAAACCGCCCACACCATCACCGCCAACGTTGCGCCCGCAAACACTCTATGCGCTAAATCGTTTAACGGTTTTACAGGAACCGGAGGATCGCTTTGCCGATACAGCCCGATCATCAGCCCCAACACCACGGCCATCATGACCTGACTGAGCGGCATCACGATCACGCCGTCCACCAAAGAATAAAATGCTGAAGCCACAACGGTAAAAAACAGCGCCACCACCAACACTTGTTCCGACTCGGGCGCAGCCTTTAAGGTATTTGCATTAAAGCGCTTCAACCAGCGAAACAGGCCGTATCCCAAAAAGAATAAAATCAAACCGGTGGCCGGCAAGCCCCATTCGCAGGCCAATTGCACCACGCTGTTATGCGGATGCGCCGCCATGTTGTTGGGATACCAGGCATAGTGCATCGGCCCCACACCCAACCAAGGGTGGGCTTGAATCATTTTCCAGGCATGCGTCCATAGATAAATCCGGTCGTTCGTATCTCCCCTTAAAACCGTTTGGACAACTACACTACCGCCGCCGGCGTTCAGTTTCGGCAACCAGACGAACAACAATTCGTAAATCAAAAAGCCGCAGCCAAAACACTTGAGCTGCAGTAACAAGAAAGGCCTTGCCAGCCTCCGATACCCCCGCCAAGTGATGACCATACTCAGCAACCAAGCCAGCAACACCCCGCGACTCGTGGATGCGAACAACAACACCCACCAAGCCGACAACAGACAAAACACCCAAGCTTTGTATTTTGGCTTAACCAAACCAGGCACCAACAACGGCAGACACAACAAACCCAAGGTCCAGAGCTGATATTGATTAAACTGTCTGACGTTGGACAGCATAAAGAAGGGTTCCGGCCAGACCAAAGGGATTCCTTCCAGAAACGAAGCCAGATAACCGGTATAAAAACCGATCATGTAGAGTACGGCACCTAACGAAATGGCGCTGACTATTGAGACTAAGAGTTTATGCCGGTAGTCATACCAACTTCTGGCAACCAACAGACTCAAGTAACACAAACCGGCAAATAGACTGACTTCCAAAAACGCATGCTGTGGCGACGCTGCAAACAGGCAAGAAAATACTGCCAGCCCTGACAAACACAACCCACCTAATTGCCAACTCAAGCCATGGATGCATTGGTTATTTTTAAGTCCTCCTAAGATACACCAAATCGAAACACCACCAACCATCAGCAATTCCATGGCGCGTTTATCGTCGAACGGCGACAAATTGGGCAACAGCTGGTAACTCAACGCCCCCCCCATTAATACCAGAGACAGGCATAAAACCATTAATTGAGTTAGTTTGATCATCACCGTGATGTTTGCCCCGTTATTGTTTTACGCAAACCATGAAAACAGCACTTGCGCCATTCAATGCAATAACGCGTCTGCCAGATTCAAAAACATAAAAAAACCGCACGCCCATTTCGGAGTGTGCGGTTTTTGAGTAATTCGCTCGAGAGTAATACTGCTACCATCTGAAATTCAAAATAAAACAAGGGGCATAAGCCCCCTGTAAAAGACAAGGCCTACAGTCATTGTAGGCCTTGTATGTTCTAACTATTAGCTAGCACCTTTAACATATTTCGCACAGGTTGTGGATGATGCGACAGGAACCCAAGTAATTGTTCCAGTGCCTGAGCCTACAGCTGGAGTCATGGAAAATGTGCATGAAGCAAGAGGTGCTCCACCAGCTAAACTAATTGCCGCTGTGGTGGGTGTCACTGTCATAGTCGCACCTTCAAGATCAGCTGCAGCTGGAGCTGCGGATACGCCATAAGGTGTTAGTTCAGCATAAGTATCACATGAAGTTAATGTTCCGCCATTATCATTTAGACATTCACCTATCGCCAATTTTGTCGCCTCAGTACCGGCAATTACCTTTGCCCATTTCGCGCGAGTAACATAATCCTGATAAGCCGGAATCGCCACCGCCGCCAGGATACCGATGATCGCCACAACGATCATTAATTCGATCAAGGTAAAACCTTGTTGTACTTTTTTCATTTGCATGTTCATAGTGAGTTTCCTCTAGTGGATTGTTGTTTTGGTGAAAGACAAATCCATAAATGCAGTTGCCGTGCCAATCGATCAACAAATCAAGAAAATAAATAGTTATTTGTTTTATTTCAACAACTTAACAAATAAATAATCGCTACAACCAGCGATTTAAACCGTCTGTCCGTCTTATAAACTTTGCGCATTCCGCCTTATCGACAACACAGTCTTTGACCGCTCCTGACAAATTTTGTCACTTTACAAAAATATCGACACTCCTGCGGTCATCCGCAATACGTAAGACGCGGTTATAATCCGTCACCCGCAAACCATTTACCTTGTTTACCCATTCATCATGCACCAGCCCCCCATCATCGTTTACGGCATCAAAAACTGCGACAGCGTCAAAAAAACTAGAACTTGGCTGGATCGCCGGAGTTTGAACTACCAATTCCATGACTATCGCATCGACGGGCTGGAACCGGCCTTGTTACAACAATTCGCCGATAAACTCGGTATTGAGGCGATTCTGAATCAACGCAGCACCAGCTGGCGGCAACTGGACGACTCGCATAAACGCGATTTAACCCCGGAAAAAGCTCAGCAACTCATGTTAGCCAATCCCACGCTGATCAAGCGCCCGATCGTTGCTATCGGCGACCAACTGTTCGCCGGCTTTAACCCTGAACAAATATCCTCGGCCTTATGAGCGACACTCTGAACTTATTAATAGAACTGATTCGGCGCGAATCGGTCACCCCCAACGATGCCGGCTGCCAGGATTTGCTGGCCCGACGTTTAAGCAATCTGGGCTTCACCGACGAACGCATGGATTTTGCCGACACCCAAAACCTGTGGCTGCGGCGCGGGCAAAACCCGCCTTTATTGGTATTTTTAGGCCACACCGATGTAGTGCCGACCGGGCCTTTGAGTGCGTGGGATTCGCCGCCGTTCGAACCCGACATCCGCGACGGCAAACTTTACGGCCGCGGCGCGGCGGACATGAAAGGCAGCATCGCCGCCTTTATGACGGCGGTGGAACGTTTTATATCCAACCATCCGCAACATAATGGCTCCATTGCCATCATGATGACCAGCGACGAGGAAGGCATAGCCACCCACGGCGTGGTGAAAGTGGTGGAAGTGTTGCAGCAGCGCCGGGAAAAAATCGATTGGTGTCTGGTCGGCGAACCCTCCAGCAGCCGGAAAATCGGCGATGTGATCCGGGTGGGCCGGCGCGGCTCGTTAAACGGCAAATTGACGGTGCACGGCATACAGGGCCATGTCGCTTATCCGGAGCTGGCGGAAAATCCTATTCACGGCTTTGCTCCGGCTTTAAAGGCATTAACCGAAGAAGTCTGGGACAACGGTAACGACTTCTTCCCGCCCACCCGTTTGCAAGTATCCAATATCAATAGCGGTACCGGCGCGGAAAACATCATCCCCGGCCAACTGGAAGCGCAATTCAACCTGCGTTTCTGTACCGAACTGGACGAAGCCACCATCAAAGCCCGCACCCATGCCATTCTGGATAGCTTCGGTTTCAAATACGATCTGCACTGGCGCTTGTCGGGCAATCCGTTTTTGACCTCCCAGGGCGAATTGATAACCGCCACCCACGCCGCGATTAAATCCGTATGCGGCTATGAAACGCTGGACGACACCGGCGGCGGCACCTCCGACGGCCGCTTCATCGCCCCGACCGGCGCACAGGTGATCGAACTGGGGCCGATAAACGCCAGCATTCATAAAGTCAACGAACATATTGCGCTGGATGACCTGGAAACCTTGAGTCGGGTTTACGAGCAAATTTTGGCGAATTTATTGGCTTGATCTTTCGCCAAATGCATACACCAAGTAGGCCGGAATAAGCCGATAGGCGTTTCCGGCAAATGTGCCGCGCCGGAAACGCCTATCGGCTTATTCCGGCCTACCCAATGCCACCCAGTTAAATCAAGCCATGCTCGGCGAACGAATAAGGCTGGCCGTCGCCGACGATAAAGTGGTCCAACACTCGAATATCGAATAAAGCCAAAGCCTGTTTGAGTTTATCGGTAATTTGCCGGTCGGCCTGGCTAGGTTCGTTGATACCGGAAGGATGGTTATGGGCAAAGATTACCGCGGCAGCGTGGTGGAATAAGGCTCGTTTGGCCACTTCCCTGGGATACACGCTGGCACCGTCTATGGTGCCGCGAAACAATTCTTCCCATTGAATCACCCTATGCTGATTATCCAAAAACAAACAGGCAAACACCTCATAACTGTAGCCGCGCAACTGCGCACTCAGATATGCGCGGGTAATCTCCGGGCTGGTCAGGGCATTACCGCGTTGCAGGCTTTCGGCGAAATGGCGGCGGGCCATTTCCATGACCGCCTGCAACTGGGCGTATTTGGCATCGCCCAAGCCATGGCTTCGGCAAAAACGCTCATGTTCAGAGGCCAACAAGGCTTGCAAGGAGCCGAATTCGCTTAATAATTCGCGCGCCAGATCCACGGCGGACTTGCCTTGCGTGCCTACCCGCAAAAAAATCGCCAATAGCTCGGCGTCTGTCAAGGCAGAGGCGCCGCGTTGCAATAATTTTTCCCGCGGCCGCTCGTCGGCCGGCCAATCCTTGATGCTCATACGGCATCTCCGTGCGTTAAACCCGTTTTAAGCATAGAAGAATCGGGCCGAGTTTGCCATAATTCCCTTCTATTCACGATTATGAGACGCCATCATCAACAAGCGAATTTTATTAGGCGTTTGCGGCGGTATTGCCGCTTACAAAGCCGCCGAGCTGGTGCGCCTGCTGCGCAAACACAATTGCCAGGTACGCGTGGTAATGACCGCATCCGCGCAACAATTTGTTACGCCCCTGACCTTCCAGGCTTTGAGCGGCAACCCGGTGCATACCGAGCTTTTCGATGCCTCGCTAGAACAGGCCATGGGCCATATTCACTTGGCACGCTGGGCGGATTTGTTCCTGATAGCGCCCGCCAGCGCCAATACCCTGGCGAAAATGGCGCACGGTCTGGCGGACGATTTGCTCTCGACGCTGTACTTGGCCAGCGATTGCCCGGTATCGGCGGCCCCGGCCATGAATCAGGCCATGTGGCGCAAACGAGTCACGCAGGACAATATTCTTGCCCTAAAGCAACATGGGGTAACGATTATCGGCCCGGACAGCGGCAGCCAGGCTTGCGGCGAGCAAGGTTTCGGCCGCATGAAGGAGCCCGGCCACATTTGCGCCGAGCTGTTTAGCCACGTCCATCCGAAAACCATGCGCGGCATCAAATTATTGATCAGCGCCGGCCCGACCCGCGAACCGCTGGACCCGGTGCGTTATATCACAAACCGCAGCTCCGGAAAAATGGGCTATGCCATTGCGGCGGCGGCCCAGCAAGCCGGCGCGGACGTCACGCTGGTCAGCGGGCCGGTGAATATTCCGGCGCCCGACAATATCGATTTGATCAGGGTGGAAACCGCGCGGCAGATGTTCGACGCCGTGCTGAACCGGGCAGGCCGATGCGATATTTACATCGGCGCGGCGGCGGTGGCCGACTATCGCCCGGCCCGGGTAGAAGACCGCAAAATCAAAAAACGGCAGGCGGATAATGTCATCGAGCTCACCCAAAACCCGGACATCATCGCCAGCGTGGCCGGTTTACCCAACAAGCCTTTTGTGGTGGGCTTTGCCGCCGAAACCGACGACTTGGCAAACTACGCCAGCCAAAAGCTGCACAGCAAAAATCTGGATATGATTGCCGCCAACTGGGTTGGGCAAAGCGAAGGCGGCTTCGATAGCGACCGTAACGCCTTGCAGGTGTTTTGGCCAGGCGGCAGCCAACACTTTGCCATGACGGATAAAACCTATCTGGCGCACCAGTTACTCAAACTTATCACCGAGAAATTTAATGAAAAAAATCCAGCTCAAAATTCTTGATCCGCGCCTCGGTAATGAAATCGCCTTACCCAGCTATGCCACGCACGGTTCGGCGGGACTGGATTTGCGGGCCTGCCTGGAACAGGCGGCCAACCTGCAACCCGGCGAATCGCTACTGATTCCGACCGGCATGGCCATACACATCCAGGATCCGCATCTGGCCGCCGTCATACTGCCGCGCTCGGGGCTGGGACACAAACACGGGATCGTGCTGGGTAACCTGGTCGGACTGATCGATTCGGACTATCAAGGCCAACTCTTCGTGTCTTGCTGGAACCGGGGCAACAGCGCCTTTACCATCGAGATCGGCGAACGTATCGCGCAAATGGTGTTTGTGCCGGTGGTGCAAGCCGAATTCGAATGCGTGGCCGAATTCGACCAATCTCCGCGCGGCAGCGGCGGCTTCGGCCACAGCGGCCGCCATTAGGCTTTAACGGAGAACTGGCATGGGACGTATTTTCGGCATCATCGCCGCGATTTCGGCATTCATGGTGATAATTGCCGGAGTCGGCACGTATTGGTTTTCAGCCGCCGACGCCAAAACCGCCAAAACGGCCGCCGCCGCGCTGGTAGCGAACAATCTGGCCGCCAGCCTGGGCATGCAGCTGAACACCCTGCAGGCAAGCGTGGACGGCTTAGCCCAAAATCCGGATGTAATAGCCGCTTTAAGCTCGGGCAATCCGGATGTTATCCAGGCAACGGCGGAAAAACTGCAAACCGTTATTCCCCACAGCCTGCGCCTACGTTTGCTGCCGCCCACCGTTAGCGACCTTGACCAATCGCAAACCCCGCATATGGGGTTCGGCGACCTGGAAATGGTGCAAGCCGCCCTAACCGGTAAGCCGCAACCGGTCATACAGGGCGACGCCGAACATCGCCATCTGGCCGTTACCGGCACCGTCAAAAACGGCCAGCAAGTCGTCGGCGTGATTTTGGCCAGCCTCAAGCCCGATTTATTGCAACAACTCGTGACCAAAATACCGTTCGACAACGGCCTGATCGAGCTGAAACAAGACCAACTGGTATTAGCGACGATCGGCCAAAACGCCGCTCGGGATGACGACCCTATCTCCATCCCCGTCGGCAACAGCCGCTGGAAACTCAATACCTGGGCGAATTTCGAAACCAGTTTGGCCGATATAGGCATCCTGTCCGGCCTGATCGGCATACCCGCCCTGCTGGCCTGCTTGGCGTTTTTTATCGGCTACCGCAAATTCAGCGAATTCTTCCGCCAGGACCAAAGCGGCATTTTGAATGCCGCCAAGGATATGCTGCAGGGCAAAGCCATGGGCAGCTATCCGATGCAGCTTGAGGAAATGCAACCCATCATTGCCGCGATGGTGCAATTTAAGCGCGTCATGGATCAAAACGATTCTCCGCTACTGGGCGGCGATGAAAACAAGGCCTACGACTTTTTCGACGAGTCATTCGATATCGACTTTCTGGAAGAGGCCGCGCCGGTTAACTCCGCCTCTATCCAGACCGTGCCTGTCAGCACATCGGCGATACCCGTGGCGATGCCGGATTTCGAAAAGGTGTCCCGATACCAACCTGATAGCGATGCATCCTTGCTGGATAGCGCCTTGGACGACTCCGACTTCGACACAACGTCCGCCGTGGAAAGCTGGGACATGCCCTCGTCTTCCGCATCGGTTCAAGCAACGGCCGGCCGGCCGGCCGAGTTTGCCGACAAGCCGCAATCGACAGCCGCATCGATTTTCCTCCCCTATGAAATCCGCGGCGTCGCCGGCCAAAACCTGAATGAAGACACGATGGCGAACATCGGCCGCGCCTTTGCCAGCGAGGCCAGACAGCTCAACATTCATACGATTGTGGTCGCCAGGGACGGACGTAGTTCCAGCCCGGCTTTCAGCGAAGCCTTAATCAAAGGCATTGTCTCGGCCGGTTGCGATGTGCTCGATATCGGCTTGGTACCGACGCCGGTATTGTATTTTGTCAGCCACCATAGCGAGGGCCGCACCGGTGCCATGGTGACGGGCGGCCGTTACCCCTCCGATCAAAACGGCCTAAAAATGGTATTGAATGGCGAACCGCTGTCCGTCAAGCAAATGCAGGCCCTCAAGTCCCGCATCACCCAACAGGATTTCGTTCAAGACCCTACGGGCACCATAGACCGCAATACCTTATTCAGCAACGAGTACATCGGCATTATTTCCGAAGACATCCACATCGTGCGCCCCATGACGGTCGTCGTCGATAGCGGCAATGGCGCCGCCGGCGAACTGGGCACCCTGCTGCTGAAAACCATAGGCTGCGATGTGGTCGAGCTTTATTGCGACATCGACGGCAAATTTCCCAACCATCAGCCCGACCCTTGCAACCCGGCCAATCTGGACGCCTTGATCAAAGCGGTAAAACTGAATAATGCCGATGTCGGCATCGCCTTTGACGGCGATGGCGAGCGGATGGGGCTGGTCGATTCCGGCGGGCGGATTATTCGGCCGGACCGGCTGATGATGTTGTTTGCCCGCGACGTGCTGGCCGTCAAACCCGGCGCGGAAATTATTTACGATGCCGCCTGCTCCAGCCATTTACCCGAGCAGATCAAAAAGCGCGGCGGATTTCCGGTTCTATGCCAAAGCGGCACGGCGGCGCTGCAAACCCGTTTGCGGGAAACCGGCGCGGCCTTGGCCGGCGATCTGGGCGGCCATTTCCTGCTCAACGACCGCTGGTTCGGCTTTAACGACGCGCTTTACGCGGCTGTACGCATCATCGAAATCCTGTCCGCCGACATGCGCTCCAGCAGCGCCTTGTTCGACGACCTGCCCGACAGTATCAACACTCCGGAAATGCGCATCGCGCTTGCGGAAGGGGAAAACCGCCGTTTCATGGAACAGGTATTTAGCCTGGCCCAATTTGCCGATGGCGACATCGTCAATGTAGACGGCATGCGCGTCGAGTTCCCGGACGGTTGGGGACTGGTCAGAGCCTCCGCCTCGTCGGCCGATCTGGTATTGCGCTTCGAGGCCGACAGCCGCGAGGCCCTGAGCCGCATCCAGGAGCAGTTTAAACTGCTGCTGCTGCAAATTAATCCCGCTATTTCTCTTCCCTTTTAACCCCTTACCATCATGAAAGAAAAAACCGCACACCAGATTGCTCACGTTCTGATCGAGGCGCTGCCTTATATTCAAAAATTTAAAGGCAAAACGGTCGTCATCAAATACGGCGGCAATGCCATGATAGACGAAACGCTCAAACACAGCTTCGCCCGCGACATCGTCATGATGAAACTGGTGGGCATCAATCCTATCGTCGTGCACGGCGGCGGCCCGCAAATCGGCGATTTATTGAAGCGGTTGGGCAAGACCTCGGAATTTATCGACGGCATGCGGGTCACCGACAGCGAAACCATGGACGTGGTGGAAATGGTGCTGGGCGGCTTGGTCAACAAGGAAATCGTCAATATGATCAACATGCAGGGCGGCAAGGCGGTGGGCTTGACCGGTAAGGACGGCAACTTCATCCATGCCCGCAAGATCAACATGACCAAAGCCGGGGCCAATCTGGACGACGCGCCCGAGATCATCGATCTGGGCCATGTCGGCGAAGTCGGCAGCATAGACCCGGCAGTGGTGGAAATGCTGGGCAACAGCGACTTCATCCCGGTGATAGCGCCGATCGGGGTCGGCAAGGACGGACACTCCTACAACATCAATGCAGATTTGGTAGCGGGGAAAGTCGCGGAGGTATTAAAAGCCGAAAAGCTGATGCTATTGACCAACATCCCAGGCATCATGGATAAGGAAGGCAAACTGCTGACCGGTTTGACCTTGACGCGCATAGACGAGTTGATCGCCGACGGCACCATCTCGGGCGGTATGATTCCTAAAACCCGCTGCGCCACCGACGCCTTGAAGGGCGGCGTCAATAGCGTACATATCATAGACGGCCGTATCGAACACTCGGTGCTGCTGGAGCTGTTTACCGACCAGGGTATCGGTACTTTACTGCTGCGTCGTTAGCTGTAGCTGGATATAGGCCGTAAAGCCCCGGCGGATGGCCTGGGCTTTTTCGCTGCCGCACAATTCCTTGCCCATGTTCGAATCCTTGCAGCGCATATCTAAAAAGATTTGCTGCATCCCGTCTTTTTCCAGCCGGGATACCGACAAACTCAAGTCGTCATCGTTAAAAGGCGCCGCCGTCATGACGAGTTTTTCGTTTTCCACATCGCGGCCGGTCGTGGCGAATTTATAAACGAACTCGCCGGCTATTTTCCAGGCTTTATCGCACTGTCCAGCATCTTGACAAGTAAACAATCCCAACTCGTTAACCGGATTTTCCGTAGCCAACTGGGTTTGATTTTTCTGGTTTGCATTGTAAGGCTGAGTCAAAAACTCGAAGCGGGCGATATCGGCTCTAAATTCTTTTTCCGCGCTTTGGCGGTTCGACTCATGCCGCGCCATTTCCTGCATGTTTTGTTCGATTTGCTGCCGGGTGGAAGCGATTTCCTTCAACAGTTTTTCCGGCACTTTTTGCGCGTTGCGCTCCAGATTGGCGGCTTGCTGCTGTTGCTGCACAAGTTGCTGTTCCATGCGCTGCCGGTTGCCTTCGATCATTCTTTTTTCGCCGTCCATCAGCGCCATTTTGTTTTCCAACGCCTTGTTCATATCTTCAATGCTGCGATAAGTCGACAGCAATACCTTATCGTCGGCGGCTTGCTTGGCGATGATCTTGTCCTGTTCCTTGCGCAGGGCATCCAGCCGCTTTTGTTGGGCCAGCTCTTCCGGCGTCTTGGCTTTTTCCACCACATCCAATACCCGGGCTTCTTCATTCATGGTCTCGCGTTTATGCTGCACCTGATCCGGCGGCACCAGATCGGAAAAAAACACCCGGCCGTTCTCATCCACCCAGCGGTACATTTTTTTTGCCGATACATCGCGCGCGCCGCTTAGCAGCATAGGCACGATGACGATTAATGCTAGAGAACGGGACTTGAAGCGCATAGACACTGAAGATTAACTTAATAAAGCCGCCAATTCCTGTAGCGGCGGCAAAATCATCATTTTTGTCAATTGCAATAACACCAAGGCAACCAGCGGGGACAAATCGATGCTGCCTAAATCCGGAATCAACCGCCGGCAAACATTGAGCAACGGGTCCGTCAGACTATAGAGCAATGACGACGCCCCGCTGTAACTGCCGGGCGCAAACCAGCTGAGAATGGCGCCGGCAAAAATGGCATAGACGAAGATATCCAGCAACATTTTCAGTAAATCGGTAAACGACAGCACGGTTAACGCCACAATACTGATCGTTACCCCTTTTATCGCCAAAATTGCGAAGTTGGCCGTAATTTGCAACACCAACGCCAACACCAGCGACGAGGTATCGATTCTACCCATGGAAGGTATGAAGCGCCGCATCAGCTTTAAGGCGGGGTGGGTGATTTTGACCAGAAACTGCGAGACCGGATTATAGAAATCCGCCTGGGTCCACTGCAATAAAAACCGCAGCATCACCGCCAAAATGTAGAGTGAAAACAAGGTGTCTATCAAAAACACCACGGGGTCGGTCATATAATTAGAACCCATTAATCGGCTCCCAGTTGTTTGGACATTTCGATGGAACGCTCTCTCGCCGCCGACAAGGCCTTCGACACCAACTCGGCAAAGCCGTTTTGGCGAAAGGTTTCGATGGCTTTTTCGGTTGTGCCGCCGGGCGACGTCACTCTTTCCCGCAATTGGGCGGGCGATTCCGCCGATTCCAGCGCAATTTTGGCTGCCCCCAAGGCGGTCTGTTGGACCAATAAGCGGGCCGTGCGTTCATTCAACCCCATGTCGACCGCCGTTTTTTCCATGGCTTCCATCATCAGGAAAAAATAGGCCGGGCCGCTGCCGGACACCGCCGTCACCGCATCCAGTTCATCTTCCCGCTCCACCCACAGCGAGATGCCGACGGCGCGTAAAATATTTTCGGCCAGATCTTTTTGCTCCTCGTTGACATTGGCGTTGGCATGCAGCGCTGTTGCGCCGGTTAACACCAAGGCAGGGGTGTTGGGCATGCAACGCACGATGGCGGTATCGCTACCCAGCCACAATGCCAAACTGGTTTGAGAAATACCGGCGGCTATGGACACCACCAGAACGTCTTTTTGCTTGACTGCCGGGGCTATTTGCAAGGCCACTTCCCGCAAAATTTGCGGTTTGACCGCCAGCACCACCACCTCGGCTTCCTGCACGATTTTTAAATTATCGGTGGTTACGTTGACATTGAGACGGTCACGGTGCGATTGCAAGGTAGCGGCGGCGGTATCCGACACCCAAATCTGTTGCGGCGAATGGCCGCTGGCGATTAAACCGCTCATCAAGCTGGTGGCCATATTCCCGCCACCGATAAAACCGATTGTTCTTGTTTTCATAACGTACTGTTGATTGTGTATCCAAAAGATAGAAAAGTGAATGGCAGGCATTCTACATGAGTATGGAGCCACTTTAACAAATCTCAAGTTCCGGCTTAATGTCCGTGTAAATGACGCAACCGCATCCCCGCCAACCCTACACCGAACGCATAAACCGACATGGCCGCCGCCACTTCGAGCGCCAAATGACCGCTGCGCTGCGAAACGCCCCAGTCGAACCAGGCTTGCCCATCGGCAACATACTGTAAAAATCCCGCCATCAGCAGGCAACCGAATATCACCCGCGCCGTAAACATGCCCCATCCCCGGCCGGGCCTATAAACCTTTTGCCTTAACAAGGCGATCAACAACAAACCCGCATTCAGATAGGCGGAAAGCGCGGTTGCCAGCGCCACCCCGGCATGCGCCAATGGCCAAACCAAAACCAGATTCAACACAACATTACTAACAATGGAATACATGCCGAATCGCACCGGTGTTTTTGCATCATGCCGCGAAGTAAAACCGGGCACCAACACCTTAATTAAGATAAACGGCAACAGCCCCAACGCAAATGCCATCAAACTTTTGCTGGCCATCGCCACATCGTCGACCCCGAACTGGTTGTATTGAAACAATGTGCTCAGTAGGGGTTGGGCGAGCAATATCAAACCCAGTGTCGCCGGCAGACCGACCAGCCATACCAGCCGCAAGCCCCAATCCAGCGATCTGGAGAACGCGTCATTATCCCGCTCGGCGTGATTTTTAGACAAGCCGGGCAAAATCACGCTCGACACCGCCACCCCTAAAATCCCCAAGGGGAACTCCACCAAGCGGTCGGAATAATAAAGCCAAGAAACGCTGCCGGAGGCCAGAAACGACGCCACCAAGGTATCGAATAACAAATTAACCTGTACCACCGATACTCCGAAAATGGCCGGCAACATCAACTTCAGCACCCGCCTGACCCCGGCATCCCGCCACCCCCAGCGCAAGCGAGGGATTAGGCCCAGCCGCCATAAAACCGGAATTTGAAACAACAACTGCACCGCGCCCGCCGCGAACACGGCCCAAGCCAGGGCCAAAATCGGTTCGGCAAATAATGGGGCCATCCATAAAGCAGCCATGATCATGCAAATATTCAAAAATACCGGGGTAATGGCCGGCACCGCAAAGCGGCCGTGCGCGTTCAATATCGACCCGGCAAAAGCGGTCAGAGAAATAAACAGCAAATAAGGAAAGGTAATCCGCAACAGATTAACGGCCAATTCATATTGGTTGCCCTGCCAAAGAAAACCGGGCGCAAAAAATACGATCAGCAAAGGCGATGCCGCCACCCCAACCAACGTCAGCAAAACCAGCAAGACTGTTAATGTACCGGCCGTCCTGTCGATAAACAATTTCAGCGCCCTTGGCTCCGCGTGTTGTTTATAATCCGACAGTACCGGCACAAAGGCATGGGCGAAAGCCCCTTCCGCAAATAACCGCCGCAAAAAATTGGGGATTTTAAACGCCACGAAAAAGGCATCGGTCGCGGGGCTGACGCCGAATATATTGGCAATCAACATATCGCGGAGAAACCCCATCGCGCGCGAAACCAAGGTCATAGCGCCGACGATGGCGGTGGATTTATATAGTTGCTTAGTCAATGCCGGACTCTTCCCTGACAAAACTGGATTTAAAACATTAAAGGGTTGACAATCATAGCATCCAAAAAGATAATGTACGGTTTCTAATTAACTCGAATGAACTGATACTTTATGGCTAATTCACCCCAAGCTAAAAAAAGAGCGCGTCAGGCAGAGAACAGCCGTATTCGCAATGCCGGACAGCGCAGCAACCTGCGCACTTTTATTAAAAAAGTCATCGCCGCCGTAAGGGCTGGCGACAAAGAACAAGCGCAAGCGGCGTTCAAATCCGCCGTGCCTATTATTGATTCTGCCGTCAACAAAGGCATTATTCACAAAAACAAAGCTGCTCGCAGCAAAAGCAGACTGAATAACAGATTGCGTAACATGGCTTAATCAAAGCCGGTTAGCCATTACTAAAAAGGCCGACGCCACAAGGGCATCGGCCTTTTTTATTGCCTATCGTTAACGATTCGCCAATGGCTTAACGGGCGTCACTTCCAAATCGAAACTACTTTGAATGCGTTTAGCCATGATTTTGGTTTCCTTCTTGCTTTTGAACGGGCCGGCAACCACCTGAAACACGCCGTCTTTTTCAACCTTGCGGGCGGGAATTTGCGGCCCCAGGTGATTCAACATGGCCGCTAATTTTTGCGCATCCGCTTCATTCGTAAAACTCTCCGTTACCACGGACCAATCGCTGTCAGTCAGCTCATTGACTGCCGGTTGACCGTAAAGCCGCCCGGGATGTTGAACTTGTAGGGCTTGTGCGGTTATAGCCGCTAAATCCTCGCCGTCTTGCAACACCGGGGTCGGGATACCGTCCGCGCGATTTAAAACCTCATCGACACGCAACCAATCCACAACGGCATTTTTCTCCGCCGCCAGTTCGCTCAACTTGGCCCGCACAGCCTTTTGCAATTTTTTATCCTGCTTGCCCCATTTTTCCAAAGGGCGATGCGCTTCCAGATACAACGTATCCTGCCCCCAAGCAGCCAGATAAGGCTGATGTACAATCCTCACGGGCGTACCCACGCTAACCTGCTCAAACAGCATTTCCACATCTTCCGGATACAATTGCACGCAACCGTGACTGACCTGCATGCCGATACCGTAGGGCTTATTTGTGCCGTGAATCAGATAACCGGTAAAACCCAGCGGCATGGCGTAATAACCCAATGGGTTATCCGGGCCCGAGGGTATAACCTTGGGTAACGGATCGCCCAACAATTGATGCTCGCGATGAATCGACTCGGGCACCGTCCAGGACGGATTAGCCTTCTTAGCCACAATTTTGGTCATCCCCAGCGGCGTATTCCAGCCGTCGCGCCCAATCCCCACCGGGAAAGTCAATACTTTCTGCCGGTCCTTGGGATAGTAAAACATGCGCATATTAGCCAAATTCAACACCACCCCATTGCGGGACGCCTCCGGCAAAATAAATTGCAAAGGCAGCAATACCCGCTGATTCTCCGACAAAGCCCAAGGCTCCAAACCCGGATTGGCAATGGTAATATCCGTAAACCCCAGTCCAAAGTGGCGCGCCAAATCCGACAGCGTATCATCCCGCTGGCTATCCACGACTGCCAAAGCCCCGACGATTTGCTCTTGGCCGGCAATCGAAAAACCGTGGCTTTCGACAAACTCGGCCTTGCCTGTAGTCACCAACAGTTCCGAATCCTTAACAAACGAGAAACTTTGACAGCCACTTAACAATGAAGCAAATAGCGCAAAACATATTAGATGACCCGCCAACGGCCCGACATCGAGAAAAAGTTTAGATTTAACGGATAAAACCATGACTCAGTTCATAAAAATAATACAACAGCCTTTAAAATAGCCGTTTTTCATGGTCTTTGGGATATTTTAACGAAACTCTCATGTTAACCGCGGCGGGACTTTTGAAATTCGCCCGCCCTCCCTGCCTTATTCCTGCTTGCCTGACACCGCTTACGCTTCATTGGACTATCTTTAAGTGGTACGCTATTCCCAGCATTTTACTCAAGAAATAACCCTACTACCCAACGGAGTCCAAACATGACCGGCATTGATAAGGCTGCTGTCGAAAACTTGCTTAAAACCTTTATCGACCCCAACGTAGCCACCGACTTGGTATCGGCCAAATCGGTCAAAAACATCGCCATTGACGGCAGCAACGTCAATGTCAAAATCGAATTGGGTTACCCGGCAAAAAGCTATATTCCGGCGCTGGCCGAACAATTACGGCAAAAGCTGGCCACCTTGGCCGGAATTGGAAATATTCAGCTGGATATAAGCATCAATATCGCCGCCCACTCGGTACAAAAAGCCCTAAAGCCGCTACCCAACGTCAAAAACATCATTGCCGTCGCCTCCGGCAAGGGCGGAGTCGGCAAATCGACCACCTCGGTCAACCTGGCGCTGGCCTTGGTCGCCGAGGGCGCGAAGGTAGGTATTCTGGACGCGGACATATACGGCCCCAGCATCCCCACCATGCTCGGCCTTTCCGGACAACCGGAAACCCTGGACGGCAAAATGCTGCTGCCGAAGATTTCCTTCGGCGTGCAAACCATCTCGATCGGTTATCTGGTCGACCCGGATCAGCCCATGATCTGGCGCGGCCCCATGGTAACCGGCGCCTTGCAGCAATTATTGACGCAAACCCAATGGTCAGACCTGGATTATTTAATTATCGACCTGCCGCCCGGTACCGGCGACATTCAACTGACACTGGCCCAACAAATCCCCGTCAGCGGCGCCGTCATCGTCACCACCCCGCAAGACATCGCCTTGATCGACGCTCAGCGCGGCATCGGCATGTTCGAGAAAGTCAACGTCCCGATTTTGGGCTTGGTGGAAAATATGAGCATTCATATCTGCGGCAATTGCGGCCACGAGGAGGCGATTTTCGGCAAAGGCGGCGGTCTGGCCATGGCAGAGAAAAACAACATCGAGTTGCTGGGATCATTACCGCTGGACATTAGCATAAGGCAACAAGCCGACAGCGGCAGACCGACCGTGGCCGCCGAACCGGACAGCCGCGCGGCCGAAATGTATAAAGCCATCGCCCGTAAAATGGCCGCCAAACTGGCCATGCGCGCCCGGGACTACAGCAACAAATTCCCGAACATCGTGATTCAAAACACTTAAACAGCTCGGGATTGAGATAAAGCGAATTCCCGCCGCATCATGGAAAGCCGATACCGCTATTCGTCCATGGCGGTATCGGCCGAGGCGGACATTCCAAAAGAGGTGGCTTTGAGAACGCCCGCCATTTAATCCCCGTCAATCCTTGACGAGCATATCCCAACCCCGGCTCATCCCGAACCGAAGCAAGCGATGATTTCGGCAACGCTACACTATTACCCCAGAATGACCGATTAAAGTCCGATGCTGGGTTTGCAACTCAATAGCGCCCAAACCGGCGGCGCTTGAATGCATTTAACCGGGAGTCGCAAGGCTTGTTGCAAAAACCCGTTCCTTTGCCATATCTTCATAATAAGCATTGTTTGTGCCAACCTATATTTTAGACCATCAAGCCGACCCGGACTAACCCGCCTCGGCTCGATCCGCGGACAAAAGAAATAACGAGACTCTGCGGCCTATCAAAAAATGAACGACAACTTTATGATTTTTATTGATTTTTTAATCGGCTTGCATTTCAACTTGCGCGCAGAACCGATAACCGAGACGGGAACACATAACGAATAGGGTTTATTTTTGGTCTTATCCTTGCCGGCATCCACGACGAACACAAACCAAAACCAGCTGAAAACTAAGCTTTTTCACGCATGATTACGCGAAATCCCCTGTTTTTGACCTGGAACAAGGGGTTGCCCGCAATCTACGATTAGCGCAGCGTGTTGCGGCTACTCTTCACTCGTGCGATTTTCATTGGACTGAAACGACAAATAGCCAACCAACTCGGCAAACCGCAGCAACGTTTCGCTGTCGCCCTGCAAGGCGCGCAAGCCATCCAAGATACCCCTGGCCTCCCGCCAATTTTGTTGCCCCAGGCTTTGATAAAGCGCCCGGTACTGGCGCCGGATCAAAAAACCTTTAAGCAGTTTAGCCTCCGGCGTTTGCTTGAAACTCAACGAACGCCGGATCGCCAGAACGGCCACATCCGCCCGGCCGGCATGCAAGGTTTGCAGCGATACGCTCAACCAGGCTTTGGCCAGCCGCCCGCTACGCAATACCCGGTGCAACTCGGTGCCGCAACGGGGGCACACCGGCGCTTCGCTTAACCGCGCACTACAAAGCGGGCAACGCTGCATCAGGATTCGAGATAATAGATGATGTCGTTTAGACGCTCTACCGGCTCCCGCAGCCCGGCATCGTTGCCGGCCTCGAGGGCGGCGACGATGGTTTCGATCAAGCCGACCATGTCCTCTTTATCTTCGGCGGATACCGTTTCGAACAGCGATTCGGCTTTTTTGATCAATTTTCCGGCTTCCGCGGCAGCCGCGCTCTCCGAGACAAAGCCATCCTCGCCGTCGGCGTTTTCGCCGAATAATCCGTCGATACGCTGTTTGGCGTCCGCCAATTCCTCGGCTGCAAAACGGGAAATCGCATTGTTGATGGTAATGGTTTTTTCCTTGCCGGAGGCTTTTTCCCGCGCGGATACATGCAATATGCCGTTCAAATCCAAATCCAGCGCCAAGGTAATAATGTTACCGGCCGGTACATCCAAAAGTCCCTCGATCATGAATTCGCCGATTTCGATATTATTCAGCGCATCGGGATCCTCGCCTTGGTAAATCCGCACATCCACCTGGCGTTGCCCGTCCTGATGGGTCATGAAGGCTTCCGACTTATGCACCGGCAACACGCTATTTTTATGGATGATAGGGACGAATTGATAGGGATAGGGCATGCCGTCCAGATAGCCCAACGCGCTGGTACCGTAAGTGTATGGGGTAACATCGACCAATACCGTGCCGATGTCCTGGCCGTTGATCATCGCCGCTTGCATCGCGGCGCCCATTGCGACGCAGAGGTCGGGATCGACTTCGCCGTGCGGTTCGAAACCGAATTCGTCGAACAAGCGTTCGCGTATGCACGGCGTGCGGGTCGAGCCGCCGACCAAAATGATTTCGTCGATGTCGGATGCGGTGAGTTTGGCGCCCTTTAGCGCGATATGCGTCGCGTCCAGGGTGGCATTGATGTAGTCGGCTATCATGTCTTCATAAGCCGAGCGCGCCAACTCCAGCGTCAAATGAATCGGCGTTCCCTGGTGTTCGAGCAAATATTCCTCCTCGATCTGCGCAAAGGGTTCGTCCGACAAAACCAATTTCGCCTTTTCCGCCGCGCGGGTAACGCGCGCCATCGCTTTACTATGGCCGGTAATGTCTATCCCCTGTTGCTTGAGATGCTCCAGAATATAGTCGACGATCTGCTGGTCGAAATCGTCGCCGCCCAGATGGTTATCCCCATGGCTGGATAACACTTCGACAACGCCGGCTTGTACGCCGACCACCGAAACGTCGAAGGTACCGCCGCCCAAATCGTAGACCAGCATGCGCTTGGCTTTATCCGGGCCGGTACCGTATACCAATGCGGCCGCCGTCGGTTCGTTGATCATGCGCACGACTTCGAGTCCGGCGATTTGGCCGGCTTCGTGAGTTGCCTGGCGTTGGGCATCGGAAAAATAAGCCGGCACGGTAATCACCGCCTTACCGATAGTTCGGCCGGCGTAATTTTCGGCAATCGCCTTCAACCGCTTCAGGATGATGGCCGAAATCTCCTGCGGCGTATAAACCTGACCGGCCATCGTTACTTGCGCGTCCTGGCCCATCAAACGTTTGATCGATTTGACGGTACGCTCCGGATAGATCAGATATTGGTTGCGCGCGGTTTCGCCAACCAGTATTTCGCCGTTATCGTCGATACCGACAAAAGACGGCAATATCTTTTTGCCGGCGTCCGCAATCACGGTGACTTTGCCGCTTTCCACAATCGCCACTTCGGAGTTAGTGGTCCCCAGATCGATTCCGATGATGATGTCGTTCATAAGTTTCCGCGTAGGTTTAGAGTTTATTGACTTTGACTTCGGCCAGACGCAGCAATTGGTCGCCGAATAGAAACCCCTTGCGCAGTTCCTCGAGCACGATACCGTTATCCAGCCGAGGATCGTTGCCGACCGCAATGGTAGTCATGGTGTAAGCATCGAACGGCTTGCCGATGCAGTCTACCGCATAGACTCGCCGGCGTTGCAGTTGTTGCTCCAGGCGTTTCAGGGTGATTTCCTGGCCTTGGGCGACACTTCCGATGAAGCGTACATCCTGTTTTTTGGAGTGATTGAACAGCGAATCGAGCGGCCGGTAGTTTTGCAAGGCCTTATAGCCTTCACTCAGGCGGTCGTAAATATCGACCAGTTCCAATAGCATGGCGCGCTCGACTTCGCGGCGTTGCCGTTGCAAACGTTCGGCCGCCGCGGCCAGTTCGCCCGCCAAGGCTTGATTGTCGGTTTTGAGCGTTTCCACGGCCAAGCTCAAGGCGTCGAGAGCGGCCTTGAACTGCCGCGACTCTGTCTTTACCTCCGTTTTCAGACCGGCCAGATCGCTAAATAACGCAGTCAAATCCGGCTGATCGGCATCGGTCAAATGGGCAAAATCGGTTTCCCGCAAATATTGCTGCAGCGCGGAAAGCAAGGGGTCTTGCTGGGTTTCGGCAGTCATGATGGTTTGATGAAATTTTTCGCTAAGGTTTTATCGATCGAAACGGTGGACAGCAACTTCAGAAAATCGTCCGCCGGCATGGGCTTGGTCGCGCATTCCTGTTTGAAAGCATGCCCCAGCAATTCGTCGAATTCGATGCCCGGCCAATGAAACAACGCATACCGCAGACGGCTATCGTCGTCCTTGATCGTTTCGTAGGCCTGCTGGATTTGCCGAAAGCGTTGCTGATCGCGATCGGGCGGATTGTCCTTGACCTGTTGCAGATAGGCTTGTTTGATTTCGGTATCCGAGGCCCGCTCGGTTACGCCCAGAATTTGATACGGTGAGTTCATCGGGACCGATTAAAAAAATGGCAGCGAAAATTGGGGAGACTCGTTTCGAAAACGCGCAACGATGTCTTCGAAACCGATGCCGATATCGATCTTCAGTTCCTCCGCGGCCTCCAGCAGCGTCACCGAAGAATGGAAGTCGGGGATCATGAACAGGATAGCCAGTGTTTGCGAATCGATACTATCGGCATAACGGCGCATATATTTGTCCGCTAACCGGCCGGGATCGGTTTTTTTCATGATGCCCTGGGCTTTTTTGGCAATCCTGTTCATGACGGATTCCGGCATATGGCCGAACAAGTCTTCTAGCGGATCGTCCTCGAACGCCTCCTCAGCGAATTCATCGTTGTCATCCCCGAATTCGAAGGGACTCGCCATATAGCCCCTATTCTGCTCTATCAAGCGCCCGATCAACATGGCAGTCTTAAGATCGCCCTCCTCTCTCGCTTGTTCCAAGGCATCTTGCAATCCGAACAACTTCATAAAATCCAGCCGGCTGGAATCGCCCTGGCACTCGCCAACCGTCGAATAATATAGCCAAACCGGTTTTCGCCATTTGGCGTATCCCATTTTGGCGCAATGTTTCAACAGTTCGAAATGCCCTATGCGTTCCAAAACCCGGCACCAGGACAGCAGCAAGACTTCATGGTCCAGCAACCATTGCAGCGATTTTTTCACCGGCACCTTGATTTTATCCAGGGCATTGAATAACAACACTCCATCATCCGATTGCTCGTCATAATATTCGAGCGAAGCGATCAATTTCTCCAACTCCGGAGCGGACAACAGATAATCCTTGAATGCCGGCAATGCTTTGGTCAGTGTCGCGGTAGCCATTTCCAACAAACCGGCTTCCATCTGCGCCTGAAATTGCATAGTGACGGGATCGTTATTGAGTTTCCCCAGCACATCGACAATCTGTTGCAAACCCTGTTTTTTGTCGTCCGTCCGCCATAGATAAAATCCGCGCAGCAGTTCGGCTTGGCGGCGCAGGCGCTTATCGACGGTCAACTGTTCCGCGGCCTGGATTTCCTTGTCCACCAAATGAAATTTTTCGGTTTTAAGCAAGCGGCGGGCATGAGCCATGTGATTGGCAAACAACAGCTGCTTGGCCAAGGTGTTGACCGGATCGATTTTTAATAAGGCTTTTGCGTAAGCGGCTGCTTTTTTGAAGGCTTTTCTATTGGCCGAGGACTTGGCTGCACGCACCAGTAATTCGGTATCGGCCGGAAAACGCTGCAGACTTCGCGCCAACCACTGCTCGTATTTAGCCGGATTGGGCTGGTCTTGCTCGTAAACGTTCAAGATGCCGAGATAGCTGGGCCTGTCGCCGGGATCGAATTCCAGGCTTTCGGCCAGCAGCTTCACGGCTTCGGCGCGCGAGGCGTGATCGGCTATATGCCTTAATATCAAGGCGATTTTTCTATCGTTTGCGGGCCGGTCTTTTTTCAGGATATCGATGCAACGATCCCAGAAATACCGGGCATCGTAGCCGTTATTACCTTGTTCGCACAACAAAGCCTGCAAGCGGTGTTCTTCGAATCCGTCTTTTACCGGGAAGTGTTTAAGATAATCCTTATAGCCGTCCGGATACTGCTCCAGCGCGCCCAGGCAATAGGCTTGCGCGGCTTGGCTGCCGAACAAATCCCGATATTGCAGCGCCAGGTTGAAGCGAACCTTGTCGCCAAGCGGGGCTTTTTGTTTGATCAAGGTTTCCAGCAAATCCGCATGTTTGCCGGATATTCCCTTGGCGTGCGCGACGGCACGGCGTTGATTGTGTTCGAGCCCCGACAAGGCGTCCACGAAGTCCGCGCCGGACTTAAGATAAGCCAGACAGGCATTTGCCGCCGGCCGATAAGGCGAGGTTTCCGGGATTTTGGACAACAAGGCCCCAGTCTGTTCGCTGGAAACGGTATCGAGCAGTTGCACTTTCAGCAAAATACTCAAATCGCGGAAAGCGGACCGGAACGGCAATTTTTTCAAGGTTTGGCCGCATTGCTCCGCGTCGCCGTTCCGATAGGCGGCGACCGCATCCTCAACCAGCGCCCAATGCCGAAGAAATGCGGAATCTTGCGGCAAATGCGGCAACAATTCCGTCAAACCGGCTACCAGTAAACTCCCCAGGCAAGCCGTCAGTTCGGGATAGTCTTCATCCAACTGCCGGCCGTCGAAGCGTTCCAGAGCCGCATAGGCTTTGCGGTCGTTTTTGCCGGCCAGCAGCCACAACACGTACATATCCCGGCCATGCAACGGCGCTTCGGCGTAATCGGCATAATTTTCCCATAATATACAGGCTTCCTTGAACAAGCCCTTGCCGGCCATGGCCCGAGCTCTCCGCAAATAGCATTCCGCCAGGCACCGCCTATGTTCGCCGTCATTCGTTTTTTTCAATACCTCCTTGAATGAATCGGTCGCTTCCTTATAACGCCCGGCGGCAAAATGCGCCTGGGCTTTTTGCAGCATCGTCGGTTCAAACGTTCCAGCGGAAATTGTTCGACTGTTTTTTTTCATTGAAGCACCGGCATGAACACATGTTTCAAAAAAAGCATTATGACAGCCTTGCAGCGTTAGTTCGATCAGACCAACACTAAATTATCCCGGTGGATAAGTTCATCGTCGTCAGCGTAGCCCAACAACGCTTCGAATTCGCTACTGGGTTTGCCGGCGATTTTTGCGGCATCTTCAGCGCCGTAATTAGCCAGACCACGGGCAATTTCCACACCCCGCATGTCACGACACGAAACCAAATCCCCGCGCTTGAACCTGCCCTGCACGGCCTTTACGCCCACGGCCAGCAGGCTTTTGCCGGCTGTTTGCAAAATTTTGACCGCGCCGTCATCCAGCGTGACGCTGCCCTTGATTTGCAATTGCCCGGCCAGCCACTGCTTTCTGGCCACTAGCGGCGCCAGATTGGGAATCAGGTAAGTGCCCAACGGCTCGCCTTGAAATACGCGCCCGACCACGTCTTCTATCTTGCCCGACACGATCACCGTGGCCGCGCCGGAGCGCGCCGCCAAGCGCGCGGCGCGGACTTTGGTGTACATGCCGCCCCGCCCCAAGCCGCTGATACTCCCCCCCGCCACTTCGTCCAACAAACCGTCGTCGACACTGATTTCGGTTATCAATTGGGCATTGGGGTTGAGGCTGGGATTGGCATCGTACAAGCCGGTTTGATCGGTAAGTATGATCAGCAGATCGGCTTCCACCAAATTGGCCACCAAGGCGCCCAGGGTGTCGTTATCGCCGAAACGGATTTCCTCGGTGGCGACGGCATCGTTTTCGTTAATCACCGGCACCACACCGTAATCGAGCAAGGTCAGCAAGGTACTGCGCGCATTCAAATACCGCTGCCGGTCGGACAAGTCGTCATGGGTCAGCAAAACTTGCGCGGCCAGCAATTCGTGCTGCTGGAACTCATTTTCAAACCGCCGCACCAAGCCCATTTGCCCAACCGAAGCCGCGGCCTGCAGTTCGTGCAAGGTTTTCGGACGGGTTTTCAACTTCAAGCGACTCATCCCTTCAGCAACCGAACCGGAAGATACCAGCACCACATCAACGCTACGCTGCCTCAGCATGGCCATCTGCGCCACCCATTCGGCTATGGCTTTGACATTAAGGCCGCGCCCGCCGTCGGTTAGCAGCGAACTGCCTATCTTGACGACGACACGTTGGGCTTGGCGAAAATCACTCCGGCTCACGGGACAGCTCCTGCTCCTGTTCTTTTTGCTGGGCTTTTTCCTGTTCCAGGAAATCCATAATGGCGTACATCAAGGCTTGCGTGCCTTGATTTTTTAGCGCCGAAATATGGAAAACCGGGCCGCTCCAGCTCAACTCATCCACGATGGCCTGACAATGCTGCTCGATTTCATCGTCCGGCATATTGTCTATTTTGTTCAGCACCAGCCAGCGCGGTTTATTCGCCAGCTCGTCGCTCCACTTTTCCACTTCCTGAATGATTTTACGTGCCGCGCTCACAGGCGATTCATCGCTTTCATAAGGAGCAATATCGACGATATGCAACAGTAACCCGGTTCTGGACAAATGTTTTAAAAATTGCAAACCCAGCCCGGCACCTTCGGCCGCACCCTCGATCACGCCGGGAATATCGGCAATCACAAAGCTGCGCAGGTCGTCGACGCGAACCACGCCCAGATTGGGATGCAGCGTGGTGAACGGATAATCGGCCACTTTCGGGCGGGCCGAAGAAACCGCCCTGATTAAACTGGATTTGCCGGCGTTGGGCATACCCAACAAACCGACATCGGCGATGACCATCAGCTCCAGACGCAACAAACGGTGTTCGCCGGCCGAGCCTTTGCTGGTCTGCTGCGGCGCTCTGTTGATGCTGCTTTTGAAGCGGGTGTTTCCCAAACCGTGAAAACCGCCCTTGGCCACCAGCAAGCGCTGGCCCGGCCGCGTGAGATCACCGATCTTTTCGCCGGTGCTGGCTTCATAGACTATCGTGCCCGGCGGCACGGCCACCAGACAATCCTCGCCTTTTTTGCCGGTGCAATCGCGGCTGCCGCCGTTTTCGCCGCGCTGGGCGCGATGTACCGAGTGGTAGCGAAAATCGACCAACGTGTTGACGTTTTCAGTAGCCACCAGATACACGCTGCCGCCGTCGCCGCCGTCGCCGCCGTCAGGGCCGCCCAAGGGAATATATTTTTCACGGCGAAACGAGGCTTTGCCATTGCCACCATCACCAGCTTCTACGCGGATTTCCGCTTCGTCAACAAATCTCATAATCTACCGGTATAAACAAAAAAGCCCCGCTAAAAAACGAGGCCTTTTGTGTCAGTTGTGCCAAAAGCACAGCCAGGAATTTTTATGCCGCTGCAATACTGATGTATTTGCGGTTTTTAGCGCCTTTTTCCTCAAAAACCACAACGCCATCGACAGTCGCAAACAAGGTGTGATCCTTGCCCATGCCGACATTGTCGCCGGCGTGGAATTTGGTGCCGCGTTGGCGAACCAAAATGTTGCCCGCTTTTACCACTTGACCGCCAAAACGTTTAACACCCAATCGCTGAGCATTAGAGTCGCGTCCGTTGCGGGTACTACCGCCTGCCTTCTTGTGAGCCATTTTCTAAACCTCGTGTGTTATGCGGAAATGCCAGTAATCTGGACTTCCGTGTAATATTGACGATGCCCCTGTTGTTTCATATGGTGCTTACGTCTTCTGAATTTAATGATTCTGACTTTTTTGTGCCTACCTTGGGAAACCACGGTCGCAGTGACTTTGCCGCCTTGGACAAAAGGCTGGCCGACTTTTACAGCGTCGCCCGATTGAACCATAAGCACCTTGTCAAACTCTACGCTGTCGCCGGCGCCCAACTCAAGTTTTTCGATTTTTAAGGTAGTACCCTCTGCGACACGATACTGTTTACCACCTGTTTGAATTACCGCATACATCAGCGCAAGCTCCATCAAGCATATATCTGTTAAAAGTGAACAGCGGATTATATTTTCAAACATGGGCGCCGTCAAACCTAAATTACAGTTAATTTGACAAATCCAAGCAAATTCCACGGTGGTACTATTGACACTAACCGGCATTATAAATAGCATGACGGCCATTTTATCCAAAGCCCCGCGCCACCGAATGAACTTTTCAAATCTCTCATGACAGCCACACACTTAAGCACCGATTCGGTAACCATCGATTTCGATTCGATCAAAAACCTGACGGCAATCGAAACTCAGGCCGTAGACCAGCTGATTTTGACCGAGCTGAGTTCGGATGTGGTTCTGATCAATCAAATCGGCCACTACATTATCGGAAACGGCGGCAAGCGCTTGCGGCCCATGCTGCTGTTGCTGGCCGCCAAAGCCCTGGGCAAGGTCCATGACCATCATCTGATTCTAGCCGCGGTGATCGAATTTATTCACACGGCCACCTTGCTACATGACGACGTGGTGGACGAATCGGCGTTGCGCCGCGGCAAGGAATCCGCCAATGCGGTGTGGGGCAATGCCGCCAGCGTTCTGGTCGGCGATTACCTTTACTCCAGCGCCTTCGAAATGATGGTGCGCACCAATAACATGCGGGTAATGGACATACTGTCCAAAACCACCACCGCGATTGCCGAAGGCGAAGTGCTGCAGTTATTGAACTGCAACAACCCGGACACCAGCGAGCAAAAATACCTGGACGTCATCGCCCGCAAAACCGCCATTCTGTTCAGCACGGCAACCCGTCTGGCGGCCGTTATTTCGGAAACCGGCCCCACGGCGGAAGACGCGCTGGCGGTTTACGGCCAACAGCTGGGCGTGGCCTTCCAGCTGATCGACGACGCCTTGGATTACAAAGCCAGCACCGCGGAACTCGGCAAAAATCTGGGCGACGACTTAGCCGAAGGCAAACCCACACTGCCTCTGATTTACGCCATCGAGCATGGCACGCCCGCACAGGCCCAAGTCGTCATCGACGCGATTCGCCATGGCTCCAGAGCGTCATTTAACGAAGTTTACGCCGTGGTTAAAGCCACCAACGCCATCGAATATACCGAGCAATGCGCCGACAGGGCCGCCGAAAAAGCCATCGCCGCGCTACAATGCCTGCCGGACTCCGGTTACAAAACCGCCCTGGAACAACTCGCCCGTTTCTCGGTTCAGCGCGACCATTAATCCCTCTATTCCGTCTCATTCAGCAGCCCGCCCAGCTGCTGAATGTTTTCATTCAACAGCGCCAGTTTTTTCTCCAGTTTTTCCAACAACTGCCGCATCATCTCCGCGACACCACCCTCGGCGGCTTCACCCAAGGCCAGGGCGAAACGCTCTTCCACGACGCTGATCACATCGTTATCCACCAGCTCATCCAAGCTCAACAAAGCCGCGTTCCCGACAATGTGTCCGGCAAAGCCGGCTTTAGGCAATTGCCGCGCCTGCCGTTCCAGAACCTCGCACGCCTGCAACACACAACCGGCATATTCCTGTACCGGCTCTAAAATTGCCACCTCGGCCGCCAATAACAGCAAATCATTTGCAGCATCCACGACCTTGGCTAATGCCATTCTGAACCGTTTCTTTAGCGATTTCATATCCCTACCCATTATTTTCGTTAATCAAACCCTTGCCGCCAGGCTCCTGTTCGCCCGCCGCCCACCTATAAAACAACTGTAGCGGCAAACCGCAATTCACGATAGACACCTAATTGACCAACCTACAAAACCCATTGTTTTATAAGCTTTTTATTACCCTACACACCAGGATTAGCTTGCATTTACAGCGCTAATCATTTAACTTAACCGTCACCTTAAAAGGCTAGGGGTGCTTTCAATTTCGGCAATTTTGCCGCGAAAGCTGAGAAAAACCCTTTGAACCTGACCCGGTTAATGCCGGCGTAGGAAAGCCCTCCGTCTTCCCTGCGCTCGCGATTTATTCTGATTTTTGGAGATAAGCATGAGCGCTGTCCGCAACGAAATTACGACCGATACCGGCAGTAGCATCCGGATCGATTCCTACCCGGCTTCGGAAAAAATTCATATCGCCGGCAGCCGTCCCGATATGCAAGTACCGATGCGCCGGATCAATCTGTCGGATACGCCGGCCCATTTCGGCGCCGAGAAAAATCCGCCGATTTATGTCTACGACACTTCCGGCCCTTACACAGACCCCAATGTCGACATCAATCTGCATAAAGGCCTGGGTTCGGTGCGCGGGCCATGGATAGAAGAACGCGGCGATACCGAATTGCTGAGCGGCCCGACCTCCAAATTCGGTCATGAGCGGCTGCACGACCCGAAAACCGCGCATCTGCGCTTCGAGCTGGCCCGCAATCCGCGCCGCGCCAAATCCGGCCGCAACGTCAGCCAGATGCATTATGCCCGCAAAGGCATCATCACGCCGGAGATGGAATATATCGCCATTCGCGAAAACCAGAATTTGGAAGCGATGCGCGACCGTTACCAAGGCCAGCATCCCGGTTTTTCCTACGGCGCTTCGATTCAATCGTTCATCACGCCGGAATTCGTGCGCTCCGAAGTGGCGCGCGGCCGCGCCATCATTCCGGCCAACATCAACCATCCGGAACTGGAACCGATGATCATCGGCCGTAACTTCCTGGTCAAAATCAACGGCAACCTGGGCAACTCGGCTATTACATCGTCTATCGAGGAAGAAGTCGAAAAAATGCTGTGGGGCATACGCTGGGGCGCGGACACCATCATGGACTTGTCGACCGGCAAGAACATCCACGAAACCCGCGAATGGATCTTGCGCAACTCGCCGGTACCGATCGGCACCGTGCCGATTTATCAAGCCCTGGAAAAAGTCGACGGCAAGGCCGAGGAGCTGACCTGGGAAATCTTCCGCGACACGCTGATCGAACAAGCCGAACAAGGGGTGGACTATTTCACCATTCACGCCGGCGTGCGCCTGCATCACGTGCCGCTGACCGCCAAACGCCTGACCGGCATCGTCTCGCGCGGCGGCTCCATCATGGCGAAATGGTGCCTGGCGCATCATACCGAAAGTTTCCTCTACACCCATTTCGAGGAAATCTGCGAAATCATGAAAGCCTACGACGTGTCGTTCTCGTTGGGCGACGGTCTGCGCCCCGGCTCGATTTACGACGCCAACGACGCAGCGCAATTCGGCGAGCTGGAGACATTGGGCGAATTGACTCAAATCGCCTGGAAACACGACGTACAAACCATGATCGAAGGCCCCGGCCACGTGCCGCTGCAAATGATCAAGGTCAACATGGACAAACAGCTGGAAGACTGCTTCGAAGCGCCGTTCTATACCTTGGGCCCTCTAACTACCGACATCGCTCCCGGCTACGACCACATCACCTCGGCCATCGGCGCCGCCAACATCGGCTGGTACGGTTGCGCGATGCTGTGCTACGTCACTCAGAAAGAGCACTTGGGCCTGCCCAACAAACAGGATGTCCGCGAAGGCATCGTCACCTACAAGATCGCCGCCCACGCCGCCGATCTGGCCAAGGGCCACCCCGGCGCGCAGATCCGCGACAACGCCATGTCCAAAGCCCGCTTCGAATTCCGCTGGGAAGACCAGTTCAATCTGGCGCTGGATCCCGAGAAAGCCCGTTCCTTCCACGACGAAACCTTGCCGAAGGAATCGGCGAAAGTCGCGCATTTCTGTTCGATGTGCGGCCCGCATTTCTGCTCGATGAAGATCAGCCAGGACGTACGCGACTACGCGGCGGAAAAAGGTCTGCAGGAAGAAGAAGCGCTGAGACAAGGCATGGTTGAAAAGTCCGAGCAATTCCTGAAAGAAGGCGCGGCAATCTATCACGAAGTGTAAACAAACCCAGCTTGTGCCAGCCGGTTTGCATGGCCGCAAACCGGCTCCGGCACCGCTCCGGGCGGCACAGCCATGAAAGACTAGCCGTTTTATGCCATAATCGCCGGTCCATTTTTCATGCTGTTTTTGCGTCCATGTCTAACCGAAAAATCCTTGTTACCAGCGCCTTACCTTACGCCAACGGCCCGATTCACTTAGGCCACTTGGTCGAATATATCCAAACCGACATCTGGGTACGCTTTCAGAAAATGCGCGGCCACCAATGCCATTACGTCTGCGCGGACGACACCCACGGCACCCCGATCATGCTACGCGCCGACCGCGAAGGTATCACGCCGGAACAATTGATTGCCCAGGTCGAACAGGAACACCGCGCCGATTTCGACGCCTTCGGCGTGGCATTCGACCATTACCACAGCACTCATTCCGAGGAAAACAAAACCCTCTCCAGCCTGATTTACAAACGCTTGCGCGACGGCGGCCACATCAGCAGCCGCAGCATTACCCAGGCTTACGACCCGGTTAAAAACATGTTTCTGCCGGACCGTTTCATCAAAGGCGATTGCCCGAAATGCGGCGCCGCCGATCAATACGGCGATAATTGCGAAGCCTGCGGCGCCACCTATTCGCCGATGGAACTGAAAAACGCGGTGTCGGCCATTTCCGGCGAAAAACCCATCGAAAAAGACTCGCTGCATTACTTTTTTAATTTGGGCGATTTCAGCGGCATGCTGAACGACTGGACCCGCGCCGGCCATTTGCAGCCGGAAGTCAGCAATAAAATGGCGGAATGGCTGCAAAACGGCCTGCAGGAATGGGACATTTCGCGCGACGCGCCTTACTTCGGTTTCGAAATACCCGACGCGCCCGGCAAATACTTCTACGTGTGGCTGGACGCGCCCATCGGCTACATGGCCAGCTGCAAGGCCTTGTGCGACAAACTGGGCATGGATTTCGACAGTTACTGGCACAAGGACAGCACCAGCGAGCTGTATCACTTCATCGGCAAGGACATCATCTATTTCCACGCCCTGTTCTGGCCGGCCATGTTGCATGGCGCCGACTTCCGCACCCCCAGCGCCGTTTTCGCCCACGGCTTTTTAACCGTAAACGGCGAAAAAATGTCCAAATCCCGCGGCACCTTCATCAAGGCCCGCACTTATCTGGACCACCTGAACCCGGAATACCTGCGCTACTATTTTGCCGCCAAACTCAGCGCCGGCGTCGACGACATCGACTTGAGCTTCGACGACTTTACCCAACGCGTGAATGCCGATCTGGTCGGTAAAGTGGTCAATATCGGCAGCCGTTGCAGCGGCTTTATCAGCAAACGCTTCGACGGCCAGCTGTCCGGCGAATGCGCCGAGCCCACCCTGTTCCAGCAGTTTGTCGATGCGCAAAGCGATATCGCCGACCTCTACGAAAGCCGCGAATTCGGCAAAGCCATGCGCGAAATCATGGCCCTGGCGGACAAAGCCAACCAGTATATCGACGACAAAAAACCCTGGGTGATCGCCAAGGAAGAAGGCAAGGAACTGGAATTGCAGCAAGTCTGCAGCGTCGGCTTAAATTTATTCCGCATACTGGTCGCCTATCTGAAGCCGGTGATTCCAACCCTGGCGGCCAATGCCGAACAATTTCTAAACCTGCCGCCGCAAGCTTGGCCATACGATACCCAGCCTCTGCTGGCACACAAAATCAATGCATTTACCCCGCTGATGACCCGCGTCGACCCGGAAAAAATCGCCGCCATCGTGGAAGCCTCCAAGGAAAATCTGGAAAAGACCCCGCAGCCGCTTGCCAAGCGTTTCGATGCCGTCGCCGAGCCGATTGAAATAGACGATTTCGCCAAAATCGACCTACGCATTGCCAAAATCATCAATGCCGAGCATGTGGAAGGCGCCGAAAAACTGCTGCATTTAACCGTCGACATCGGCGACGAAACTCGCAGCATCTTCGCCGGCATCAAATCGGCGTACGCACCGGAAGACCTGATCGGCAAACTGACCGTAGTGGTCGCCAACCTGAAACCGCGCAAAATGCGTTTCGGTTTATCGGAAGGCATGGTATTGGCGGCCGGGCCGGGCGGCAAGGATTTGTGGGTATTATCGCCCGACGCCGGCGCCCAAGCGGGCATGCGGGTTAAGTAACGACGCCCCATGAGTTCGACGCTTGCCGAGCAAATCGACGCCCTGCTGCCGCAAACCCAATGCCGCAAATGCGGCTTTGCCGGCTGTAAACCTTATGCGGAAGCCGTTGCCCAAGGCAGCGCCGATATTAACCAATGCCCGCCCGGCGGCGAAGCGGGCATCGGAAAATTGGCGGCGCTACTGGGCGTCGCCGCCAAACCGCTCGACCCCGCCTTCGGAACCGAGCGTCCCAGACTGGTCGCCGTGATCAACGAAGCGGACTGCATAGGCTGCACCAAGTGCCTGCCGCCCTGCCCGACCGACGCCATTTTGGGCAGTTCGAAACACATGCACACGGTCATCGCGGCGGAATGCACCGGCTGCGAATTATGCGTGGCTCCTTGTCCCGTCAATTGCATCAGCATGCAACCCGCCGCCGATCCGGACTGGACCGCCGAAAATGCCGACCATGGCAGACGCCGCTTTCAAGCCAAAAACCGCCGTCTGGCGCAACAGGAAGCGGAAAAAGCCGAACGCTTAAACCGGCAAAAACAATTACTGGCCAAAATTAAAAGCGCAAAAACGTCACTTTAATCGGCATCGGCAATGACTTAACGCCTAATTAGCTTTATAATGCCGCTTCTAATCATACGATACGCGCCCGTAGCTCAGCTGGATAGAGCGCAGCCCTCCGGAGGCTGAGGTCAGAGGTTCGAATCCTCTCGGGCGCGCCATTTCGACATCCCTCCCAAAACCGCATATTTTCCCGCCCCCTGCGGTGTTTTTTCCCACAAATAGCATTTAATAGGCCTGCGCTTTGAGGCGCATCCACACATTAAAATCCACCCTTGGCAACGGAAAAAAAATTTCAATATTTCCCTATTTACGGCCTAACCTCCATCAGTATCGTTGTTTCGTGGTTTATTGGCCGTCATTACAAGCGGCAGGCGCCGGATAACGTAAAAATTGTAGCTTTGGCGCTAAAGCGCTAATCTGCTACTGGGCGGCTAATAAACCGATTCGAAAAATATTATCTTACGCTGAGGAAATCGATATGAACGAAGACACTTTTAACATTGAAATCCGGCAATATTTGAAAACCGTTGGTATTTCGTCTCAACGCGAAATCGAACAAGCTGTTTACAAAGCCATTGAATCCGGAAAATTGGCTGGGTCGGAAACGCTGGCGATCAAAATGACTCTCGAAGTGCCAGGGGTTGACATATGCCACTGTATCGAAGGAAAAATAGCGCTCGAATAGTTTTTTCCCCGCAGCCTATTTATATCCCTGCCGTCCGGAAAACACGGGCAGACCGATTTTTGAACGATACGCCCCAACCGCGATCTATGTAGCCAAAGTTCGGTTTGTCACTGGCAACGGATGGAACCGCGCGACCCGAAGAAGAAGCAACGCCGATAGGCCTTGATACCTTGCGATTCCGAGCCGCAAACAATATCCCGGATATTGTCGAAAAATCGCACAACCCGAATGAACATGCGCGCACATCTCCGGTGCGATTATCTGTGTTTAATGAGGAGGGGAAATGTCAAATTATCGCTATCTTATTATCGGCGGCGGCATGACCGCTTATGCCGCCATCAACGGCATTAGAGCCGTCGATTCCAATGGAACTATCGGTTTGATCAGCGCCGAAATCCATCCGCCCTACAAACGCCCGCCGCTTTCCAAAGGTTTATGGCGGGGAAAACCATTGGAAAAGATCTGGTATCCGCTCGAAGAGCAGCGGGTAACGCTGCATTTGGGATGCCGGGCGCAAAAGCTGATAACGGCCGACAAGACCGTCATCGATGATCAAGGAAACAGCTACCATTTCGAAAAACTGCTCATCGCCACGGGCGGAGACCCTGTAAAGCTGCCCTTTGGCGGCGACGAGATTATTTATTTCCGGGGCCTCGACGATTATCTGAAACTACGCGCCCTTAGCGAACAAAAACAGCACTTTGCCGTAATCGGCGGCGGCTTCATCGGTTCCGAAATCGCCGCGGCGCTGGCGATGAACGGCAAACAAGTAACCCTGTTATTTCCGGAGGAAGGCATCGGCGCCGCACTGTTTCCACATAATCTGAATCAGTTCCTGAACGGTTATTACCGAGACAAAGGAGTCAAGGTCATGCCGAGGCAAATGGTTACGGGATTAACCCGAATACAAGACCGGTTGTTGCTGGATGCCGGCAACGTCGAGAAAACCGAAAAACAGACTATCGAGGTGGATGCGGTAGTAGCCGGCATCGGCATCAAACCCAATCTCCGCTGGCTCGAGCCAGCCGGACTGGCCGTTGATAACGGTATCGTCGTGGACGAAAGTTTGCGCGCCGGGCACCCGGATATTTTTGCGGCCGGCGATGCCGCCAATTTCTACAACCCCAGTCTGGGCATGCGCCTGCGCGCGGAACACGAGGACAATGCATTGACGATGGGTGAATACGCCGGCCGAAACATGGCGGGCGAATCGCGGCCTTATCATCATTTGCCTTACTTTTACTCCGATTTATTCGACCTGGGCTACGAAGCCGTCGGCAAGACCGATTCCCGACTGGAAACGCTGGAAGACTGGCTTGAACCCTACAAAAAAGGCGTGATCTATTATTTGGAACAGGGCCGGGTGCTCGGTGTGTTGTTGTGGAACGTGTGGGACAGGGTAGACCAAGCACGCGCGCTGATTGCCGAACCGGGCCCATTCACTCCGGCCGATTTGCAAGGGAAACTGGCATTCTAAAACACATGACCGGCTCGGAAAGCCGTCAGTTTCACCACTTTGAACTGCTGGCTTTCCGACTATTCAGTCCGTCATCTACAACCGCATTTCTCAATGCGTTATTACTGGAGAATTATTATGATAAAAAGGTATATGTGGCTGGTTCATAATCGCATGGCGCATGATGCAGAGATCTCCGAAGCGAACATCATGCAAAACAACCTGCCCGTGCAAACTGTTGAATTGAATAAACGCTATGGTTCGTTTGTTATTTTCAAAAAAGACACCGATGATTTTTTAGATAAAATCAAAACCCTATTTACGTGCGCTTGTAAAATATACGAATTTTCCGAAGAGGGGATGCTGTTAGGGGAACATTATTTAGAGCCTTCCAGCGGCCTTAATGTCTTTATGCCGTGGATAGCCGAGCAATCGCAGGTTCCCCCGCGGCGAAACGAATACGATTATTTTTTCTTTGTGGATTTCAACGCTACATTTAAAGTCACGGATAAAATCACGCATGCTTATCTACATGCATCCGATTGCCGGTACGATGTACTGGAGTGCGCTAAAACCGAACCCGCCTTTTATACCCGCGACAACTACTTCACCTCGAAACTCAAAGTTCAAATGCACTATGCCGACGTGTTGCTGGTGATGGGCTTGTTGTTCAAAATGCTGGTCGAAAACCATAGTCCCGAGGATGAGGGCAGCATGACCGTACTGTACGGCCAATTCGGCCAAGGCCGCCTGCGGGTATTCGATAGATGGTGCATTCCCAACATATGGACGCTAAGCCACGACGCTTCGTTCGGCCATGAAATGCCGCTGTTTTGCCAATGGGAATTCGAACAAATTATGCGAAAGTCCACGGCAACCTGAAATTCGCAAAAGACCTGGATTTAACGGGCGCCAAGGCTGACATTAGCTAAGTTTCACAACCGCTCGGTTAAGCAAAGGAGGACAACGACAGCTGCCGCAACGTAAAGCTGTGGTTCGGGGTCACTAGCGCGGCGGCCGATTCGGCGTTCACCGGCAATTCAGTGATTTGCCAATCTGCCGCGCCGCCGAATTCCGCCGGAATGCTGACGAATTGCCCGCCCCCTTCCAGCCGCACTTCGCATTTGTCCAGCCCCAAGGCTATGCCGCGCCCGACAGCTTTAACGAAGGCCTCCTTCTTAGTCCACAAGCGATAAAAAACCTCCTCTTGCTGCGCGCCGGAAAGCCGCCGCCAGGCTTGATATTCAGTTTCGGCAAAACAGCGCGCGGCCAAGCCGTCCAGATTGCCGCGCGGCTTGATCGCTTCGACGTCGATACCGATATCCGCAAAGTTGGCCACCGCTATCATCAATAAATCGGCGGTATGGGAAATATTGAAATGCAACGAGCCGCAAGCCAAAAACGGTTTTCCGTAGGTATCGATTTGAAATTGCAGCGCGCGCGGCTCGGTTTGCAAATAATCCGCCAGGGTTTTTCGCAGCAGATAACGCACTGCAATGTAGCGGCGGCGCATGATAGGCAGCTTGAAATTGTTTGCTTTCTGCTTTTCCGGCTCACTTAGCGCATCCATCTTTTCGGCGATTATGTCAGCTTCAATACTTAAGCAACCCCGCCAGATATCAACAAAATTGCCTTCCAAACCTTCCCCCCCCATACATGAACACTTGCGCCGGATTAAAAATCCTTAACAAAACACTGGATTTTCACACCTATGATGCCATTTTTCATCAAGACGACGTAAAACATATTGAGTTTACAGTTCATCCCCGCAGGTGCTGCGCTCCAACCGCGCTTGTTGCTGCTCTTCGTGCAACAAGGGCACACGCACGGTTTTGGTAAAGGTCTTGCCTTTTTCTCGACGATGCCTTTGCTGCTGTCCTGGATGATTTTGATCGAATTTGCGCGCAGCCGGAATGCCGGTTTCGTTGATGACGACGAAGGCGCCGTCCTTGACGTCGATCCGGCCTTTTTCGATGAAGACCATCGAGACGCGTTCTTTCATGGCAATGGGTTTTAGGGGTGGGAGCATGGGTCAATCATCCTGAATACCGAAGCCGATAAAGCTAGCGAATACCGATCAAGCGCTGGTTTAATAGCGTTTGGATGTCGCGGCGCCCATCCAGAACGGCATGCACGACGACTTGGTCGGGCATTCTTTGGTAAATAATGCGATACGGTTTTACGATCAATTGGCGGTATTGCCGAATCCCCAAGGTCAGCAATTCTTTCGGAACGGAGCCGCGCTCAGTTAACGCCGCAAGGCTGTTGACGGCGGCTTCCAGGCTATCGATGATTTTGGCCGCCGTTTTGTCGCTGACTGCGAGCAAATAGTAATCGTTAATTGCCAACAAATCCGACACGGCCGGCTCGGTCAGCACTACCGGAACACTCATGCCAAGCCGCGCCGCTCGCGTAAACGGGCAAAAGCCTCTTCGCTGGAGACTGTCTTTCCATCCGCCAAGGCTTGCTGGCTTTGGGCCAATATTTTCAGCAAGGCCAAGGTTTCCTGAGTTTGCTCGTAATCGGTAACCGACTGAATCACCATGGCGGCTTCACCGTTTTGGGTGATGACCATGGCTTGATGATCGGATTTGAGCTTTGCAATCACCTCGGCGGCATTGGCTTTTAAGTAACTGATAGGTTTTATATTTTCGGATAATTTCATTTCGATACAACCAGGATAGGACTTAATTCGGATTAATTTAAGTTTGATTATATTCGCTTGACCATCGACAAACCACAACCGAATGCCTTGGCCCGGTCAAGGCCTTTGTTTTGGATTTTGTGGAAAGTCACCGGTGAAGTCGAAAGCGCTGACACAGGAATTTTGGCTACTTTAGCCCAATAAGCTGATGCATCTGCGGGATGACTGAAAGGTTTGAACGGCATGATTTTCTCAAACTCGCGCAACGGATAGCAGGCCGCAGCCGAAGGCTTTGGCCGGGACAATACCATGGGCAACTTGTACCGCAAATGCAAGCGAATCGGTTTCCGTCATTACGCCATCGAACAACACTGTCTGAATTTTGCCGCTATGCCCTTCCTTGGGTTTCCGGAAATATGTTACCGGTCCGGGTTGTAAGAAGTGGCCCCAATCGTATGAACAGTAGAATCCAAAATTAAAGTGAAATCCCTGCTGTTGGTTAGGCTGCCTTTTTAACGATTGGCAGCAAGTCGTAATAGGCCTGATGAGGCGTTTGTCGATTCA
>Ga0207952_1000199_pt1 | contig 61692 bp, 81 predicted proteins | sample SubbioR12Aug_8Ca_FD_184831 | JGI IMG/M metagenome (GOLD analysis project Ga0207952, IMG submission 184831) | Serpentinite rock and fluid subsurface biosphere microbial communities from McLaughlin Reserve, California, USA - CR12Aug_8Ca (SPAdes) | ecosystem: Environmental > Terrestrial > Deep...
CATCTGCAACCAAAAGATTGTTGATGACAATTACTGCAAGATCAACAGGTTTAGGAATATCCATTACACTCTTGTAAGCTGTTTTATAAAATACAGTTGGTCTTGAAGGACTAACAGGATAAACAATGCCTTTGAATCCATTCATAATATTTGAAGTGATTGTAGCACCAACACTACCTCGTTTATCAGATGCACCAATGATTGCTATTGATTTTGGTGAGAGAAAAACAGATTCGGCCACGTTAATTTGGACTAAAGATTTTGTGTAATAAAGTTATTCATAGAAACTTCTGATCTCATTTTTTAGCTTCCTAACATCTTTCCTGCTAAATTTTCTTTTCTTGGAACCCATAAAAGAGTAATGTTAGAAAATTTTCCTATTAGAGTCCATGCCTCACGTGCAAGTTCTCGTAATTTTTCATTATTTATTGCAAATTCATGATTTAGTTGAGAAACTGTATTTTTTGAATCGCTAAAAATAGTAATTTCTTCAGTAGAATTTACAAAATTTTTCAGTGCTGCAATTATTGCCATGTATTCAGCCTGATTATTAGTTATTTCAGGTTTTTTTTCATAAAAAGAGTCACCTGTCTCTTTTACAAAATAACCAAATCCTCCTTCAGGACCACCTGATCCATCAACATAAACACTAATTCCCATCTTTATACAACCTCGTCATTTTTACACTCAGATTAATTACTGCTAAGCAAATTATTATAGATATAATTTGTGATATAATAGAAGCAATATATGCATCATAGTTTATGTTCAGAAAATAATATTGCAAGAACCATCTTGCTATAGTGTAAGCAATTTCAGCTATTCCAAGTGAGGTTATAATTTTAATTAGATCATGTTTTAATTTCGCTTTATCAGTTTTACCAGATTCAAGCAAATATTTTTTTCTGTTTTCTAAATAATACAAACTACCAAACGTAGAAAAATAAACTACATAATCAACTAGTAGTGTATAACTGGCATTAAGATAAGCTGCTTGTTCAGATAATATTTGAGCAACTATTGCAGAGACTATAATTGACGCCGCAAAAGCGATAAGAAGATTTTTGTTAAGTGAAAAATATTTGTTATATTTTTTTAACATAAAATTATTGATTCTACTCTACAATTAAACTAGTCTAAAGTAATCTTCAAGAAAATCAACAATCCTGCTAGTTCAGCAATACCAACTCCTAACATGTACGGGAATATTTCATGTGAAAAAAGATCATCCATTGAGAAATATGCAAATGCTCCAATAACATTATGAAGGAATAGCATACCTGCAACTACAATCATACCTAAAGGAAGCTGAGCTTTTGTCTTTGAATATATTTTTCCAAAAATGCAAATTAAGACTACAAGTACCACCATATTAGCAATAGAAACAATAGATAACAACAGGGAATTGGATTCCATTTAGAGAGAAGCATCTCCTAATCTTTTATTTACTTTTATCCAGTTTTCCTTCAATTTCTTCATGTTTTTTCATATTTGCTTCCAAAAATATAGATATAAAATACATATACCATACCATGTTTTCTAAACGACGGTATTTAGTAGATATCAACAAATTTACGATTAGAAGAGATTGTATAATCTTGCAAGAGAAACTTCGTTAGCTGGATTTACTGTAGTAATTTTTCCATCCACTTTAACCTCATATGTTTCTGGATTGATCTCAATTTTTGGTGTAAGATTATTGTAAATCATATCTTTCTTACCAATATTTCTACAATTTTTTACAGGAACCAGCTTTTTACTAATTTTGATTTTAGATGCCAATCCTAAATCAAGTGCAATTTGTGATGTAAATGTAACAGAGGTAGAATGTTTTGCTCCACCCATTGATCCAAACATAGAACGATATGAGATGGGTTCTACTGTTGGGATAGAAGCATTAGGATCTCCCATCAGAGAATATGCAATCATTCCTCCCTTGATTATTAATTTTGGTTTGATGCCAAAAAATTGCGGTGTCCAAATTACAATGTCAGCAATTTTTCCAGATTCTAATGATCCTACATATTGGGATATCCCATGTGTGATTGCAGGATTTATTGTGATTTTGGCAAGATATCGTTTAACTCTTAGATTATCATTTTCTCCAGATTCTTGTGAAAGTCTGCCTGTCATTTTTTTCATTTTATCTGCAGTTTGCCAATTTCTTGTTGTAACTTCACCTACTCTACCCATTGCTTGACTATCAGATGACATCATACTTAGAGCTCCAATGTCATGTAATACATCCTCAGCTGCTATAGTTTCACCGCGAATTCGTGATTCTGCAAAAGAAACATCCTCAGGAACAGATGGATTGAGATGATGACATACCATCATCATATCCAAATGTTCTGATAGTGTGTTTACTGTAAATGGTCTTGTAGGATTTGTCGATGATGGTAAAACATTTTTTTCACCAGCAATCTTCATTATATCTGGAGCATGTCCACCACCAGCACCCTCAGTATGATATGTGTGAATTGTCCTACCAGCTATTGCGTTTATTGTATCATCGACATATCCGCATTCGTTTAATGTATCAGTGTGAATTGCTACTTGAGTATCAGTTTTATCTGCAACTCTCAATGCTGCATCAATAGTAGCAGGTGTTGTACCCCAATCCTCATGTAATTTTAAACCGCATGCGCCGCCCTCTATTTGTTCCATTAGTGCTACCTCTTGGGAATCGTTTCCTTTACCCAAGAAACCAAAATTCAGTGGAAGTTCATCGACTGCCTCAATCATTCTTTGAATATTCCAAGAACCGGGAGTGCATGTAGTTGCATTGGTGCCATCTGCAGGACCTGTCCCGCCACCAATCATTGTAGTGGTGCCACTACAAATTGCGTGTATTGCTTGCTGTGGTGAAATAAAATGAATGTGAGTATCAATTGCACCTGGAGTACAAATTGTATGCTCCCCTGAAATTACTTCAGTATTTGATGAAATAATCATATCAACTTTATCCATGATGTTTGGATTTCCAGCATTACCAATTCCTACAATAATTCCATCTTTGATTCCAATATCGCCCTTAACTATACCCAAAATTGGATCCATAATGATTGCATTTGTAATTACAAGATCAAGCGAGTTTTCTCTTTTTATGCCACTTGCCTGACCCATTCCATCTCTAGCACTTTTTCCTCCACCAAAAACTACTTCGTCTCCATATACGAGAAGATTTTTTTCAACTTCAATTATCAAATCAGTGTCAGCAAGTCTTACTTTGTCACCTACTGTAGGACCAAAAAGATCGACGTATGTCTTTCGAGGTATTTTCAGAGTCATGATACGAAACCTCTTTCTTTTGATTTGGTTAGTGCTTCATCCATTTTTTCATCTAAACTTCCATTAACTAATCCAGAAAATCCAAAGACAATTCTTTTTCCGGCATATTCTACAAGTTCTACTTCTCTAGAGTCACCTGGCTCAAATCTAACAGATGTACCTGCTGGAATATTTAGATGGAATCCATACGAGTCTTTTCTGTGGAAAAATAGTGCTTTATTCACCTCAAAAAAATGAGTGTGCGATCCCACCTGTATTGGTCTATCACCAGTACTTGTTACAAGAATTTTTACAGTCTTCCTATTTTCATTAGCAACGATTGGTTGATCTGAAATAAAATATTCTCCGGGAATCATCTTTTACACTATCGGGTTATGTACTGTTACGAGTTTTGTTCCATCTTCAAATGTGGCTTCAACTTGAATCGTATGAATGAGTTCAGATACACCAGGTAATACATCATCTCTTCTTAGCACTTTATTTCCAGAGACCATAAGTTCTGAAACTGTTTTTCCATCACGTGCTCCTTCAAGTATATGATCTGTAATCAATGCAACTGCTTCTGGATGATTTAATTTCAAACCCCTTTCTTTGCGTCTCTGGGCCAATTGTGCTGCTACAAAAATACTGAGTTTATCAAGATCTTTAGGGGTAAACATCATACAATTAGATATGAAATTGTTCTATTTATTACTTGAAACCCAAAAATACGAAAAGATAACTTGAGGGATATTGTAGATTTACCGTGCTAAGCTCAGTATCAATTATAGGGAATATTTTTACTGAGAGCGGATCACAGATTCTAAAGGAAAAAACATTTGAAAAATTACAAATATCACGTAATGATTTAGAGAAAAATAGACTTCGCAGAACAACAGACAAAGGAACAGATATTTCCATAGTATTGGAACGTGGTTCCAAATTACAACATGGCGATATTCTCAATCATGGTGAAAGTTTCATAGTTGTCTATCAGACTCCAGAAAAAGTTATCACAGTAAAAACAAAAGAGGATTCTTTTGAATTGATGATATTACTTGGTCACATAATTGGAAACAGACACAGACCAATTTCACTAGAAGATAGAACTGTAACATTTCCCATACAAGCAGAATCAGAGTTAGAAGTTTTTCAAAGACTATTTACTCCTATAATAGGAAAAATAGAGATGAATATTGAAGAAAAAATCTACATACCAGACCAGAGGATGAATGTTCATGAGCATTGAGGATATGCATCAAGATTTAGCAATGATGCAGATATCAGATTCGTTTTTCCCCACGGGACTTTATGCCAACTCAAATGGTCTTGAAAGTATTTTTCAAAATAATAAAAAAATCACAGAGCTTGAAATTATAGGAATTATCAAGACGCAATTAAAACAACAGATTGGTCCCACAGATTTGATAGTGATGATAAATGCATTAAAATTTGCAAGCACAAAAGAATTTGATAAGATATCAGAGATCGATATGAAAATTAACTCGATGAAAAATATCAAAGAAGTAAGAGAAGCATCTAAGAGGTCTGGAATTCAGCTAGCAAGATGTGTCAATGAATTTGTCAATGATGAGATTCTTAGGAAATATTTGGAATCTTATAAAAAAGGAATGATAAATGGAGTGTATTCAGTTAGTTTTGGTCTTTGCGCAAATGCATTGGGAATAAGCCCTCAGAAAGCAGGTTTGATGTTTCTCTATGGTTTCATAGTAAGTATAGTTGGTGCAGCATCAAGAATGGGAATAACTCAGCACTATCAAGCTCAAAAAATAATTCATGATCTAAAGTCGCTAATTAGTCAAATTGTAAGTGAGAGTTTAGATAAATCGACAAAAGATCTTTGGCAATTTGCACCACATTTAGAGATTTTACAGATGCATCATGAAAAAATGGATTCTAAGATGTTTATTACGTAAACAGAGGAGCTTGGCAAATGACTCAGAGAATACCAAGACTAGGAATTGGAGGACCAGTAGGTTCTGGCAAAAGCATGTTAATTGAGAAAGTTGTCCCAATATTGGCAGCCAAAGGATACAGCATTAGTATAATTTCAAATGATGTCATTTCAAAAGAAGACGCAGATCGTATGAGAAAGAATTTGGCAACAGATAGAGGGTTATTGCCAGAAAATCTTGTTATTGGTATTGCCACTGGAGGATGTCCACACACTGCAATTAGAGAAGATCCATCAATTAACATCTCAGTAATAGAAGAAATTGAGGAAAAACATCCCGAGTTAGATCTCATAATTTTAGAAAGTGGTGGAGATAACATTACTACCACATTTAGTCCAAGCCTTGCAGATTATGTTATCTACATAATTGATGTTGCTGGAGGAGATAAATATCCAAGAAAGGGCGGTCTTGGAATAGAAAGCTGTGATCTTCTTGTGATAAACAAAATTGATCTTGCACCACAAGTTGGTGCAGACCTTAATGTAATGCAACAAGATGCTGTACGTATTCGTAAAGACAAACCATATGTTTTTGTCAATTGTAAAAATAATACTGGAATAGACAATGTGGCAGAACATATAATCAAAAATCTTCTTTTTGACAGTCCACCAAAAATAGCACTTTCAGATAGGCAAAGGCAATAGATGAATTGGATTTTTCAAATAACGAAAACACATCATCAGAAATACTTCAGCATAATGAAGAAATAAAACAGCTCGGGGTAGGCAAGTCTGGAAAAACTGGTAAGTTGAAAATAGTTTTGGATGTAGAGTATACATCTGGAAGAACAAGAATAAAGGAAAAAGAATCAATAGCTCCACTTAGTGTTCAAAAGGAGTTCTACTATGATCAGTTTCAGCCCAAGATGACTCATGTGTATATTATGTCTAGCTCTGGAGGAATTTTACAAGGAGATAAATACATAATTGATATAATTTTGGAAAAAAATGCTTTAGCCCATATAACAACACAAGGAGCTACAAGAATTTACGGTATGAATGCAAGTAACGCAATTCAAGTGGTGAATGTATCACTTGATGATGGGGCTTATCTAGAATTTATTCCAGACCAAATAATTCCCTACAAAAATTCTAGATTCTATCAAGAGATCAACTTTAAAGTGCACGATAATGCTACAATGATTTACTCTGAGATTATAAGTCCTGGAAGAATCGGCATGGGAGAAATTTTTGATTATGAAATATGTTATCTCAGATCAATAGGAAAGAATCACAATGATGAATTAAGATTTACAGATCATACTAAAATTGAGCCTAAAAAAATGAATTTACAAGATTTTGGGATATTAGAACAAAAACATATCATGGCAACTATGTATATTTTAGCAAAAAGTAATGATGTTGAAAAAATAATTCAAACTTTAGAAAATGAAATTAAAAATCCTTCAGAAATAGTGATAGGTTGGTCTACTATGACAAAAGAAAATGGAATATTACTACGCATTATTGGAAATACGACAATGGATATCATTAGACTAGTTTATGAAATAACAAAATTAGTTAGAAAAATAATACTCAATTCAAATTTTCATGAAATACGAAAAACGTAAATTATAACCAGTGTGTTTATTCAAATGTAATACTACAAAAATAAATTTTTTTAGCTAAGACTCCATCCAAAAAAACTTTCATTCATTAGAATATTGAATAAAATACCAATGCCTATTATGATACTTATAGAACCAACCGAATAACGCAAAAACTTGGTGATTCGTTCAGAATAAAGTGTAAATGAAAATGGCAATCCAATAATATTGCTTATCAAAACCATTCCAATAATTGATCCTATTCCAAAAACAAGAATAAAGGATAAGATAGTTTGTAGATTATGCAATGTTGAAAGTGCCAAAATTACAAGACTTCCACTTCCAGCTAATCCATGAATACAACCAATGATGTATGACTTGTGTCCATGACTATGAATTTTATCATGTGTATGAGGGTGAATGTGGATTACATTTTCATGAATATGAGGATGAATATGTTTTTCTTTAATTGATTTTCTGTTATAATATGTAAATAATCCAAGAGTCACAAGCATAATTCCTACTACAAATTCAAAATTGCTAAACATTTCAGTTTGTAGATTCATTGAGAAAACAAAAATCAACAAACTTACAAGAATTATTGATGACATATGTCCAGCTCCCCATAATGCACCTAAAATTGAGCTTTTTATAGCGCCTGATCTGATTTGTCGAGAAAGAGGTAAAGAATTCTTTTGTATTGATTTTGAATTTTGTGTTGCTATAGTAACAATATGATCAGGCTCAAAAGCATGTAAAAGACCTATCACAAATCCAGCAACAAGTACAAAAAAAGGGGTTGCCGTTGGGAGATGTTTGATTAATTCTTCTATCATGATTTTACCTTTAATTTATGTAGATTTTAGAATATAATCTGAAATTTGGATTGGAGCATTCAAAACAATAGACTTCATGGATTCGTTATCGAGCATAACCTTAAAAGATATTTGTCTTAAAGTTTCAGGTACACCTATCATTACTTGTTCTGGACTTAAGAGATTTGATGTATTTTTTTGAATTTGTTCAATTGATTTACCATCACGAAGTTCAGAAACAATAAACTTAGAATATAAAAGAAGAGATTCATTGATATTAATTTTAAAATTCTTGTCTAGCCTATCTTTTATCATAAGTGCTGATCTAATAAAAATTTCTTCATCTGATTTTCTATAATATGAATAAATCTTTGTAAAAGGAGAAGTATCAGGTTCTCCTTGTACGGTTATCTTGATAAAGATCAATCTCGCTTTGGAATTTCTGCTCGTGGACCGTTACTAAAATGATATGTATTTCCAGTTCCACGATAATTATGTGGACGTACAGGATCACCATCTTGAAGACCTCTTTTAGTAAGAGATAGACCAGCTAAAAGTTCTATTATGAGTCTCTGTCCAAGTCCAGATGTAATACCACCATTGTAAGAACTGTTATCACTTACATCATAAGCAGGAGCTACCTCAACAAGATCCATTGCAAATCTATTAGGATCAAAAGATTTTGATAATAATCTTACCATTCGCATTCCTTCTCTTGAAGTAAGACCATTGGGTTCTGGTTCACCAGTACCTGGCGCATAAGAAGGATCAAAAGAATCTATATCCCAACTAAGATAAACTGCATCTGTTCCATCATTTGCTCTATCAGCTATTTCCTTAGCAATCATATCAATTCCTAATTCTTCTACATCAAGCATTGTAAACCATTGGAAATCCTGATCTGCCATCCATTTATACAAATCACGCCCAGGCCAATATCCTCTTGGTCCCACTAAAGTATAGTTTTTACCCTTCAAACAACCCATTTCCATAATTCTTCTAATATGTGCCCCATGATCATACTTGTAACCGGTAAGACCTTGAGGTGCACAATCAGCATGAGTATCAAAATGAATCATACCAATATTTTTATATTTTTTAGCAAATGCTCGAACATTTGCAAATGTGATTGAGTGATCTCCACCTAACATAACAGGGATTCCTTCTGCATCTAAAACTTCCTTAACTTTTTTTGTCATTCTTTTGTGTGATTCTATTACATCACCGGGTGAAACTTGTACATCTCCATAATCAACAGTTCTAAATGTTCCAAATGGATCTGCTCCTGTCTCAATATTAAATCTCTCATAAGGTGGTGATGGAATAGTAGACGCTGCACGAATTGCACGTGGACCATATCGTGCACCAGGACGAATCGTAGTTCCAAAATCAAAAGGTTCGCCTATAATAGCAACATCAGGTTTTGCATTAATTAGTTCTTGATGAGATCTTATCCAAGGTAAATGTAAGAATGTGTTAATACCAACAAATGGTGCAACGTCAGCTCCATTGAAATCGTCACCGTAAAATTCCATTCCCATAATTTATCAATTTTATAATCAAACTTGAATTATTAAACATTCTAAGTAAACTACGTATCACATTTGTCAAATATAAGACATAATCAATGATATGTTGAATATGTTTTTATTCACAATACGTAATTTACTATTTTTATTTTGTTTAATTAAAAATATAAAAATAAAACAAGATGTTTGATTATAAAAAATTAATTTGTAATATGTAATTTTATAAATTTTTATACATGTTAAGAAGATATAGTGGTATGACAAAAGTCACCTCTAAAGAGGATATCGAAAGAGAGTCAAAACGGGTAATTTCTGCTCTATATGGAAATGTAAGTGATTTTAGAGTCAACGAAACATTTCAAATTCCTGAAAAAGGACCAAGGGAGGCATGGGATGTTCAAGTTAATTTCATGAAAGATGATCTAAAATATACTGTAGATCTTGAAATACAGGAAAGAGATGGTGAAGTCACCAACGCACGATTATTAGATACAAAGACTCCACTCTAAGTTTTTTTAATATTTTTAAAATCTAAATTATTAGAAAAATTTGTTAGTTTTAGAATTTCTTGTGCTGTTTGAATTTTATTAAATAATTCGTTAAGACAGACATCAGCAAATTTTTCAAATGTTGGTATTGGATATTTCAGTTTACTATTAGATTTAAATTTTATATATTCTTCTTGAAGCCAATCAAAACCAGATTCTTTTAATCGAATTATATGATTTTGTGCATCAAGTTTTGATTCAAACAAATTTGCCAGAAAATAACTTGTAAACGTAGTAAAACATTCGACATGATATTTTTGTGTATATTTTTCCTTTAACTCTTCATAATTTTCTTTTAGCCAATTATCTACATCTAATCTAATAGTAATAGAGGTGTAACGACCAGATGAATTTAATTTAATATTATACAAGTTTACACTATAATATCCACGTTTAACTTCATTCATCATAATTATTAATGTGCTAGGAAGAAACATACCTGGATAATATGTATCAGTGATGTTATGCAATCTTGCTAGAAGATCAGGCTTTAATCCAATGGTCGAGTACCCTTTACCAGGCAATAGATATGCTTAGAGTGGGAATTTATATAATTTTCACATAGACAAATGAAATAAAATTATTTTATGATATTTCTTGTATTAAAAATCAGCACGTACAATAGTTATTATTCAATAGTTGAAATTTATGAAAATTATTTTTTCTTCAAATCTCGTATTATAAGAACAACTATCCATAATGATGCAATTACAATGGTTCCCACTCCAAGTCCCACAATAAAGGAATCTGCAGGTCTAAATTGGGTCATACCAATGCCTAATAAAATCAATATTACGGCAATCATATTTTGCTTACTTACCATTAAAAAGCATGATATTACCAAATTAATAAAACTTCCAAGACAATTATTGTATGTATTTATAAAATAAAAAATCCTAAATGGAATAAGATTTTTAGTTTCGTTATCAATAGATAAGAAATAAATCTTCAATAAGCTTAAACATAACTAATATTCATGCATGTTAGATTTTTAAAAAATTCCAATGAATTTATTAGTAAAGGAATTTCTTTTTATAAAAAAAATGATTTTAAAAAAGCAATATTATGCTTTGATAAGGTTCTAGAAACAGACGCAAATAACATTGTTGCACTGTTAGAAAAAGGATTAGCTCTTAAAGAACTTGGAAGAAATGAAGAAGCTATAGAAAATTTTGATAAAGTTTTAGAGATAGAATCAAATAATTCTGATGCGTTATACAATAAAGGACTCGTATTAGATAAGCTTGGAAGAAATGAAGAATCAATATCATGTATTGATAAATCTCTAGACATAAAATTTAATAATTCATTAAATTTGTATGCTGAGGGTAACAAACTTAAAAAGTTTGGTAAATATGAAGAAGCACTTTCTTTCTATACCAAATCTTTAGAAAACAATCCAAATAATGTTGATGCATTAATTGCAAAGGGTATTGTACTTGATGTACTTGGAGTACCACCAAATGGAGTTATAGGTTTTTTTGACAAAGCTTTACAAATTGATCCTAGTAATGTTGAACCTCACCTTCACAAGGGTTTCTTATACAATAGAATAGGAAAATATCAAGAAGCAATAACATGTTTTGACAAAACATTAGAAATTGAATCTGATAATGTTCGTGCATTATATAGTAAAGGGGTAACCCTACATTTGTTAAAAAAATATGAAGAGGCTATTTCACATTGCAATAAGGCCTTGGAAATTAACCCAAGACATGTAAAGGCATTATCTACAATGGTTTGGATTTTGGCTCATCAAAAAAAATATGAAGCTGCATTGATTTATTGTGATAAAGCTATTGAAATTGAACCAGAATATGAGTATGCAATAAGTTACAAAGCTTATTTGCTTTTTGAATGCGATAAATTGGATGAAGCCTTAAAATATTATAGTAGAGCATTGGAGATTGATCCAAATAACATTAGATCTTTACATTATAAAAACAAAATCCTAAATCAAATAGAAAAGAGTAAAAAAAGATCGTTTCTTAACAAGTTAAGACACTAGTGTTTCAACAACGAATTAACTAAGAAATATGTGATAATTTTTAATTAAGTAGCTGAACGGCTAGCTCCCTGTTGACCAGCATGAAAATGTTTCAAGTCTTCACCTGATATTACATCTTCTTCTGGAGGAACATAATCATTGACATCATGTCTTTCTTTACCTGGCCATTTCTTTTGAGTTGCAAGAGCTACTATGATAAAGAGTATAAAAGACACTACTGGAGGAATCATTGTATCTAAACCTGCCAACTCAAGTGGCATAACAAAGAACAACACCAATCTAAGTAATGTACCAACAATAAGCGATACTATAGCTGCTGGCATGTTAGCTTTTTTCCAGAATAATCCTAATGTCAATGGAGCAAGAGCTCCAGCAAATACAACATCAAATGCAAGAATCAAATATATTCCAGGTTGAGGCATAACGTAACCAAGTAAAAGTGCAGCACCCATAACTGGGAAAACAGCGAATCGAGTTATCATAAGTAATTTGGAATCACTCCAAGCGTCTTTGCCTAACAATCTTTGTCGGATAATTCTTTGAAGTAAATTTCTAGAAATTACTGCAGATACAGCAAGCATACCACCGTTTGCAGTAGACATTGAAGCTCCAAGAACTCCCATTAACAATGCTGCTCCTATTGCAAATGGCATATGATTAAGAGCTAACTCTGGGAGTGCAGTATAGGGATCTTCAAGTCCTGGTAAAAAGTGAAATGCCACAATTCCCAACATGCCAATTGGTATCACAGTAAAGAATGTGAGTCCTGCTCCCATGAATGCTCCTCGACGTGCGGTATTTGGATTTTTTGCTGAAAAAACTCTTTCCATAAAGTCCAACGCAATTATATCACCTAATCCTAATGCCAGTAGTCCAGCCCAATTTATCAAAGCACCATTTGCAGTATCAAATAATCCAGAAAGATCAAGAAATTCAGGTGGAGCACTAGCTAGGATTGTGTCAAATGAAACTCCAGAAAATCCTCCTGCAAAGAAAAGGAAAGCTGCCCAAAATGAACCAATTGCAAGATATATCTGGAAAAGATCAGTATATGCAGAAGCAAATAATCCTCCCGCAACGGTATATGTTAAGACTACTGCTGCTGCAATAATAATTGCCAATAAGAAAGGTATTCCTAAAACAGTCTGTAAGATAAAACCACTTGCAGCAAAATTCCCAGCAACCAGTATAGTGAAACTAATTATCATTAAAATGCCAGAAATTCCTTCTGCACTATTTCCAAATCTTCTGAAATAGTAATCAGGTAAAGTAAACATAGACATTTTATTGAGTCTTTTTCCATAGACTAACCCAGTTAGAAGAATGCAAATACCTAGTCCAATTGGTATGACAGCTCCTGCCCAGAAACCAAATTGATAAATCAGTGCAACAGCTCCAAGTGAGGAATTGCCATCAACTGATTGTGCCACTAACATAGTTCCGACCATAAATAAAGGCAAACTTTTTCCTGCGACGATTAATCTTTTACCACTTTTTTGTACAAGCTTGTATGTTAAAGTTCCAACTGTTAATGAAATAACAAGAAAAACAATTATGGCTATTCCATAACCGGTTATCTCTGCCATGACTTACGTTAAATCTAAATTATATAAGTATTAAAAAAAATAGGGATTATACGTTTTTAAATTGAAAATAATACAATAATTATATACATATAAGTAAAAAATACAATAATTACTAGGAAATTACGTATTATACGTTTTATAAACAAGAATAATATAATTTAAAGAAAAAATCAAAACAGTTACTAAAAAAATAGCATATTCAGGAAAAACCTCTTGTATCTTTTTACACTAATAGCTAAAGTACATCTCAAGTAATACACTAATAAATTAAGATTTTTTGGAATGTAATTTTTTTGAAGATATGTTTTAATATTTTAAGAAATGCCAGAATTGGATGAAATACCCTGGGCTGCTTAATCATGATATAGCACGAGTTGGAATAGAAGAATCTAGAAAATTAAATTTAATTGTAGGTGGAATGGTTACAGATGCAATTAAGACATCTTTTGGTCCTCGTGGGATGGAAAAAGTTTTCATTGATATTCTTGGAGAAGATACTATTACAAAACACGGTGGTGCATTTTTGAGAAAGATTGATGTCAAACATCCAGTTGCAAAAGCTATCATCGAGGGAGTAAATACTGTGGATAATCATGTAGGTGATGGAACTATTTCTACAGCCATTCTAATTGGAATGCTATTAAAAAAATCACAAGAATTATTGAAAATGAAAATAGAGCCCACAACAATTATCAAAGGTTATGAAAAAAGTTTAGAATTTACATTAGATATACTTGATGAAATTAAAAAGGAAGAAAAATTTACAGACAAAGAAATTATGCACAGTCTTGTTACTTCATGTTTAGCAGGAAAAGCAATTACTAGTTTAATATCGGATGACATATCAATTACAAATCTAATTGTAGATGCAGTTTGTAGCGTTACTAATTTCCAAAAAAAAGAGATAGATATAGACGATATAAAAATTGAAGAAAAAGCAGGAAATGCGTATAGCATTCAATTGGTATGGGGAGCATTAATTGATAAAACAATTGATTATTCTGCTATGCCAAGAAGTATTGAAAATGCAAAAATTCTCCTATTAAATGAGCCTCTAGAAATAATGCGTACAAAAACAGATGATCAAATTGAAATAAATTCACCTGAACAAATGACACTTTTTTTGAATCAAGAAACGATAGACATACATGCGAGGATTAAAAAAATTATTAATTCTGGAGCTAATGTAGTAATATCTAGAAAAGGAATTAATTCCGTTGCACAGGAATATCTAGCAAAAGCAGGAATAATTTCAATGCGAAGAGTCAAAATGAATGATCTTTTCTGGCTTGAAAAATCCACAGGTGCGAAAATATGTAAAAATTTGGAAGATATTTCCAAAGACGAACTAGGATTTGCAAAGAAAGTATATGAAAAAAATGTTGGAGGTGACAAAATGGTGTTTGTGGAAGGATGTAGGAATCCCAAGTCTGTAACTATTTTACTGAGATGTAATTCCAAACGTTATCTTGATGAATTTCATAGAGATGCACTAAATGCAATTTTTGTGCTACGAAACTTTATCGAGAATTCATTTATTGTTCGTGGGGGAGGTTCTACTGAGGCGATTATAGCAAATAAAATCAGGGAACAAAGTACAACAATTGTAGGACGGGAACAAATTGTAATTGAGAAATTTGCAGATGCAATAGAAGAGATCCCAATAATTCTGGCTAGAAATGTTGGGATGGATCCGATAGATACACTTACCCAATTAAGATCAAAATATGCAAATTGCCCCAAAGACATACTCAAATGGTATGGTATAGATTCTGAAAAAAGAAAAGTTTCAGAAATAGTTCCAAATGAAGTTATTGAGACACTGGTTGTAAAACAACAAATGATTAAAACAGGAATTGAAGTAACAAACATGATATTAAAAGTAGATGATATATTTATGAAAGATGAAATTGACAATACTCATTGTCATATTGATGGAGTTGTTCATGCACATCATGATGGTGGAAAAGCACATGACCATTTTGAACAAGAAGGGCTAGAACAACGACAAATGCATCATTATTATTAGAAAATTAAAAAAACTGTGATAACAAACGTTTAAAATTCAAAATAATCTAAAAATGAATTGTGGGTATTGAGAATAATAATTTGATAAACTATGATGATATGTTTAATTTTATAAATGAATACAAACCTGATTGGGAGAAATTAACGGATGGTGATAATATCAAAATTAAAACTAATGAACACATAGTAAAATTTGAATTTATAGAACAACTAAAGAAAAAATACAATTTCAAAATCACTGAAGTATCATTTTCTGATTATTATGGCATCGTATTTTCAATAGAATGATAGTAAAAAATTCTTGAGAATATAAAAATGATATATTTTCGTAGAAATTTCTGATTATACTACGTGCAAATGTTACAAATATTGTCTAATATTGACTTCAAAATAATTGAAATTTTTATAAAAAAAGAAAGTATTTAGGTATAAGTGATTTTCTTATAGACATGACAACAATTAAAAAAATTCTTGTTGCAATTGGAAATGAATCTAGTTTAAATAGATGTTTGACTATAGCGATTCCAATAGCTAAGGGTATTGGTGCCTCGATTACGTGTATTTACGTTCTTAGTTCTTTTCCTAGAAACTTGCAAATTGCTTTAGAACGATCTTCTAGTAAACTTGAAAAAGAAAATGCTGGAAAATATTTTGAAGTTGCTAAGGAAAAATGTAAAGAAAATGGAATAAAATTTGAGCAGATTATCGCAAAAGGACAGGCACGAGAAGCAATACTAGAACATGAAAAAGAATTCGATCTTGTTGTAATGGGCAGAGCTGATTGGGGTTCTAAATTACTTGGTAGTGTTTCAAATGGTGTTGTGTCTCAATCAAAAAAAGATATTCTACTTGTAAAATAATTTATTCTAGATTAATTCAACCTTAAAATTAATTATTCATCTAAAATGGTTTACATATTTTATTTGTTAGAATATACTAACACATGTAGCTATTTTATTCTTGCAAGAAGTGCAGAATATAGAAATGGTAAGATTGTGGTAATTTCTGCATGAATTGTAGTTTGTTTTGCATTTTGAGTTACCTTACCCCACGATATGGCTTCTTTAACTAGAGCCCCGCTCAAACTCCCATCAAATTCTTGAGCAGTCGTAATGTAAACTGCATAATCAAGTCCGTCTCTATATTGATTCCACCATAAAGTATGATGTTTAGAAATTCCTCCACCTAACATCAAAGAACCAGATTTTTTTGCTTTAAAAATTAACGAGGATAAAATTTCACTATCAGCTACAACATTTAGTTTGAAATCATTATGTTTTTGTGTAAATAACCAGATTTGACTACCTACACCGCCATCTACTATTCCAGGAACTATTACTGGAATATTGTTTTTGTACGCCCAATAAAGAAATGAGCCTTCTCCAAGATTTTTCCCTATCATTCGAGTAATATCTGCAGTAGACATTTCTCTTATTCCAGATTTGTAAGCATCTTCCAAAAACATTTGCATCTTTTCTTCAATTATTGGTCCATAGCTATCCATAGGGACAAGAACATTACCTAATCTATGAATATTTTTTTCTAAAAGCTCAGCATCATCTAAAGTAAATGAACCTTCTAAATAATTAGAAAAATATCTTGCAATATCATGATCTAAAGCACCACATGTAGTAATGACAACATCAAACATTTTTTTCTTAATCATGTCTACAATAATACCTCTAGTACCAGTAGAAGTAATTGCTGCAACAAATGAAAGAAATTTCAAACAGTCTTTATCGTTAATCATTGTTGAGAGTATTTCAAGACCGTCAGCAAGATTTCTCGATTCAAATCCACCTGATGTTGATAGTTGGTCAAAGATGCTCTGCAAATCATCGCCATTTTTTATTGAAATATCTTTTACTACTCTTGGATGTTCTTCCATTCTATTCTAATTTGAATAGTGGTATAAATTTCTTGAAATTTCATTTTTTACCCTAAAAGATTATATTCGCATAATTTAGGTCGAGGATGTGCTTGATCTAGTCCCAAAAAAAATGTTTTTCACAAAAGGCAGTGGGGTACACGCTGATCAGCTTACAAGTTTCGAATATGCATTACGTGATGCGGGTATTCCAAATCTGAATTTGGTATTTGTTTCAAGCATACTTCCACCCGATGCAAAAATAATTTCACGTAAGGAAGGATTGAAGTTAATACATCCAGGCAGCGTTCAATTCGTAATCTATGCACGTCAACAATCTAATGAACCACATCAATTGATTACAGCTTCGATAGGATTAGCACAGCCAATTAATAAGAAAAGGTGGGGGTATCTGTCAGAGTATACTTCTTTTGGAGAAACTGAAAAAGAGGCAGGTGATTATGCTGAAGATATTGCAGCTCAAATGTTAGCCTCATCTATAGGAATAGCATTTGATACAAACAAGAACTGGGATGAAAAAAGAAAACAGTGGAAAGTTTCTAAGCAAATATACAGGACCCGAAACATAACTCAAAGTGCGGTGGGAGATCAAAAAGGAAGATGGACCACAGTTTTTGCCGCTGCAGTATTGATATTATAATAGTTTTAAAAAAAACTTAGCAGGTAAACTTATGGTTGCTTAAGTTTATTTTTTTCAAAGTATGTTTTAGATAAATCATCATAATATTGTCCTAATTTCTTGTATAGTCGTTTTGGTTTTCGTGTTTTTTCCATACTAAGTGCATACAAGCACAATACTGGAAATGCTATTGTAGCATCAGCATAAACTACAATAACGTCTTCGTGAGAATCTTTTACTTTTCCCCAACTTTTACCTTCTTGAAGAGTGGCACCAGACAAACCTCCAGTATCTGGTCTAGCATCAGTGATTTGGATTATGTAATTTTGTCCACCATGACCAAGACCCAAAATCTGATCTAATAATGGACCAGTTTGTTGTGCAGTGTTTTTTGGGACACCACCACCTATCTCTACAATTCCTGCCTTTTTTGAATTGTATAAAATTGCTGCCTGCTCGATTACCTCCCTCACAAAATCTAATGAGAACGGTTTGTTTGCAAGTCTTAGTGGAGCCAGATCAAGTGTAAGTGAAGAATCTTTCAGAGTTGAAATGTAAATTGGTACATCATAATCATATGCAGAGACAACAAAACTCTTTTCAGGACGTTTCGAATGTTCTTTGGAATATTTTCCCATCCAATTTGCAAATTCTGCAGTAGTAAATGGTTTTTCAAAGAAATTGTTATCAAACATTTTTTGGACAATCGTATCTTGTGTTTTCAATGTTTCTTCACCTTTGATATAGACATCTCTTATTCGAACAATATCTTTCTGATACAAAATCATGTCATCTACCTCAAAATGTCCTTGTTTTACAGGTAAATCCCATGCAAAATGTTCTTCGTGATATAAATTAGAACCTGTGGATATTATCCAATCAACGAATCCTTTTTCAATAAGAGATTTGAATAGCCCTCCAAAACCAACTGGTGTCATAGCACCTGCAATAGTAAGACAAATTGTTGCATCATCTTCTATCATTTTACGGAATAATTTTGCAGCTTCTCCAAGTTGCCTTGCATTATAACCTGAGCTTGCATAAATTTCTACAAGATCATCAATTTTCATATCGGGGCTTATTTCAATATGAGGAATATTTTTTCCATGAAAATTATGATAATCCATATTCAGTAACCAAGATTGTACTAGATAATATATCTAATGTTACAAATTAATTTAACAAAATTCATTGTAATATCATACATTTTAAAAGATTCTAAAATATGTTTAAAAAATCAGATTATTGAAAGATCAGAACAAGTTATGTAATGAACTAATCAAATTTTATTTCTTCCTGATGTTCCAAGGCATTGCAATGAGCACATCTTTCTGATGAAGTCTTAAAATATACCATATGGCATTTAGTGCAAGCCCTTAGATCACTTAACTTAACCATATAGGATAATCCATAACAGCCATACAAAAATCTTATTTTTTGTGAAATCCTAACATTTACTTGAAAAATAAATAACTTAAAAATTTAGCAATACATTTAGAAAAATCTATGAACTGAATTATTTACTTTTATCCAGTTTTTCTTCAATTTCTTCAAATGTCTCCATATTGGATTCTAGAAATGTAGATATAAAATACATAACACTGTATTTTTCTCCAACTTTTGTAATCATGTTATTTTTTTCAAGAACTTTGATATGATGCTGAATAGCCTTATAATCAAAGCCCAGTTCCTTAGATAATTGATTCGTGTTAAGAGGTGTTTTTTTAAGCAGAGATATGATGCGTAGACGAGTTAGCCCTCCTCTCGAGCCTGCAAAAATAAACCACATTAATCTTTTTGATTCTGGATCGTTTGCCATAATCTATAAAATTCTTGTATTTGTCAATTAAAAGGCATTATGGGTTTTATTCATCTGGAAGACATTAGAAAGTATAAAAAACATAATCAAGCAATTCTTGTGAAGTAAAATGATGTTAAACTATGATGCTCCTTTGTACAGACCTCCATCGGAGGCAAGATCATTAATTTTTCAAGTAACTCTAGGATGTTCCTTTAATGAATGCTCTTTTTGTGATATGTACAGATCAAAACAATATTCAGAAAAACCATGGGATGAAGTAAAAATTGAAATTGATCTAATGGCAAAACAACTACCAGATACTAGAAAAATATTTTTGGCAGATGGTGATGCTCTGAATCTGGATTCAGAATACATTGTTAAAATTGTAAAATATCTTTATGAAAAATTTTCTAATCTTGAGAGAATTTCATGCTATGCAATGCCAATGAACATTTTAAAGAAAACTCCGGAGGAGTTAAAGAAAATGCACGATGCGGGATTAGATATGTTGTATTTGGGAATTGAAAGTGGTTCTGACATAGTTTTAAAAAAAGTAACAAAAGGAGCAATTGCAAAGACAATTATCAAATCTGTTAACAAAGCAAAAGACGCTGGTTACATAATGTCTTGCATGATAATTTTAGGATTAGGAGGAAAAACGTATTCAAAAGAACACATTAGAGGAACAGCAGAAGTAATTAGTGCTTGCTCTCCAAATTATGTAGGAGCTCTAACTCTTTATTTAGAAAATGGAATTAAACAAGAATTTTTAGAAAAATTTGGAGAGCCATTTATTCGAATTACTGATGATGAATCACTTGAAGAGTTGTATGATTTAATCAGTCAGATAGAAACTAAGGAAGAAATAATTTTTAGGGCAAACCATGGTTCAAACGCATATACAATTAAGGGCACATTTCCACAAGACAAGCAAGCCATGTTAGATAAAATAAATTGGATGAAGCAGCATCCAGAAATTATGCGTCCAGAAGGACTGCGTGGCTTTTAAAATCTAAATAAATTTTCTATAATACCTATTTGATAAACAATAGACAAGGTAAAAATAATTTCCAAATGCTAGAGTTGGTCAACTATTGGTTTTAGATTATCTGGCAGATCAGGAATTTCAGTATGACTTTCATTGTTTTGAAGAATTTCCGGTCCTATTCGTCTTACTCTCTGAGTTCCAATTAAAGTATCAATATTTCTTTGAATGTCCTTTTCACTTAAAATAGTCTTTAATTTTTCAATAACAATTTCTTCATTTTCATATTTTTTAATAGCATATTGGACAAGGATCGTTTTTTCATTCATAGAATAATCAGTCATTTGAAAATTTTATCACAAACAGAGTAAAAAACATTAGCGAGTCTAGGAGAATTTTTTTTCTAAATCTTCCTTTTTGGGAATACCAGTAAACTCTAGTTTTCCATTAATCACTAAACCAGGTGCCATAAATATTGGGTATTTTTTCAAATATTCCGGTTTTTCAGTTACATCAATAAGATCATATTTTATGCCTAGTTTATCTAACATTTTTTCAAGAATATTACAATTAGAGCATCCAGGTGTGGTGAGAACTAGTACAGTCATGATTTTATAAATTGTTCAGGATTCTGCTCAAAAGCCCATTTACAACTAGCGCAACAAAATCGATATTGTTTTCCTTTATGTTCTAACAAATCACCTTTTTCTCCAACATCCATTCCACAAACAGGATCTTTCATGTTGTTATTCCCTTTTTTCGAGTAAAATACCATACGATTGGAAATACAAGTAATGCACTAAATAAGACAGGAGCAAATTCTTGTGGCATTTGAATATCATAGTGATGAGTATGCTGACCAATATGGAATTCTGGAGGAAGAGACAGTGTCGCAACAAAATTATTCCATGCAATGTGTACAAATGTAGATTCATACCATTCATGACCACCAGGTATGCCATTAATTATTAAAAATGCTCCAAGTACTATCAACATCCATCCAGTAAGTTTTTCAATTGTTATTTTGTTTGCAGTAATTCCTTTTGTAGCATTTACACCAATGATTGCCAAGACAGATAAAAGAATTAACGGAATTGCTCTACCTACTCCATGTACTGCACCTAGACTTGCGCCTATTTCCATATTACCAGTTCCTGCGATGTAAATTAACAACCAATAAAACATAGGATTGGGGCAACCAACACCTGCATTTCCTAATAACAATCCCATGAAAAATGATTTTGAATAATCTCCACGTTTTTGAATAAAGTTGGGAGTGCCAGAGTACGTAGGCAGTTTTAATTCAAATAACTTTAGCTGCGACAAACCAAAAAGAAATGCTGCAATGCCAGCAATTAAAAACATGAAAACTGAAATACGATCTAAATCTGCTGTTTGTCCAAGTGCACCAATTCCAAATCCATAAAATGCAATTGTTATTGTGAGACCTGCACCAAATAACATGGCCATACCAAGTCCCTTTTTTGCACCCTTACCCATGCTAAGGGGGATAATTATGAATACTAGTGGAAGTGTGCAAGGTAGAATTATCATTGATAGACCAGCTAGGTAAGCAATCACTAGCCATGAAGGATAAGATAATTCATTTCCAGCACCAATTGCAATTTCATTTGTAGCTGCAAATACGCCTCCAACAAAAATAAGAGAAAATAATACAAACAAAGTAAGTATAAGAGATTTTTTTACTGTGATTTGATTTGACATGAATAATGTATAAAGATACGTATACAATAATAGTGTACTTTACAATTGTAAAATGATAAATATTCTCGCAAGTAATTAGGCATATGCCATTTCAGCCTGACGATATTGATATTGCAATAATTGAATCACTGATAAAAGATGGGAGAAAATCATTTCGACAGATATCAAGAGAGATCAAAGTAAGTACACCTACTGTTCAAGCAAGATACGAAAGATTGGTAAATGTCGGATTGATAAAATCTGTCTCGCCAATAATTGATCTTGGAATGCTTGAAGTAAAAACTGAAAAACATTTTGAGAACATAAAGACAAAATCAATAAAAAAACATGATGTAAAAATAACTAAAGATATGATTTTAAAAATGACGTGTGATTTGTGCAAGGGTCCAATTTCTGACAAACCACATGTCCTTAAAATTGCAAATTTTGAGAGATTTTTTTGTTGTACATCTTGTAGATCGTTGTACAAAGAAAAATACAAAGGAAGAATAGAAACACTAAATCAAGAATAGTCGATCCATATGGAACAACCTACCTTTTCGGGGAATAAAGTGGACGCAGATAGGCGTGAAATCTAGTTTTCATTTTCTTTTCCTACAAATTTCAAATATTATAATTCCAATACCTCCATACAATATCAAAGACCATACAAGCCAATACGGATCGTTAATAGCTTCATCAATTGGCATATATCCAATCTGAATATGAGTTCCTTGTCCTTCAGAAGAAATAACATTGTAAAGATGAACAAATGGAAATGGTAAATTTATCAAGGTCAACATTATTGGCACATATCGAAAAAAGTTTACTAGCCCAAATATCAAAAAAACAATCCCAATTATCAATAATCTAGTTTTCATTTTCTATTCTTTAAAATCAAAAACTGCATTTGTATAATAAACATCAGTAAAGTTTCTTTGATCAGTATCTAACTTGCATTTCTTTGTCTCTTGTGATATTACATGTATGTTTGGATGAAACTCGATGTCGGTTTCAAATCCAGATACAAAATCAAAAAAATATTTTCCGTTATCATCAGGATACAAACCATTACTTCCGCTTTTAAAAAATACGCTGTCAATTCCTTTCTTTATAGGGATTGGTTCTGGATATCCTCCCTCACCTGTTATTTTTGTACCATCCTCACAAGTAGCTGGATAATAAAATAATGATAATTTGTAAAATATCATACCATCAGGAATACGTGAATAGTCTAAAACGTCAGCTCCGTTTTGATCAACCATCTCACTTGTAATGTATTGATTTGCCAGAAGTCCCCAATACTTGTTCAAAGTAGACATTTCTATTCCTAAAAGAGAGAAATTCCAATAAGTGATTGTATCTAATGACTGTGCATCAGTAGTCATCTCTGTAATTGTTATTGGAACAATTGTTCTGTTGATAGGTCTGTCTTGTACTGTAATGATGCTTTTTGTTTTAGACTCTGATTTAATTGGATTTGTTCTTTGAAATACAACATCCCCAAGTGGTTCTGTCCATCCTCGTTCTCTAAGTTTTTCCAAACTTTCACGTTTTACACAAGATGGATTACCGTTGCTAGACTTCAATGCAACCACAAATCCTTCATTACATTGAATTTGATCAATTCTTACCCCCGACTTGAATTGTTTTAGTGGCGACATAATTAGATCATGCTTATCTGGACTTACAAAAAACTCTAGAATTTTTTTCTTAGATTCTAGCGTAGGTTGATATCCTAACCAAAATGGTTCTGCAATTAAATGATATTTTCCTGCTATAAAATTAGATGAAATAGGGATAAGTAAAGAAAAATCTCCACTTTCATTTGCAAATTTTTCCTCAAGAACAATCTTTGTATTGTTGGGCCACATTAAGGAAAAAATAATTTTTGCATTTCCAACTTTTGTTAACCCATGATTTTCCATTACATATCCGTTAACAATGATAACATCACCATACTCAAAACTTGATTTTAAAAGATTTTCTTTCTCTATTACTGCGATAAGATTTGGACTTTCATAGAATTCTTCTCCATAAGATATTTGAGTAATTCCTATAAACCAAATCAAAACTAAAAATAAAACAAGATATTTCATTGTCGAATTAAGTGAATTGTAGGAAATTCATAAAGTGTTCTGAGAACAGATTCTAATCTAAAGGGCCTGAACCACTCAAGGTTCAAGTCCAAATGGGCCCACAGGGACTCTACCCCCTTTTTGGGGATAAAAGTGGACGCAAATATGCATGAAAATAAAACTTTTGTTTAAATCATTTAATGTAAGATTATGATTAAAAAATAATGCAAGAAGATAGATTATCTGAATGGTTTGTCCCAAAATTTGGTTCTCAAAATTTTAGATTATCAGTAGGAATTTTATTTCTACCATATACTGGAATGGTAGTATCCTTTGCCATATGGGGTTCTCTTTCAGTAGAATTTAGTTTTGATAGGATAGTATCCATTAGTTTACTCTATTTTTTTGCAATTGGTATATCAGCACATTGCCTTGATGCATTAGGAAGTAAGAAAAAACCTTTGGGGAAGGTGTCACGATCAAAGCTTTGGTCAGCAGTAATAATTTCCTTAATCATATCTTTTTCTATTGGACTGTATTACATTTTTTTAGATTCTTGGTTACTAGTTCCAATAGGAATAATGGAAGGGTTTTTTCTTTTTGCATATAATCTTGAATTATTTGGGGGTAAATTTCACAACAATTTATCATTTGTCATCTCCTGGGGAATTTTACCTGTTTTTGCAGGAGCTGCAATTCAATCTAGTTCCATAACTGTTGAAACCATAATATTTTCTGCAATTGCTGGTCTTGTAAGTTATATTTTGATTATTACATCTAGAAAGTATAAAGAACTAAAACGACAAAATGCTAATTATGAAACATATTACAAAAGAGAAGCAATTCTTAAAATTGTAAGTTCTGTTGTAATATTTAGCACTATTTTTTTTATTGCTTTAAGGTACCTTTAATTCATTAAAACACAAAAATATTGTATGAATGTATTTTCTGAAGATTTGTTAAACAATATATTAGATGCTCCAGTAGGCAAGGTCGTTTCTGTTCTTAGAAATACTCATGATGGCAATATCAAACTTGAAGTAATTGAACAAAACACTATACTCCCTAACCAATTTGTGAGAAAAGTATCAATTACGGCAGGTGGGTTTCCAGTGATAAAAGCTATCGTAAAATTTGACTCTACTATATTACCTGAAGTAATCATGGCTGAACTTTTAAAGAAAAAACAGGGTGTTGGGGATATTCTTAATGCAAATAATATTAAAGCAACTAGAAATATTATTTCCTTGAATCGTAATCATGACGAGAATAAAGTGACAAGAGAATATGAAATCATTTACAATGGAATTGTTTGGTTTACCATAATAGAAGAAATAAGGCTAGATAATCTTGGTTCCAACAATAATAGTTGAAGAGCCGTATGTCAAATCTTGCGTGTATGTCTTTAGTCCACATTTTTTCATAGTATCTTCATATTCTATTACCCAATTAGTGGTTCTTATTAGCTTAGGGAGATCAACAAATACCTGTTTCCAATTAGGGATAAAAAATCCTGCCAAAAAAAGTACTTTAAAATAAAAATTCCAGAGTTTTTGTATAAATTTATTTTTTGGATATGTAAAATCATGTAAGATTATTTTTCCACCTTCATTAAGATGATCAATGCAATTTTTGATGAGAATATCAGATATACAGTACTTTGGCAAATATGACGCAGTAATACAATCAAACTTTTTTCCCAGATTTAGTTTTTCTGCATCTTGATTTACAAAAGAAATTTTTTGAAATGAAATTAATTTTTCTTTTGCCTTTTCAAGATAGTTTTTAGTAATGTCTACACCTGTAATTTCTGCATATGGAAGTTTTTCTGCAATTTGTTTTGTAAGGATACCAGTACCACAAGCAAGATCTAATACAGTTTTTTCAGTAGATAATTGTTCTAGAATTTTATGTTTCCAAAAACTGTCTTTTCCAAAAGTAGTATAGTTTACTATTCTATCATATGAATTAAAAGTATTGTTAAAAAATATCGGAACAAGATCTTTGGGATTTTCTTTAATCATGAAATTTATTAGATTTTTTATTTAATGTAGTTTGTGAGTTAATGTCTTGATCCAATCTTTTATTATCATATTCACAGGGACTCGACTACCTTTTTGGGGATAGAAATGGACGCAAATAGGCGTGAAAATCAATTTTAGAAAATTATTCCTTTTTTAATTTATGACTATTTTTTTTTTTGAAAGTTCTTTTGCATTCTCATACCCTTTTGTAATCCACTTTAATGCAGATGCGGTTGTAGTCTTTTTTACATCAATCTCAATCCAACCCATCTTTGCACCATGTGAAAACGGTATGATTGCATTATTTTTTACAGCCAATTCCTGTTGTTCTTTTGAAAGTCTTACAATTATCTGATAGTCGTTTTTGTTATTGAATCCTACAAAAAATTTCTTGTTAATTGAAAAGCACTGATATCCAAACATTGGTCTTGTAGTGACATTTTCAAACTTTGACACTTTGATTTTTAGTGAATTATAATTATTGTTCATTTGTTATCTGTTTTGGAGAATAAATTAAACTTAATACCATACTTGATACAATCATTCCAACAAACCATAATCCTAATTCATATGCTAAAAGATGTAATGGCTCTCCAAATAATCCAAGTGGTGTAAATAATTCAAAAAACACTGCGATTGTTCCCCATAAAATGATTGCATACGCAAATCCTTTCTTTATCTTTGAATGGCCTGGAATTGAATCATACAGTACTGCAAAAAAGAAGCTAAAGATTGCAGGTGTAATTATCAATGCAGGAATAAGTGATGTTGCTTGAGGTACTGGATCCATTTGTGTCCAAACAGCGACAAGTTTTGGACTCTGTCCTAAGGATTCACTAAAAATCACTTCTTGTGAGATTGGATTCATGAATAATCCATAAAGAACAACCATGTTTACCAATGCAGTAATCGGAATTGCTATTGCTAATCTTTTCCAGTTGATCATAGAGCAAGCACTGCAAGTAACCATTAAACAATTAAATAGATGTTTAACTATTTAATTGTTATGGGAACTGGATGGAAAGCTATTGCAGATGATAGCAGGCGTCAAATTCTTTTGCTTTTAAAAAATAAATCAATGACTACGGGTGAGATTGCTGAACATTTTGAGTTTAGCTTACCTGCCGTATCTACACACTTGCGTGTTTTAAAAGAAGCAGATTTGATAACAGAACAAAGACAAGGAAAAAATAAATTTTATTCTATAAATCAAAAACAAGCTCTAGAACTAATGAAGTTCTTTGAAAATATGTGGGGGTACAAGCTAGACTCGCTTAAGGAATTTGTTGAAAATAAGGAAAAAAAGAAAAAACAATGAGTACTCTTGAGATAAAAAAAATAATTGAAATTGATGCATCTCCAGAAATTATTTTCAAGGCACTATCTGATCCAGAAGAAATCACTCAGTGGTTTCCTGATCAATCTATTTTGGAGCCAAAAGTAGGTGGGAAGATGAAATTTACTTTCTTTGCTAAAGATGTAAAGCCACTTGATAGAGATTTTTTTCCACAGGGAGAGATTGTAGAGTTTATTCTAAACAAAAAACTATCATACACATGGATTCCAGATGGAATTCAAGGCTTTCCAAGAACTCTAGTTTCATGGAATCTTGAACAAATAGGACAAAACAAGACTCGAGTAACAATGATTCATTCAGGATTTACTGGAGAGCCTCATGAATTATACAAAGAACATAGTCATGGATGGGATTATTTTACAAATAGATTAATTGAGTATTGCAAGAAAAAACATTCTTCTTTTAACATCTAGAAAGAATTGGGCCCAGCCCCCTTTTCGGGTACAAAAATGGGCCCACAGGGATTTGAACCCTGGATTTTCGCCGTGTAAGGGCGACGTCATAACCGATCTGGACCATGAGCCCGAAAACCTACCTTGTTAAAAACCATTTAAACTTTGAGACAAGTAATAATCTAGAAATTTGATCAGAATTTCATACAAATATGACAGATTTAGATTTTTTTTCTAGTCCAATAGGATTAGGTCACATTACAAGAGACATAGCAATTGCAAATAATTTTGAAAACATTGCTACTAAATTTATCACAGGAAGTGGAGCTGCAAAAATTCTAAAAAATTTAGATTGTAAAGTTGAAGATGTGTATATTCCTCCATCATTTATCATAGAAAATGGAAAGCTAACAAATTCAACTAGATGGCTTTGGAATTATTATCAATATTATAAAAAATGTAAAAAAATTTCTGAAAAAATTATACAAAATGATAAACCAAAATTAATTGTAAGTGATGAAGACTTCGCTTCACTTACTATAGCTCAAAATAAAAAAATACCAACTATTTTGATTACAGATATTGTACAAACTAATTTTGTAAATGGCATAGCATCATTTATTGAAAAAAAGATGAACAACTCTATGCAAAAAATTATGAAAAATTGTAAGACTGTGATTATTCCTGAAAATGGACCTGATGAAGGAAATATCAAAAGAGTCGGGCCTATTGTAAGACAAACAAGTTTTTCTAGAGATGAACTTAGGAAAAAGTTTTCATTTGATAAAAAAACTATAGTGATTTCGGTAGGAGGAACAGATGCTGGCTTGTATCTAATTGAAAAAACAATAGAATCAATTTCAAAACTAAAAAGCGATATTGATGTGATAGTAGTTTCAGGTCCATCTTTGAGTAAAAAGTTTGGAGAAACTGTAAGAAATTTGGGTTTTGTAGATAATCTCCATGAGATAATTTTTGCAGCAGATGTGATAGTGTCGCTTGCAGGGAAATCAACTATAGATGAATCAAAAGTATATGGTACGCCTGGAATTTTTATTCCAATAAAGGGGCATTTTGAACAAGAAGATAACGCAAAAGAAGAAGGGTTTGTTTTTGAGGATATTTACAAAATTGATGAATTAATCATTGAAAAACTAGAGCAGAAGAGAAACCCAATACAGACTAGTGGAGCAATTAATGCATACAACATAATCAAAAAATGGATGTAATCTCGATCCAATCCTTAATAGATAACCAATTATTTTTGTTAAAGTATCATGACAAAGTTAGTCGTAGCCAAATTTGGTGGTAGTGCTATCGGCATTGATGGTATTTCAATACCATTAGTTATAGACAGAATTAATGACTTAAAGAAAGATTCTAAAATTATTGCAGTGTTCTCAGCACCGCTTACAATTCAAAATGGAAAAAAATGCTCGCTCACAGATGTAATCTTAGAGCAGGGAAGAAATGTTGAAAGCGGCAAAAAAGCAAATTTAGATGTTATAAAATCATGTTATGAAAAAATCATGAAATTTGTAAATTCTGAAAATAAAGAAGATTGTCAAAAAAGTATAGATTTGTTCCTAAAAAAAGCTGAAACAGCATTAGATGAAGCATTATTAAAAAAAGAATTTGCAAATGAGATACGTTCACGTTCATTGGCATTTTCAGGAGAAATTCTAATTTCACATGTAATGAATCACATTCTTAGAAGTAACGGGATAAAATCAAACGCGGTAAGTTATGATGACTGGCCAATAATAACGGACCATAATATAGAATCAACAAATTTTCTTGCATCTAAATCAAGGGAAAATCTTGGAAAAACAGCTGATTTGGTAGATGAAAATGAGGTAGTTGCAATTGGAGGTTTTATAGGAAAAACTCCAGAGGGTGTAATTACTACCTATGAACGAGGAGGTTCTGATAGAACTGCAGCTGATCTTGGAATATTATTTCATAAAAAATATGAAACCAGAATAGATTTTGAAAAAGACAGTTCTGTAGTGTCTGCAGATCCAAAAATTGTTGAAACTGGATTGACTGAAGTAGATGAGTTATCATATAATGAGGCAAGACTAGCAGGAATGTTTGGAATGAAAATTTTAGATCCCATTGCAATCAAAGAGATTGTAGAAAATGGAGTAGATATGCCAATTATTGTTACAAATATGAAAGAACCATTAAAAACTACTATAATAAAACGAGTACCAGATAGTAAAAACGGTCATCCAATTAAGATCGTAACAGGAAAAGAAAATTGTGCAATTTTTAAAATTGAAACAAATGCAGCGCAAAAATTACTAGTATCATTAGAAAAAGACAAAAGGTATAGTGAATACATAATTTTATCACCATTTACTAAAGATGGTGTTGAATTTTCAAGAATATTATTTTTAGATGCAGATTACATTAAAAGAAATGAAAAATATTTTCTTGGATTTGATCCACTTGCATCAATTACATACAACAGAGGAGTAATAACACTAATTGGAGATGAGATGTGGAGAGTACAGCAGGTAGCATCGAGAACTAGTGCAAAGATTGGTGAAGTTGGACTAAACATTTTGAATATGGATGCACAAGAAGAGACCTCAAGAATAATTATTGTCATTGAAGATTCTAAGGACAGTATCAGAAAAGCTATAAACGTGATTCATCAAGAAATATCAAAGATTAATTTTATTTAATTGAGTTAAAGAGGCGTTAAGGGTTTTCACCTTTACCGCCAATAAGGGTTTATTCTTGGACCTTATCTAGATTTAGTCCGGCGTTACCCTAAACACGCGATAATAATAGTTGTATTTTCAAGTATATAGATGTGATCTATATAGAATCTTCACATACGCTCAGCTATATACCAAATAATCATGCCTATGATAATTATTGCATACCACTTGAAATTTTTCTTGTTAAGAAAAATATTAGCTGAGCCTAGTTGAGATTGAGTAGAATCAATTCTGATTTTTCGTAATTCAAATGCCTGACCAATCAGACCTATTATTAAAAGAATAATTGCAGAAAAACCTAAAATCCATTCCATAATCTAAATTGATTTATGATGTATTTAGGCACTTGCAGAGTAAATTTAATTAAAAATATCATAAACAAATTAGAATTAAGATATTTTACTAATCCCAAAGATATTCTTTAAATTGGTATAGTATTTTCCCTTTCCTATGAAGGAAATTGGCAAAATTTGGATGAATGGAAAATTAATACCATTCAAAGATGCCAAAGTACATGTGCTTACTCATGCCTTACATTATTCAACATCAATCTTTGAAGGAATTAGATGTTATAATACACCAAAAGGATCAGCGATTTTTAGATTAGAAGAACATGTTGACAGACTGTTTAATTCAGCAAAATTATATTCGATGAAGATGCAATATTCAAAAAAAGAGATAACAGATGCAATAATTAAAACAGTAAAAGCTAATGGGTTAAAAGAATGCTACATTAGACCATTGGCATACTATGGTTTTGGCACAATGGGCCTTACACCAACTCCAAACAAAGTTGATGTTTCAATTGCTTGTTGGGAGTGGAATATGGGAGAAGGAAAAGCTGGAAAATTCTCTGGTGCAAAATGTAAAGTTTCAAGTTGGATAAAGATCGATTCTAGATCACAACCAATGCAGGCAAAAGCAGCTTCAAACTATGCAAATGCTGCATTAGCTAGAGTTGAAGCATTAGAGAATGGATATGATGAAGCAATAATGCTAAACATAAACGGAAAAGTTGCAGAAGGTAGCGCAGAGAATATTTTCATTGTAAAAGACAATACAATTCAAACTCCTCCACTTTCAGCAGGAGGTTTAGAAGGAATTACACGTGATAGTGTAATCCAAATCATTGAAGAAAATGGTGGATATGTAATAGAAAGAGATCTTGAAAGAGGAGACTTGTATTCTGCTGATGAGATATTTATGACAGGAACCGCTGCTGAAGTAAAATCAGTTACACAAATTGATAAAGTGATAATTGGAAATGCAAAGATGGGAAAGACCACAAAAGAATTACAAAAATTATTTTCAGATGTCACAATGGGAAAAGATGAGAGATTTTTACCGTGGTTGACCTTTATCTAAAATTCCAAGAAGTTTTTTACCCACAAATATAGTAATATGAATATGGAATCTTGTTCAACTGGGAATACAGAGGAGATCTGTTGGTTTTGTAAAAAAGGTCGCCATGATGATTGCATGAAAGAGATTCCAATGGATAACAGATCAGATGGACCTCATGATTGCACATTTGACACAAAACTTGTCCCATGCAAGTGTCAACATTAAACAATTAATATCAAATACAAGACAAATGAAAATATTTTATGAATTATGATAAAGAGTTCTGGGATAAATATGCAATTGAAAATGAATCTAAATTCAATGAAGAGTTTGCAAAATTTGTCAGGGATTTGGTAGTTTCATTGCGTTGTACAAGTGTATTAGAAATAGGATGCGGTACAGGAATTGATTTACGATTATTTCCTGAATCATTTGATGTTTATGGTGTAGATTTAAACGATACAGCGCTAGATATGGCAAAATCAAAAAGCTTAATGTTTAATTTTAAAAAAGCATCAATTACAGATTTGCCATTTGAAAACTCATCAGTTGATTTTGTATTTACTCATCAGCTATTGAATTATCTTGAAGATGATGTTTTAGAGAAAGGAATTTCTGAAATGTACCGAGTATCTGGAAAATACATTATGAACTGTGAAAGATATGATGAATCAGAAAAGCAAATCAATAATAACTCTAAATTTAGAAATATGCAAAAAAGATGGTTAGAGTATAAAGTCAAAATAATCAGTAATGTGGATATGCATGAAGAAATAGAACCAGATAAAAGCAGATTTACGCTTCTAAAAAAACTTTAGAAATATCGATGTTATTGTCTACCTAACTCATCATATGTTTTTGGTATTTTAATTGTAAATGTAGTTGGGTTGTTTTTTACTGTGATACTTCCATTGTGTTGTTCAATAATATTTTTACAGCTTGCTAGACCCAATCCGGTTCCTTTTTGTTTTGTAGTAAATAGAGGCTCAAATATTTTATTAATAAAATCTTCAGGAATACCTAAACCTGAATCAATAAAATCAATAACAGCATAATCACCATATGTTTTAATATTTATTTCAAGTGTACCTCCCTGATTCATTGCCTGAATTGCATTTACAATAAGATTAATGAAAACTGCATCAATTTTCACTACATCACAAGATACAATTACATCAGTATCTGAAACAGTAATTATAACATCATGTGGCACATGGACCTTGTCAATTGATGTCAAAATTAATTCTCTAAGAGATACAGGAGTAGGTTTTATGGGAGAATTTCGAACGTAGCCTAAAACATCATCCACTTGATGAGATATTCTATCTATACTTTTTTCGATTAATTCAAGTCTTTTAGTAATGACAGTATCAGAAATTTTTGCATCTGCAGGATGTTGTTTTATCAAATCAACAGACATTTTCATTACAGATAATGGATTTCTTAAATCGTGTGCTAAACGACCAGATAGTTCTCCAATAGCAGACAATCTTTCAGCTTTAAGTACTGCTTGTGTTTTTTCTTCAATTAGCTCTTCTAAACTACTTCGTTGTTTTTCAAGCTCTATAGTCCTCATTTGAACAAATTTTGTGAGATTTCTATTAATTGTGAGAATTATAATAGTAAATACAATAAGCATTGCAATAACTCCAAATATAATATATTCAACTGATAATTCCTCTTCTGGATTTAAGTAAAATGTATTGATCATAAAAATAATAACAATCATTGAAAACAATAACAGTGTTAGCGGAATACCATACTTTGTAATAGTTTCAAATTTTATATCTTCATTAAAAAAAATCCCATTGTCATAAACATTAGAATTATTGGAAATTTTTATACGACTAAAAACAGAAAATATTAACAAAATATAACTATACAAGTACATTATATCAACAGGATGTCCATCATGATATGTGCCATTTAACTCTGAAAAAAGATAGAAGGTATCAGAAATACTATAAATCAGAAATGCAAATAACATTAACATCCATGAATAGTTAATGCCTTTTTTTACCATAAACAAAACTCCAATAATAGCAGGAGCTAATTGAAATCCCGACATTATAGGATATGATAATAAGATTGATTTAGAAAAAGCATCTAATCCTTCCTCGTCATCTAAGGAATCAAAGCATGCAACCACAGATGGAATTACAAATGAGAGTGACAACACAAATGCAAATAACCAAATCTTTTTTGTTACTAATTTTTTGATTGGTTTTAACGATAATAAAAGAAATCCAACAAAAAAAGGATATGCACCAATATAAAAAATGTCAGCGATTGAGGGAAAAGGATCTACATCATAGATGTTTTCATAGATAACCCAAATTTGGTCTGCGATAAACCAAAATGAAACACCTATTGTAAAGAGCATAAATGCTTTTGATTGAAAATGATTCTGTTTGTATAATTTTATTGTAAGAAGAAATGAAAATAGAATCAATATTCCAAGAATAATTGCATATGTAGGAATAGAAATTAAGATGAATTGCGATTCTTCTAAAAATGGCTTTACCTGATAAAGTAGAGTTATTCCCAACAGTGAGGCTACTAGAAAAATAATTGGATTATTGGATTTTTTACTTTTATTGTGTTTATGTTCTAAATTAGCCATAAGTGGAACCTCTTAATTTCACATAGATTAGTGTAGTAATTAGATAATATGTTTTTGTGAGATTTACGCATTAATTGATTAGTGAGGATAAGAAATTAGTTATTTGTATTAAATTTTACAATCCTAAATTTAATTAATATCTTAAGAGTATCATACTGAGAAGATGACAGCGATTTTAATAGTTGAAGATGATGAAGAACTATTAAATTTGTATGTAGAAACACTGGAAATCAATAGATTTAGTGTTCAAACAGCCATTAATGGTGAGGAGGCCGTATCAAAATACAAGCATATACATCCCGATTTAGTAGTGATGGATGGAATCTTGCCAAAGATGGATGGGTATGATGCATTTTCTCAAATTATAGAATTTGATAAAAATGCAAAAGTGGTAATAGTTACAGGATATTCTGAATTTTATGAAAAAAATAAACTAGCTCTTGAACAAGGTTTGATTTCTGTAATTTCAAAACCAATTGGAGTAGATGAGTTATTAAACTTGGCAAAAAAATATTGTAAAAGTTCAGAGAATAAAAACTCAACATTTAATCCAAATTTAGAAAGATCTATAAACTAACAAATCACAAAACATTTTGAATGACAGATAATAATTGGTGGAAAGGATTGCCAAAAGAGTTTGAATTAGATTTAGAATTATTATCAGATTTACAAAATTAAAATTATTTTATAAGTTTATTTTCATATTGAAATTAATGTAACAAAAAAGCGGGTCTAGTGGGATTCGGACCCACGACAACCGGATTAAGAGTCCGGTGCGCTACCTGGCTGCGCCATAGACCCACAAAAATAGAAAATCCTCGAGTTGTTATTAATCTTAAGATTGTTATAGAATTGAAAATTTAATTTTGAGCTTTTGCTTCAATTTCAGCATACTTTTCAAGAATTGCAGTAAGTGCTGTTGAAACTGGAACATCATTCATTTTTTTCTTTTCGGCAAGTAATTTTTGGTATGCATCTAATGTTATGTATACTGGAATTGAACCATTTCCTTCAAGTAGTCCTCTAACATTGTAAAGTGCTGTTTCCATTCCACGTTCAGCAGATTTTGCAAATTTTGCTTTATCTAAAATTGCTCCTAATGGACCAAATGGCATTGCATAATATACAGACATTGTTACTTTGGTTAAATTATCACCTAATGATTTGAATTCATTAGTAATTTTCCAGTGCTTAAATGGTCCTGAAATTTGTTTTGCAGATATTCTTTCATTTCTGACAAATTCAGTTGTTTCACAATCCCACTCTAATCGTTTACCATTAAAGTCACCAATTATTCTAAATGTTGTTCCTACACCCATTCCTTCTTTAATATCCATAGGAATTACAGTCATGCCTACTGCATCATTTTTTATTTGATCAGAAACGTGTTCTGGTCTTGCAAAATAGGTAAATACGTTTTCTATAGGTGTTTTAATATCGATTGATTTGCTTACGATAGTCAACATTTCAGTGTCTTGCCAATAAGGATTTAAAGGTTTTGAAGATTTTCCAATGAAAATTGATTAACACTATATTCATGCAAAGTTAATGAATTCATAATGACAAAAGTACGATCAGTTATCATTATGTTTATGTTAGTTTCAATTAGTATCCCTCTATATTCTGACGTAGATGCTCATTCAATGTTTAACTCAGCTGAAGAATTTCTTGGTGGGTATAGGGTACAAGTTGCAACACTACCAGAATTTCCACAGATAGGAGAAAAATCGCAAATTTTATTCAGAGTTGGAGATAGTGAATTTAATGAAGTAGAACAGTTTACGATGGGTGTTAGATTTTTTTATAATGATCAACAAATTGATGCGATCAATCCAGAGTTACATAAAGGAGGTCATTATGAAATTGACTATGTATGGAAAAATTCTGGAAATCATATTGTAAAAGTTGATCTATATGATATGAATGGTAGTCCAGAAATTCTTACTTATACTTTTAACATGGGTACACAAAATCCATTTGGATATATTTTCATCATGGCAATCACTTTTGGAGCCATTACGTTAGGAGTAGTCATAGCATATATCTACATTCCAAAAAAAATAAGATTAAAATCTAAACTGTAGATTCTATTGGTTTTTTTGCAATTCTAAATGCAAATAATGTAGTTAGTAAAACCATTGAAAATAACAATATTCCAACACCTAAGTGGATTGCGACAAGTACTGCGTGAAGTTTTAAATCAATTACTAGTGCACCAAGTGTGATTTGAGTAACTACAAGTGTAGATGCAAAAGTGCTAGTAAATCGTATCTTTCGCCCAGCATTTTTGTTAATCCAGCTTCCTACAGTAGTTGCAATTACAAGTGCACCAGTAGTTGCAGCAATCAATCTATGAGTCCATTCAATAAAATATTCTTCATTTGGCATTATTCCATTTGGACATAATGGCCATTCAGGACATGTTAGTCCAAGTCCAGCCGATGAAATGTATCCGCCAATAAACATTAGAGAGTATAAAACAATTAGAGATGCTAATGCTAGATATTGTAGGGCCAATCTATTCTACTATAAATGAACCTTGCATTCCTTGCAATGCATGTCCTGGAACTGTACAGATGTAATAGTAAGTTCCTGGGGCACCTGCAGTAAATGTTACACTACCATCTTGACCTGGTTTTAATGGATTATTTGGAGATGCGATAGCAGAGTTCCAAAGTATATTATTGAAATTTTCTGGATCTGAAGCAATTCCAAATGCATGAAATGACTTTCCTTTATTTACTGCTGAGAAAGTTATTTCATCACCAGAGTTTACACGAAATTCAGGATTGTGTCCTTCTTCGCCAGGTAATGCGTTAAACGCCAATGTTCTAAAATCAGATGATTCAACAAAGTCTACAATGAAATCATGTTTAACTCCAGTTGGAGCTGCAGCTGTCTTTGGTGCTTCTCCAGCTTGTGCTGCACCTATAATAATTTCCCCTACCATTCCTTGTTCTCTATGACCTGGAACTGTACAAATGTAATAGTAAGTTCCTTCCTCAGCTGGAATAAATTCAGACATTCCATCTTGACCTGGTTTTAATGGATTATTTGCAGATGCGATTTCACTTCCTGAAATAATTCCAGAAAAGCCTTCAGATGCTTTGGTTACACCAAATGCATGAAATGATTTGCCTGCATTTGCAACATTAAAAACAATTTCATCCCCAACATTTGCATTAATTACAGGATTGTGTCCTTCTTCGCCAGGTAATGCGTTAAACGCCAATGTTCTAAAATCAGATGATTCAACAAAGTTCAAAGATACTTCCATATGTTTTCCAGTTGCTACACCGGGTTGAAGTCCATGTTCAGATTCTCCCGCCATTTGTGCAACTACAGGTGCTGGAGCAGAAGTCCAGTAATCCCACATACCAAAAAATATTGCACCACCGACAATACAAATGCCCAACATTATAGCCATCATTTTTCCAGTTCTTGCAGGGGTTGTTCTGTAAATATTTTGAGTATCTTGATTCATTTCATATTTCTCCTAATGATGATGTGGGTTCTTTGATTCAAATGGATAATAGTATTTGCCACCCAAGTTGAACGGATCGTCGGTATCTGCTAATTTTCCTTTTGCAGAACTGTGAATCATGTTAATCAAAAATATCACCATGCTAGTACCAATAATCATAGCGCCTACTGAAGCAATTTGGTTCATAGTAATCCATTCTGGGATTGGTGGGTAATCAAATACTCTTCTTGGCATTCCATATAGACCAAGTACATGTTGTGTGAAAAATACTAGAACTGTTCCTATAAATGACATTACAAAGTGAACTTTACCCATATTTTCATTATACATTCTACCAGTAACATATGGGAACATGTAGTATAGATAACCTATAGAACCAAATGCAATTGTTCCCATTACAAATAGGTGAAAGTGACCAACTACCCAATAGCTGTCGTGTGTCTGAAAGTCAAGTGGCATTGCAGCGTTTACTACACCACCTGCTCCTGCTGAGAAGAATAATGCAATTCCTCCAACTGCCCACATCATTGGGGTTGAAAACTTTATTCTACCATTCCACATTGTTGCAATAAAGTTAAAGACGTGCATTGCTGATGCTGGTACTGCAGCTAGTGTTCCAATCATAAATACGGTTTTTTCAGTAAATGACATTCCTGTAGCATACATATGATGTGCCCAAGATGAGAAACTTACAACCGATAATAATACAAAAGCAAAGATTCCAGAACTGTGACTAAAGATTGGTTTTCTTGAGAATCTTGGAATAATTTCATACATCATTCCAATTGCTGGAATAACTAGCACATACACTTCAGGATGGAATGTAAACCAGAACAAATGTGCATATGCAATTGGATCTCCACCCATTGCAGGATTGAAGAATCCAGATACACCTAATCTATCAGTTAGCAACATCAACAGTGCAGCGGCAAATGTTGGAATTGCAACAATAATGATTAAAGATGATGTTAAAAATGACCAAGCAAGTAAAGGTACCTGTCCAATTGACATGTCTGGATGTTTACATTTTAGAATAGTAACAACAAAGTTAATTGCACCTAATACTGATGATACTCCTAAAATCTTTAATCCAAATATCCACATATCTGCTGCAGGACCTGGTGCGCTGATAATAGAATAGGGAGGAGTTGCATACCAAGTAAAGTCAGCAAAGCCTAACCAGATTAGTGCACCAGAAGGAGGAATCATCCAAAATGCTATTGCATTTAATTTTGGATATGCCATGTCTTTGTATCGTACCATAATTGGTACAAAGTAGTTACCAACTGCAGATGCAAATGGTATGATAAACAAGAAGATCAGTGTTGTTCCATGTACGGTAAAAATTCTGTTAAACGTCATAGAGTCGGCAATGATTTGGGAACCTGGGAAGAACAGCTCTGCTCTAATTGCAAGAGCTAATGCACCACCCATAAACAAGAATGAAAGAGATGTAATGAGATATAGTAATCCCACATCAGTATGATGTGTTGAAAACATTATTTGCCAAATTGGACGTGGCTTTTGTAATTCTAGAACCATTGATAATTCTCCTCACTTGAAAGTTTAGATAAAAGGGTTAGCATCAAGATGAATCATCCTCTATGATCAGTTTACCACGCATGTTATAGTGAATTAGTCCGCAATATTCTCTGCATTGAATGTCATGTTCACCAGCTTCCATTGGAGCAAACCATACAGTATTTACTCTGCCAGGTACTGCATCCATCAATACAACATAATCATGAATGTTAAATGAGTGATTGACATCTTTTGACATTATTTCAAATTTGTATGCTTTACCGACTTTAACATGTAGTTCACCAATTTCTTTTGTTCCGTCTTCATGTTCAAATGTCCAGAACCATTGTTGTCCAGTGACTTTGATAACTTCGGCATCTGCTGGAACATGTTCTACAAGTCTTTCTGCATTCCAAGCTTCTGCACCTACCCAACACATCAGTGCAATTACAACTCCAACGTAAACCCATTCTGGCCAGTTAGAATGATGTCCCATTTTTACCAAACTCCTTCCTTTTCATATGGAGTTGGGGTGGCTTTTGGATTTGATTCTCTGAATCTCCAACATAGCCAAATTATAGTTCCAGATACCACTGCACCCACTGTAAATGCCACAGTCATCATTCGATAAAATAAATTCCAAATTACTACTCTACGATCAAGGTAACCGCCTGGTTCGTCACCTGCAGCAAACACATATTCTACTGCTGGAATGATTACCAAAATTGCCAATACTAAGAATAGACCAAATATACTCTTCATTAGCTGTTGAGAAACGTGGCCTGTAATTTCTATTTAAGGGTTTTCAAGATTATTAGTTACCAATCATGATTGAAACGAGATGGATCCATCACATTGATTCCAGAAATTGAAAATTTACGGTTGTACTCTCTAAAGATGTTCAATGAGGCATTTGCAATAATTAGCTCAAATAGATTTGTAGGTGAAAGATCAACTACAGTAGCTAACATTGCTTTGATCGGGTCCATATGAGTTACAAGTACAACATTTTGATCAGGATGTTTTTCAACGACATGATCAACAATACTTAGTACACGTTTTTTGACTTCGGAGAAAGTCTCAACACCATTATGAGCAATTTCTAACTCGCCATTATAGAATTTCATGAAAACATTTCCATGACTAGTAAAAATCTCATCGTATGGAACACCAGTAAATTTTCCCATATCAAGTTCAATTAATCTATCATCAATTGACACATCAAGAGAATTATGTTTAGCAACAATTTCTGCAGTGTGTTTTGCTCTTTCAATAGGACTAGAATAAATTGCAGATATGTTCATTTGTTCTAAGAATTTTGCTGTCTTTTCTGCCTGTTCAATTCCTTTTTCAGTTAATGGAATATTTGGAGTTCTTCCAGTTAGAATTCTTTCAATATTGTTTTTAGCTTGACCGTGTCTTAGAAAAATAACTGAGCCCAATATGATCGGAAGTCAAATAAAGATAATAATAAGATTCTCAGAAGAATATCATGAAAATTGGAATAATTGGCGGGACTGGAGGAATGGGAAAAGGATTCGCTCTCAGATGGTCGCAAAATCATAATGTAATTGTAGGATCAAGGGATGCAAAAAGGGCATCAGAATCGGCAAATGAATATACAAATATTGCAAAAGAATCATTTGGACAGATTAATGGAACAATTACAGGCAATGACAATATCTCAGTTGCAAAAGATAGCGATGTTTTGATTTTATCAATTCCTTATGAAAACATTGATTCAGTTTGCTCAGAAGTTTTATCTCAAGTTAAAGATAGTTGCGTAGTTGTATCTCCAATTGTTCCAATGATAAAGACAGATGTTGGGTTTGAATTCATTCCAATTAAAGACAATAAACCATTTTCTTATCAACTGGTTTTAAAACATATGAAAAATAAATCAAAGTTGGTGTCAGCATTTCATGTGATTTCAGAAAAGAAGCTGGTTAATCCAACAATGGTACTTGATTATGATATTTTTGTATGTGGTGATGATAAAGATGCAGTTGGCATAGTAAATGGTTTGATCAATGAAATCAAAGGTTTAAGACCAATTTATTTGGGACCAGGAGAATTATCATATCTTGCAGAGATATCAACACCGTTATTGCTAAATGCAATGATACAAAATAAAATAAAAAATCCAGGTATCAAAATTATCTAAGCATTGTAAATGAGTCATGAGTATTTTCGTAGGGGAAGAAACTGGTATACTGCAGTTGGCTCTTTGTTTTTAATTATGGCAGGAATTGTTCTTGTTAGACAACTAATACTTTGGGGACCAGAATTTGTAGAGGAATTTATTTTAAATTCTGAATTTACTAATGAAAAAGTATCGGTAGGTATGATTGGCTTTGGGATTTTTATGATACTATTAGGATTTAGAAACCATGAACCGCAGAGATGAATTTTTAAAAACTCAAAAAATTTTACATCTTACAACAATAGGAAGTAAAAACATTCCACACATAGTACCTGTATGGTACTTGTATAGTTCAAAAAAAATCTATATCGGCACAAACACTAAAACCAAAAAGGCACAAAATATTAGAAAAAATAACAAAGTTGCATTTTGTGTAGATGTGGGAGTGAATTCTCCAATATTTGGTGTAATGGGACATGGAAATGCAAATATTATTTTAGAAAATAACAAAGTAAAAAGTATTGCAAAAAAAATACTTGCAAGATATTTCAAAAGTTTGCAAAATAAATCTGCAATAGAACTATTAGATAATACAGATTGTATTATAGAGATAATTCCAGAAAAGTTTTCAGTTTGGAGTTATTAGCTAACAAAATCTTCTATTTTGGTCATTGCTGAATCTAAAATTTCAAGACTTGGTAAAAATACTAGTCTAAAGTGTCCACTACCATATTTTTCTCCAAATCCAGAACCATGTACGGTCAAGACACCTTTTGTTTCTAGCAATTTTTGTACAAACTCCTTATCAGTACCAAATTTATTGTCTTCAATTTTTGGAAAAGCATAGAATGCACCTTTTGGATTAGGGCATGATAGACCAGGCATTTCGTTGAGTCGTTTTACAACAAGATCTCGGCGTTTTTTTAATTCAGATACAAATTCAGTTATGTATCCTTGTGGTCCTCGTAACGACTCTAATGCGGCATATTGTACAGGAAGATTACTTGCAATTCTCACTCGTGCAAGTTTTGGAAGATTTTCTCTTAGTGCATCAAGTTTTGATGATTGATTAAATGCAATGTATCCAATTCTCCATCCAGACATTAGATGAACTTTGGAGAATCCATTTAGAACAATGACTGGGGAATCACCTGCAACTTTACCAATTCCTACAAATTTTTGATCAAAAATTATTTGATCATAAATCTCATCACAGATAATATACAAATTATGTTGATTTGCAATTTCTACTAATTTTTTTAGTGATGATTCATTAAATACAACACCTGTTGGATTATTTGGGCTGATTAAGCATATGGCAATAGTTTTTGATGTAATCTTTGATTTAATATCTTCAATATCAGGCGTAGAGTTATCCAAGTCTACTGCAAATTCTACTGGGATTCCGCCGTGTAATCTAACGTATGAGGCATATGGTGGATAATACGGACCAGGCAAGAGTACCTCATCGCCTTCTTCAACAATAGACGATATTACCATATCAAGTCCTTCGGAAACTCCATTAGTGATTAAAACGTCATCATGTGAAATGGATAATCCTTTTACATTTTCTTTTTTAGCAATTTCTACTCTAAGTTCTTTGAGACCTTCTGATGTGGAATAAAAATTCTCTCCATTTCTTATTGCATTAATCATTGCCTCTTTTACATTATCAGGAGGTTGAAAACCAAATTGTACAGGATCACCAATATTTAGATAATCAACTTTCATTCCTTTTTCTTCAACTTTTCTTGCAGCTAGAACAATATCCCTAATTGCATATTCAACTCCAGCTACTTTTTTTGATATTTTCAAAGTACCTAGACAGATATTTAGGCCTGTTAAATTCTTACTTGTTTGGACTCGTTGCACAGTCTGGATAGTGCGAGCGGCTTCGAACCGCTAGGTCGAGGGATCGAAGCCCTCCGAGCCCTCTTAGATTATTTTATTAAACAAACAATTTACATATTTGATGGGTTGAAGTTCTCTTTGTTCAAACTTGGTGTGATATTAAGTGTAATTGGAATAATTTGGATATCATTTGTTTTTCTACAAGGAGATAAAATATCTGATGAGATCATACTAGAATCATCAAATTCGCATGATCTAAAGCTGAATTTGGAAGGTAAAGGTGTAGGATATTACAAAGTATTCATGCCAGAATTTAGCGGTCAGCAGATATTTGTTCAGATTTTAGATAATAACCAGAATACAATATCTGAGGAAAGTGTTCAAACAAAAATGTCTGTTGGGTATTTTGATTTTGAGAAAAGTGGAATGTATACAGTTAAAGTAACAAATCCTACAAAAAATCAAATAAGTTTGGAAGTTGAGTTAGGTGATGCTGGCGAGGAAGTCATGATACCACCAGGAATAATGATATTAGCAGGGGCAGTAATGGTTATTTTTACATCATATATGAAATTAAAAAATTATAGGATTGAACACCCAGATAAAAATATCTTGTAGACTGGAAGACATTGTATCGTATAACCAAAAATCAATATTAGATTAAAGACTAACCAAGTTGTAAAAAATAAAAATGAGATAATGGAGAACGGAAGAAGTACTTTGAGTTTTGTTTTTTCGAGATTTTTCAAAATGAGAAATCCGCCCAATGCAGATAAGACTAGACCAAATTCTAGTGGTTGATGTGACCAGGAGATTAAGCCGTCAATTCCAAAAAGTTCATGTGAAAGTGAATCTGCATATCCTGATACAATCTGAATTAGCGAACCAATGATCACCAGAATAATTCCATTTTTAAGAGAATTTTTTGTAGAATTTCGAAGTAAAAGCATAGTTCCAACTATAGCAGCGCTTGTAGTTATTGAAACTCCAGTGTACACAACGATATGTTGTATGCTCCAAAAGAATTCAGGTTCCTTTTGAAGATGAGATATTGCATCCCAAAAACCAGCAGATACAACTACAAAAGGACCAATTACTGCAAGAATAGAAACTAGAGATACAAGTGTGCTAGTTTTTGCAAGTGATGAATTTGAAAATTTCTGGATTAATTTCATTTTAGTATAACCTTTTGATCGAGATATTTGAAGTGTTGTAAATTTATCAAATAAAAAAATTAAACATTGTGGGTAATTTTGAGAATTAACTATATTAGAACAAAAGAATCAGAGATAGTATGAGTCCAGGAATAGGATTAATGAAAAGACGACTGGAAAAAGAAAGAGATGCTATTTCTTTAGCTGTTTCAGGTATTGCAAAAAAATACAACATTCAACCTCAAAATATCAAGACGCTTGAGACAAAATATGATGCTGATGCAGGTGATTGGTATGTTGCCCTTGGATGGGATGAGAAAAAAGCTATTGTGAAGATGGATTCTGTTTTAGGAACAATTACAGAAATTAAAGAAATCTAACTGGTAAAAAAATTCTAATTAAATCAAGCTTTTGCGGTTCATTCCTTTATTGAGTTATAAAGTATTTTTTAGATATAAAGCAGATTCATAGTGAATTATATTCAATTTTTTGTATACTCGATTGTTTCTTAGATTTTATTAGATTTCACAAATTATCATAGAATATTAACAGTAATGACTAATTATTATCATGTCAGAATTAACAGACACTATTACAATTAGAGTTCCTAAAACTTTAAAAAAGAAATTAGAAGAATTAAGCAAAAAAAATCAAATTAATGTTAATCTTTTGATAAATCAAATACTAGTCAAAAATATGCAATGGGATGACCACATTTTAAAAATGGGATGGTTGCAATTTAACCCATCAACAGTTAGAGAGATATTTAATCATCTAGATGTGAAGGAAATCAATAATATTGCAAAATCAATAAAGCTAGAGACCATTAATGGAATCAAATTCATTTATGGAGATACAAGTATTGTGCATACAATAGAATTTATCGATGCGTGGTTAAGAGCAACTAACATGTCATTTAGACACATAGAAGACTCTGAATCACATAAATTTATTGTAAATCATATTCTTGGAAAAAAATGGTCTATATTTGCAACTAAAGTTTCTGAAGAATTTATCACAGAATTAGGTTATAAAATATCAGATGTGTATACAGATAATGATTCGTATTCATTTACAATTAGCAAATAAACCACAGCGTATTCTAATGTATACAATTCAATTATATTTCGAAATTTAATTTTTTTAAAATATAAATGGCTAAACGAACAACGATAATGCTTGAAGATGATATTATAAAAAAGATTAGAATAATTCAAGCAAACATGATCAAGCATTCAGTAGAATCAGTAAGTTTTTCAAGCGTAGTAAATCAAATACTACAAAAAGCATTAAAATAAGATTAGGCGTAAATATTTAGATCAATCATCATCTTCGTCATGATCATCATCTTTGGATTTCTTGTCTTTCTTCAAATCTTTTAGTTGTTCTTTAAGCTCTTTTTCTTGTGCTTTGAAATCTTTCTTTAGTGCTTTTAGCTGTTCTTTGAGTATTTTTTCTTGTGCTTTGAAATCTTTCTTTAGTGCTTTTAGCTGTTCTTCGATTAACTTTTTATCAGTATTTTGATTATTGTCATTTCCACATACTCCAATCGTATCTCCATGCTTTAGATGAGCAGAGATAGCATTTACTGAAACAGAAATTGTCTTCTTATCTTTATGGCAAATATTGACTTTATCACTAGTATCATCATGATCATCAAATGGAGTCACAGTTACAGTGACAGTTGCAGTATCAGTTAGCAATCCATCAGATACGGTATAAGTGAAAGAGTCTACTCCATGAAAGTTTGGCTGTGGAGTGTAAGTTGTAATGGTGCCGTTAGTTGAGACTGTTCCATTAGCTCCTTGTGTTACAGAACTAACTGTGAGTGAATCACCATCAACATCAGAGTCGTTGTTTAGTACAGAAATGATTATTGCAGTGTTTTCTGGTGTTGTTGCAGTGTTATTTTGTGCTATTGGTGCATCATTAACTGGATTAACAGAAAGTGTGACTGTGGCATTGTTACTGATATGAGTTCCGTTTGTTGCAACATATGTAAATGAATCAATAGAATTAAAGTTTGAATTAGGAGTATAGGTAAATGTTCCATCTACATTTAGTGTAAGTATTCCAAAACCAACACCAGTCTGAATTATTGCAAAGAAACTATTATCGATATTTATGTCGTTTATCAAAACACCATTAGGATCAACCGTAAGAACTGAATCTTCATTTAATAAATATTGATCATTTTGCGCTGTAGGAACTTGAGCAAATGCAAAACTTGAGGAAAATGCTCCTGAAATAAGCACAGCAAACAGAAACAGTCCTGAAAGTTTTTGCATGATCAAGAGATTTCAAAATTGCATTTAACCTGCAGGCAGAAAAGATCAGTAACATGGCTGAGAAATGGTTATAAGAAAAGATCCTTGATAAATCAATTTACAAGTAATAAAGAAATTTAATTACAGATCATCATATTATAGCAATATGACGAAAGCAATTATTCTTGGCGGTTCTAGAGGTATTGGTAAGGCAATATCAGAATCTCTAAAATCAATAAAAATAGATGTTTTTGCAGCATCAAAAAATGATATCGATACTTCAAATTTAGACAGTGTAAAAAAATTTGTACAAAACCATAATCAAACAGACATACTAGTACTCAACACAGGTGGGCCTAAGGCTAAAGAATTTTCAAACATATCTGAAGAAGACTGGAAAAAATATCATAATCAATTATTTTTAGGATTTTGTATAATTTTACAAAACATCAAGATTAGTGATGGGGGTTATATTTTTTTGATTAGTTCTAGTGTAATTAAAGAACCAAATAAAAAATTAATATTATCATCAGCTTATCGTGCTGCATTTAGTGAAGTATTTAAGATTCTAAGCAAAGACTATGCTGCAAAAAACATTAGCTGCATCAACATTGCACCAGGTCCAATTAACACAGATAGAACCAAAGAACTGATAGAAAATATTGATGAGTATAAAAAATCGTTACCAATGAAAAGACTTGGAGAGCCAGAAGAGATTGGAAACTTTGTCAAATCAATTATTGAAAATAAAATAAAATATCTAACAGGAGTTGTAATTAATTTTGATGGTGCAAATTCAAATTATATTTTCTAAGTTTATTTTTTGAATTGAACGTTAGGTGTATCTGGTTGATTTTGAATTGCAATCAATCCACCTTCACGTAGTTGCTGAAGTAATTGCATTACTTCTTTTTCTACTTGATTTCTTTGTAGTCCTGTCTGTTGTGCAAAGATTTCTACTAGTTCAGTAACTTTGCGTTGTCCATTGCACGACTTCCAAAAGTCTACAATAGCCTGATTAACCATAAATCCTTGATCATGTTCGTTAGCTAGTACCATTGAACCATCTTCTTGTTGGACTAGTTTTCCAACTCCTTGAGGTAACGCAATTTCATAATTAATTGGAGCTGGTGTAGTCATTGCATTAGTCATATTTTTGATTTTTGCTTTACCTTCTTCAGTCATGCTATCCATTGTCCATTTTGGTTCCCAAACAATATCGACTTTAACATTATTTACTCCTGGAACTTTTTTGGCGTATCTAGTTACATCTTGAACCAAGGTTTCATGTAGTGGGCAACCTTGAGTTGTCATTGTCATTTTGATATTTACATTATTATTTTCAACTACATCAATTCCATAAATTAATCCCATTTCTACAATATTTAGCGGAACTTCTGGATCCATGCATTGTTTAAGAGATTCTTTTATGGCTTGTGCAGTGACATTGCTCATACTATTCAATGCAATATAAAATCAATAAAAACTTTCTATTAATTAGCTTCAAATAATTTTTTGATGGATTCTTCATATGGTGGTTTTGCCACGCCTTTTTCAGTAATTATCCCAGAGATTAACTCAGGGGGCGTCATATCAAATGCTGGATTTATAACATTAATGTCATCAGGTGCTGTTTTTTTATCACCAATTCCAGTTACTTCGGTTCCTTTTCGCATCTCAATAATTACATCTTTAGCATCACTAATCATATCAAAGGTAGATAACGGAGCTGCTACATAAAATGGAATTTTGTGTTGTTTTGCCATAGTTGCTACCTGATATGTTCCAATTTTGTTAAAGACATGACCAGTTCTTACAATTCTGTCTGCACCAACAACTACTTTGTTAACTAGTCCATTTGCCATTGAATATCCTACTGCCGTATCTGGAATTAGACTAACATCAAATCCATCATGTTTTAACTCAAATGCAGTCAGTCTAGATCCTTGTTGAATTGGTCTTGTTTCAGTAGCTATTACTTTGACATTTTTTCCACTTTCTCTTGTTGCTCTAATTACACCAAGTGCTGTTCCATAGGCTACAGTTGCTAGTGCACCTGCATTGCAATGAGTCATGATAGTATCATTGTTATCAAATAAAACAGAACCATTTTTTCCCATAGTTTTGTTTATTTGAATATCATCTTCTGCCATATTTTTTGATTCGTTGATTACTAATTGCTTGATTTGTTCAACAGTATTTCCAGAATTTGCAATATTCATAATTTTGTCCAATCCCCATTTTAGGTTTACAGCAGTGGGTCTTGTTTCGTATAGAATTTTTCTTGCCTTTTCTAGATCAGAAATTAGTTGTTCTTTTGTAGTTGCTTTACTTTGTAAAGATGCCAAAGCCAAACCAAAAGCACCAGATACTCCAATTGCAGGTGCCCCTCTAACTACCAAAGTTCGAATTGCATCGGCTACCTGATTATAATCAGTGTATTCAACAAAGACTAGTTGATTTGGTAATTTGGTCTGATCAATCATTATTACTTTGTTATCTTTCCATTCTACTGTTCTTAAAGAAGAATCAATCACAGTGTTGTCCAATATTTATCAAAAATTAAGGCTTTTTAAAAATCAATTGATGATGCCTAGAAGAGTCTTGAAAGAATCTAGAAAGTCTTTTTTGTAGTGATAGTTTTGGTTCAAAGCAAAGTTCTTTTTTTATCATAATAGATGTCTTACTGTGCAAAATATCACCATTAAATCTCGTTTAAAGTTAATTGATAAATTTTTATCAGATAATGTGTATTATATGCACAAATATAATTAATTAGATTTTTTATTTAGATAAAATTCTAGAATTCTATTAGATGTGCTTTGAGGTAGAATATCAAATATTAAATTTCTAATATTTTTTTGAATTTTAGTTTTAAGTGGTTTTTGTTTTTCATAATTTTTAAGTGCAATTAAATATTTTGATTGTAAATCATTATGAAGTTGTTTGAGTATCATTAATCGTATTTGGGTAATTTTTTCCAATGCATCATTATATCGTTTTTTTGTTAGTTGTGATTCATGTATTCTGTATTTGGCTAAATTTTCATTTACAAGATGAAGTTTGTATTCAAATAAAAGACAACATCTTAACCAAAATTCATAATCATCTTTATATCCTAATGTTTCATTAAATAATCCACAATTATCAAAAATTGATTTATGCATTATTGAAGTAGTTCCGTTTCCATAGAAGTGATCAAGAAGTATAACATTTCTTTGAAAAATATCAAGTGAGTTATAATTTGGTTCTACAAATGTTTCTAGAATATTTCCATTTTTATCAATTATATCATAATTTGAATAAAGAATACAATGTTCAGCTTCTTTTCCAAGTTTATCAATCTCTACGACAAGTTTTTCAATAGTATTTTTTACTAAAACATCATCAGCACTTAGCCACTTAAACCAGTCTCCAGTCATATTTTTTATTCCTAAATTAAGAGCAGAGGCGGTTCCTCCATTTTTTTTATCGATTACAATGATATCGTTTTTGTATTTATTTAAAATGGAAACTGATTGGTCTGTAGATCCATCATTGACTGCAATTATTTCAATATCCGCATATGATTGATGCAGTGCAGATTCTATGCATTGTTCTAAGTATTTTTCAGCATTGTATACAGGAATTATTATAGAAATTTTCATACTCTATCGAATTTTTTTGGCATGTCCAAAGAGCCACCAGATGATAACAATTCAAGTTTTTGAACAAGAACAGTCAACCTTTTTGATTGTTGTTCATTAATTCCCTCATTAGAAAGAGATTTTCTTTCCAGCTCTAACAATTCACGAAATAAAGGAGCCATTATTTCTTTCTGTATTCCTGGAAGAAGAAAATAATTGTAAGGCCATGATTCTTGAAGTATGTCTTGTTGTGATTTGTATATTACAGAGCGACGCATATGTGTAAATCCAATTAAAATTAATAGAGGTATACCAATAACTGAAGAGATTATCACATACGTTGAGAAGCTAGAAAAGATTGTATCACCTAATTCATTTTGGATTATGGCTAAATAGTATGTTGTAGTTAACATGTTAATTAATGCTAAAGTAAATGTAAAGTATTGTGCATAACCAGTTTGAAAATAAAACCATGCACGAGAAAAAAGTTTTTTCATCTTAAAACTCCTTTGGGGGGATTGCCAGCAAAGCCTCCAGATATTAATTCATCCAATTTCTTTTCTAATGATAAAATGTTTTCTAGTTCTTCTGGCGTAATGTTTTCTCCATTAATTCGTTTAATGTTTAGCTGTAAAATTGCAATATATGCTGGAGCAAAAATTTCTTTGTTAAATCCTGGAGGAAATTTATAATTATATGGAGAGTATTGTTGTGAAATTGCTACTTCTTGTGTATATGTGCCAATTTTTTTGAAATGAAGCCATCCAGCAAGAATAACTATGGGCATACCTATACCTATACAAAATAAAATATAGATTTCAAAACTAGGAAAGATCTTTTGAAGCCAAACGATATTTTTCCCTGCTAAAAAGTATGTTGTGGTTAAAACATTGATTACACCAATAAACATGGCAAGATAAGTTCCATAACCTATACGAAAATAATAGAATAACCTAAAGCCTTTTGTTTTATTATTCATTAATAGTCTCTAGTGTTTTTAGATAATTATATCTTTGATATTATCTACTAGTTTTTGTTAACAAAACTATGAAATTGTATTATTAATTCATAGATAGTATCAAAATAGATCACATATTGTATATTTGTAACAGTAATTCAAGTTATTGAATTATAAAATAATTTTAAGATTAAGAGACCATAATTAGAAAATATATTATCATAGATAGATATAATTAATTTTATAATAACATATAATTATAAATAAAAATCATAAAAACAAATCAAAAATAATATTTACAATTTATAATCTTGACTTATTTTAATTACAATATCTTTCCACTTAGTTATTGTATCTTGTAAATCAAATCCTGATTTGATAACTTCAGAGCGTGGATCTTTGTTTTCTGGATACCAATCTTCAAAATAACCAATATTATGTGTGATGTCAACCTTAGTCCCACATAACATTGCTTCAATTGCAGGTAAACCAATACTTCCTCGTGCAAAAAATAAATCCGCAGCATTATATAATTTTCTTAACATATCATGATCAATATTACAAAAAGTTTTGATATTTTTCCCAGTAATTGAAAATGGTTTATTCTTTGAAACTAAAATCCAATCAATATTTTCATTTTCCTCAATTTTTGATTTAACGTGATCCCACCCATGAATTAGTGTTTCATCCCCTACAAAGATATTACAATGATTAGTTATACCCAATTCATTTCTTGTTTGATTTCTTTCGACAGAAGATGGATAGAAAATTGAGCTATTTACACCCATGGGGATCCAACAGCCTTTTTCTTTAGGAATATTGTATAATCTAAGTAAGCTATTAACATTTACAACAACATAATCAGCTACATCTATAGCACTCTGAATTTTTTTAATTTGACGAATACATGATGTTTCATCAAGAAGGTTGTATTTCATTAATGCGTGATAATTATCTTGGATTAACATGATAATGGGTTTTTTAGAAATTTTTAGATCTCCCCAAAATGCATTTTGAATAATTACATCTGGATCAAATTTTTCAAGGCGACGTCTCCAAAACCATTTTTTATTACTAATGAAATTAGCATCTAAAATCTCTTCTAAAAAATGCCAAAATGTTCTAGTTCCAGGTATTCGTGTCTTAACATCACTAATTAATGCAATTTTTTGATGCATAATTATTTGATATTTTTCTCTAATTTATACACCAATATTTTTGAGAAGTTAAAAATACATCAGGTCTTTTTAGATAAATAACTAACAAATGGTCTTTTAAACAAGATGTCAGTTGAACGTTCGATTTCTTCAAATTTAATCAAGTTATCTATTTCATCATTATGTAATTTAATAAATTCATCAAATGCTTTACTATGATTAATGTCATCAGAACATAAGACATCATTTTTTCCTAGATAACTCCAAGCAGTAGTAAATTCATACATCATAGTTTCATAGGAATGTTCAGAATCATGAATAAACATGTTAATTCTATTTAATTTTTTCAAAAGTGGTTCAAGTTTTTCTTTTGAGTCACCTATAATCAAAGTCCAATTTTTTTTTAATGATTCAGTCACCATATAACCAACACCCCCGTAATTTTTTACACTCTCAGAATCATCCAAGTCAAATGAATAAAGATGACCAATTTTATTTTTAGAGATGGCTGATAAAATCATATATGAAGACCAACCCATGCTAGTTCCTGTTTCCACAATTATTTTTGGTTTATTAGTGCGTACTAGACAATACCATGCTATAGGATATTTAGTAATACCAATTTCTTTACTTATAATTTCAATAATTTCAGGTATGGAATAGTTTTGTTGTAATAAGTTATCAGACATTTTACAAGCATTAGACATTTTTTTCCTATTTTCTTTAATCTGAATAGTTTTTTTAACTTCATCCATATTACCAGTAAAAATTAACTTGAATACAGCTTTAGGGTTATGTAATACTCGTTTTATTTGTTGAAATTTCATGAATCCATTTCTCCTTCTTGAATATGGTAAATCAAACTATCAAAAACTGTATAATGTTTAATTCCCATAGGTAACAATTTTTCATAAAATAAAATTTTATCTCCAGGAGTAATATTTCCATTTTTTTCTATACGATTTCCAATAGGATATCCACCACTTTTTACGAAGGAATCCTTGTATATTGCGCATGGCATAAACAAACCACCTTCTTTTATTTCGGACTTTGAAATTGTATTTACAAAATTTTGGAAAGAATGATCATTAAATTCTGAATAGGTTTGTCCAAAATTTCTTTCTATACCATATTTTCCAGATCTAAGTTTTCCAGATTCAATTAATCTGCAAGTTACAATTCTATCTTCACGAAGATTTTTCAATAGATTTTCTAGCCAGTTTTTTGAAAATGCCATATCAGAATTTACAAAAATAATAATATCACCTTCAGATTCAAATCCTCCAAAATTCCAAGCCCTGTATACTCTATTAAGATAGAATTCTTGAGGATCATCGTTCCTAAATAATTTGTATGTTATGTTATTTTTATCAAAATGATCTAATATTTTATCAGTAGGGTCGTTTGCAATAAAACAAAATTGTACATTATCATGTAAGTTAGTATATTTGTTAAATGAATTTAAGACAAAATCAGCATAGCCAATTGATTTGTATATTAAACATATAACAGAAATTTTAAGAGTAGAAAGTGGAAAGGAATCCTTTGGAAATTGTTTTAATTTTAGAGTTTTTTCATCTTTAATTCTTTCCAAACTCCAACCAGTTTGTCCTAAAGATTGATAATTAGAATATTTTTTATTTACACGTTCTTCAGTTGCAAATCCATAATGAATTATTTTAATATCAGTTCTTCGATCAATTTTAAGTCCAAGTGGATATTGTCTGTGATGTAACCCTTCTTTTACATCAAATTTCAGGCTACCAGTATTTTTCCATAATTTTGGTTGCCAATTTTTTAACCATAATTCATCGGTTCGAAAAGATTTTGTATCTTTCCATAAATTGTAATACAAAAAGGAAAATGAATCAATGTTATGTTGATTTCCATATTGACATAGTTTACGTATTCCACATAGTTCTCCTTGTCTATCAAAAATCTCATCTGGATCTAAAGATACGATCCAATCTGGATTTAGAGAAAGTGCAAGCTCAAGTAATTTTTGCTTATGATATAGTTCTTTTTTGAATTCATCAGGCATTACAATAATATGTTTAGTATATTTTTCTGCTATCGATAAACTATCATCAGAAGAGCTGTCATCACAAAATACAATATCATCACAAAATCTAGATAGGTGTTTTAAGCATCTTTCTAAATTTCCAGTTTTTCCTTCGTTAAAACATTTAACAAAACCAACTAATTTCACAGATTCTGTAGTAGATTTTAATGATGAAGTATTAATTTTTTTAATATCCTTATAGAAACTTAAACATTTTTTTGCAGTTTTTTTAAAAATCAATAGTAAATTAATTGAGGATGAACTAATTTATCTTACTAATCAAAGCATATATTCATACAGCTAACAATTTAATCATTGAAGGCAAAATATCTAATTGTTTTAGGAATTAGGCCAGACATAATTAATTATCAACCGCTAGTAAATGAATTTAAGAGAAAAAAGATAGATTTTTCAATTGTTCATACTGGACAACATTATTCATATTTCTTTGATAGATTATTTTTCAAACAGTTAAATTTTCCAAAACCAGACTATCATTTAAAAATTGGATCAGGCTCTCAAGCTCACCAACTTGGAAATTTGGTACAAAAATTTGAAAATGTACTGTTAAAAGAAAAACCTGATCTGGTATTTTCATTTTCTGATGCAAATCCAGCCTTATCCGGAATTGTTGCATCAAAAATGGGCATTAAGGTTGCGCATCTAGAAGCAGGAATGAGAAGTTACGATTGGAGAATGCAAGAAGAAAAAAATAGAAGATTGTTAGATAGTATTTCAGATTATCTATTTACTCCGACTTCATCTACAAAAAAAAATTTGATTAATGAAGGCATATCAACTCATAGAATATTTCAAGTTGGAAAACCAATATTTGAAGTACTAGAAAATTTCAAAGAAAAAATTGATAAAAACAAAATTTTAGAGGAATTACATATATTTAAGAAAAATTACTTTCTTGTTACTGCACATAGACCAGAAAATGTAGATGTAAAAAGACCACTTGGAAATATTTTAACTGCATTAGAGGAGATTTATAAAAAATATGGAAAACCAATTATTTTCCCTATACATCCTAGAACTAGAGCATCTATCAAAAAATTTAATCTAAAAGTTCCTAAAGGTGTTAAATTATTAGAACCTATAGGATTTTTGGAATTTTCAAAACTTGAAAAAAATGCATTTTGTTGTGTTACAGATTCTGGAACTGTTCAAGAAGATACATGTATTTTCAAAGTTCCATGTGTTACTATGAGAATAAGCACAGAGCGATCAGAAACAATAGAGGTAGGTTCGAGTATTGCTGCAGGAGTTAATAAAATTCACATAGTAGACGCAGTAGATAAGATGGTGAATCGAAAATCCAATTGGAAGAATCCTTATGGAAAACCAGATTTTTCAAAAAAAATGAGTAAAATTTTAGAAAAACTTGATAATGAAATTTGTTCGCCAAAGATTTGGTGGGATAGTCCAAAAATTAATTCAAGTAAATCAATAAGTGAATATAAAACAAAATGGAAGAATTCATCAATACCCGATGAAATTTTTTAGTTAAAGTTAATTACTGAATAATTCTCAGTTATTTGAAATTGATACAAGGATTACAGCATAACAAAGTTGAATCGTTTATCGATGATAGAGGATTTCTATCACAAATTTTACCGGAAGGTGATAAATCATTTGTTGTTAAGAGAATTTACTCTACTGGAAATTTTTCAAAAGGAACAATTAGAGGATTTCATAAGCATTCCAGAGAAATGAAGGCTTTTTTTGTAACTTCTGGTGTAGCAAAATTTGTTGCGGTAGATGATAGAAAAGAAAGTCCTACGTATAAGCAAATTGAGACTTTTGTTTTATCACAACTTAATCCATCTGTACTAGTAGTTCCTACAGGAGTATACACAGGATGGATATCTTTGGATGATAAAACAGTAATTATCGGAATATCAAATGAGCCATTTGATAAAAATAACCCAGACGATGAAAGATTGGATCCATTTACATTCGGAGATGTCTGGGAGGTTAAACATAGATGAGAGTTCTTCTAACAGGTGGTTCAGGTTATCTAGGATCAATACTTTCAAGAAAATTAATTTCAAAAGGCCATAAGATTAGAATATTAGATAATTTTCTTTTTGGCAATGACTCAATTAAAGAGATTGAAGATGACAAGAAAGTTGAAATCGTAGAAGGTGACATACGTGATCTATCAATTGTTGGAAAATCACTAAAAAACATAGACTCTGTAATTCACTTAGCTTCAATTGTAGGTACACAATCAGCTGAATTAGATCCAAAAACATCAATAGAAATTAATTTTATGGCAACAAGAAATATTGCTGAATTATGTAAAATATACAAAATTAAACAATTTATTTTTGCAAGTACATGTTCGGTTTATGGTGCACAACCAGATCAAATAATTTCAGAAAATTCTGAAGTTAATCCATTAGATTCATACGGACAATCAAAATTTCAATCTGAACGTGCTATTTTACAGGCTTATGATTATCCTACAATATTGAGATTAGGAACATTGTTTGGTGCATCATATAGAATGCGATTTGATCTCGCAATTAATTTATTCATTGCACAAGCGATGAATAAAGAAAAGATAACAGTTTTTGGTGGTGAACAGTGGAGACCATTTTTACATGTAGATGATGCAGCAGAGGCTTTTAGATTTGCATTAGAAAATAAAATGGAAGGAATCTATAACGTGATTTGGAAAAATATTACTATTAGCCAAATGGCAAAAGATGTCAAAAAACTAATTCCAACTCGAATAGATTTATCAAGAGATATTATTGATAAAAGAGATTACAGAGTTACAGGAGAAAAATTAGAGAAATTTGGATACATAGCAAAAAAAGATATTGCATTTGCTGTAAAAGAGTTTAAAGAGAAAATACAGGATGATGTGAAAAATTACAAGCAAGAAAAATATAGTAATTATAAATCATTTTTTAATTCAAAATCAGTACAACGTAAAGTTTACACTCAGGGACCAATTTTCAAGAAATAGATATGACAGTATTCATAACAGGTGGTGCAGGAGCATTAGGTAAAGAATTAAAAAAGAAATATCCAAATGCATTAACCCCTACTCACCAAGAATTAGATTTAGGAAATAGAACAGATGTTTTTAGTTATTTTAAAGATCATCCAGATATTGATTTGGTAATTCATGCAGGTGCACTTACTGGGATTAGACCATGTGAAGAAAATCAATCTTTGGCATGGAAGACAAATGTGGAGGGTACAAGAAATATTGTTGATGCAGTAATAGAATCAAAACAAAAAATTCAATTCATCTATGTAAGTACTGCATGTGTTTTTGATGGGCATCATGAAATGTATAAAGAAAGTTCTATTCCTTATCCAGAAAATTTCTATGCATTGACCAAATTGGTGGGAGAAAGTGAGGTGAGAAAATTACCAGAATTTCTCATTGCAAGAACAAATTTTGTAGCTAAAGTGAAATTCCCATACCCTAAAGCATTTACGGATAGATTTGGAACGTATCTTTTTGCAGACGGAGTGGCCCAGGGAATATACGATGTTCAAAAAGAAAAATTAACAGGAATCGTACACATAGTTGGAGATAAAAAAATGTCAATTTATGAACTAGCAAAAAAGACTACTCCAGATGTTCAACCCATGACAATAAAAGATTATTCGGGTCCAAAACTTACAATGGATATGAGTTTAGATACAGAAAGATGGAAAAAATACAAAATTTCTGATCCATGATTTAATTTGAAATACTATCAATAATAGAAATAAAAGATTTTTTGAATTGTTCTTTATCATATTTTTGGATTGATTCCTGTAAAGAAATTATTAAATTATCAAAACTACCTGAAAGTGCATTATTGATTTTTTCTTGAGCATCTTTGATATTATTTGGATCATATCTTAATTCAGAAAACGGAACAGTTTCTTTGTGAGCAGAATTATTTGGTACAATTGGAATACATCCTGCGGATATTGCTTCAACTATAGTTAATCCAAAAGTTTCAGGAGATGTGTGAAAATATACTTTTGATTCAAATAAATGAGTCAGTAAAATTTTTCTAGGAATATTTTTTAGTAATATTATATTTGACGAGTATGATTCATTTTTGATTTTAGAATTAAGTGAGTTATAATAAATTTCATTAGATTTAGTTTTTGTATTACCTATAATTATAGAATTAATTGAAAGATTTTTTATTACATCGATTAGGAATTCAAGATTTTTTTCAGGTGAAAATCTAGAGATAGTTATAATAGATGATTTTTTAGATTTTTTTTGATTAAATTCAGATAAATCTAATGGAGGGTAAAGAAGAGATGATTTTTTTCCATAGATTGTTTCGAGTGAATTTTGAACATACTTAGAATTAGATATTAAGAAAATATTTTCTTGATTTATTTTTGAAAGAGATTGTTTTAGTTTTTCATAGTAAATTTTGTAGTATTTTGCCCAAATTCCCTTGTATTTTGTTATTGGTTTTTCTAACTCACTTGAAAAATCACTATGACAATAAACAATTATCTTTTGGTTTGGATTTTCAGGTATAACAAAACCTCCTGAAGTTTGAATAATGATATCTTCATTTTTTGCTTTTGAGATAAGATTTGATTCCATCAGACGTTGATACAATCCAAACATCGGTATAGAGATAGGAATTGTGCTCTTAATGTTGATTTTCTTTAATGATATCTTTGGTTTTGAGAATGTGTATAATGTGACATTATGGTTTGTTTCTTCTAATGCTTCTAATATTGTAAGTAATGTTTTTTCTGTTCCTCCGCCTCCACCAATAAAACCATGAATTATTCCAATATTCAATAAGAGTGAAAAATAAAACAGACCTTAAAATGTATTAGTTAAGATTTAAACAATATTACATAGTTGCCTGAGCAGCGTCATGGAACATCTGACTCTTTGCACAACCAGCTGCAAGCTCATCACCTGCTCCACGTCTCATCAGGCCTCTATACAGACCATCTTCTAGTTTTACGCCTTCTCTTTGTTCCCATTCTTCTACTGTTATAGAATATTTCTTTTGAATTCTATCTCTATACCATTCTGGAATTACATTAAATGCACAGAATGGAACAATTCTAAGATCAGGAGTCAAATAATGAATATCACATCTTTGGAGTCTTTCTAAATCTTCATTGTATTTGTCTTGGAAGTGCATCATACCTAAGAATAATCCTTTGACATGCCATGAACCAATTGATTCAAATGATCTCTTCATCAAAATATTACCAAACATTTTTGCCAAATCTAATCCGGCTGGTTGCTTCTTTGTATCAACAAAGCCCTTTAGTTTTCTTACAACTTCAAGCATTGTAAAGTATTTGTTTTTACCAGAACGAATCTCTTCTGCTTTGTCCTCAAAGAGTTCAAGCATTCCTTGAATATCACAGAATTTAGTTAGTGGAACAAATTTCTTTGTTTCTGCATCTTCAAAGATGTATGTTCCTGCACCACAAGCAAAGTGAATTGATAACTCGTATTTTGGCTTGCTAGAAAATGCTTCAATTACATTAGTTAGTGGCATGCAACTTGGCACTGGGAACCAGTCATCAACAGTTACCTCGCCATTTGTTTGTTCTTCAATTCTTTGAATACAATCTGGAACTGTAATTCTGTATTTTTCACGTTCACCTTTACCCATTCTACCAGTTAGTGATACAGGTTGGAAGTTAACAGCGTGAACTACATCCATGTTCTTTTGTGCATAACGAATGATTCCACCTAATTCATGATCGTTAATTGATTTAATTACAGTTGGAACAAAGACTACGGTTGTACCGGTTTTTCTGCAGCTATCAAGAGCATATGGAATTTCCCAGTGATTCTTTGGATTTGTTCTTGCAGTAACACCATCAAATGAAAGATACAAGTTGTTACATCCAGCTAGTCTGACTTCTCTTGCAGCTTCTGGATCCATTGCATGCCTAATACCATTTGTATTCATCTGGACATGGTCAACGCCTTCTTCTTTCATTATTCTAATAACATCAGCAATGTCTTCTCGAAGCATTGGTTCACCACCAGTAATCTGAATAGAGTTACCTGGAATTGGTCTTTCAGCCTTTAGAGTTTTCATCATTCCTCTTACTTGGGTATGATCTGGCTCATACATGTAAGCGCCTTCAAGGCCTTTCTTTACATAAAAGAAGCAATACCAGCATGTCAAATCACATCTGTTAGTTACAATCATGTTTGCCAATCCACTATGAGATAAGTGATTTGAGCATAATCCACAGTTATTTGGACATGAACATTTGTCAATCATTACGTTTGGAGCATGAGCACCTTTACCGTCTACCCAGTATGTACTAAATTTCTTGTACATTTGATATGAACCAAAGTATAATTCCTCACATTCACCATGAGTTGGACAAATCTTTGACATGTAGACCTTATCGTCTCGCTCAAAGACCTCAGCGTCTAATATCATGTTACAGTCAGGACATATGCTTTGAGTAAATCTAATAGTAGATTTCTTGCCTAGACTTTTAGTTGACTGATTGGAAATCTGAATTAATGCCATGCTTACATTGGCAACTTTTCTAAAATGGTATATAATGCATTGCCTACTTGGCCCCGTATGGAATTTAGTAATTGAGCGTGACTGGTTTAAATATCAAAACT
>Ga0207952_1000200_pt1 | contig 61363 bp, 71 predicted proteins | sample SubbioR12Aug_8Ca_FD_184831 | JGI IMG/M metagenome (GOLD analysis project Ga0207952, IMG submission 184831) | Serpentinite rock and fluid subsurface biosphere microbial communities from McLaughlin Reserve, California, USA - CR12Aug_8Ca (SPAdes) | ecosystem: Environmental > Terrestrial > Deep...
CGATTTCGCGACGGCGGATGGTCTTCAAGTGTTCGAGCTCCCTAGTTAGCTCATCAAATTTCTCCTGAGAGAGGTATGTGTTTTCGTCAGTTATGAGCATATGGGACTGAGGGCACCAGCATTGTATCCTGGCCAGGTATAAACACAAGCCCCGCTTCAACGAACATATTCTGGCTTTGCATCACGTAGCCAGTAAAAGAAATTGGTCATAGCGGCTGTCGCGCCAGAGGCATTTGTGGAGGGAGCCTTTTCAAGTACGGCCGCAAAAGCGTACTTTGGGTCTGATGCCGGCCAAAAGCCGATAACCCACGAGTTTACATACTGATTCTTGATCCCGAGCTGCGCCGTTCCTGTCTTTGCGGCGATTTCAATACCGCCCATGTTGAGTGCCTGCGCCGTGCCGCCGTCGTTTACGCCTGCGCGCATTCCTTCGCGAACAATTGCGAGATGTTCGTCTGACACACCGGTTGCAATAGCCTCTGGCGTTGCGTCTCGCAACAGTTTTGGCGTGAGCAATTGTCCACCGTTACCGATTGCCGCTGCATACCGCACCGCCTGCAGCGGCGTGATCTGGAACCCGTATTGCCCAATCGACGTATTATAGGTATCGCCCAGACGCCACGGCTCTCCGTTAAAAACTTCTTTTTTCCACTCCGGTGTTGGGATGACACCAGCAGCCTCGCCGCCGAGGATAATGCCGGTCGGAATTGAGAGACCGAACTTTTTTGCGTAGTCGTCGATGCGGGCAATACCGAGCCCGACTTGGTCCTGAAACCCTCCACCCACTGCATAGAAGTAGACGTCTGATGAGACCGCGATTGCGCGTCGCATGTCGACATAGCCATGCGCCTTCCAGTCTTTAAAGATCGATGGTTTGTCAGGAAAATACGGGTTCGGAATCTCGATCGATCCGGTCGAAAGAATTTTTTTCTCCGGTGCAATGATGTTCTCCGCAAGCGCGGCGGCGGCAAGGATGGGCTTTACGATCGAACCCGGCGAGTACACACCGCTTACTGCGCGGTTGAGAAGTGGCCTCCGCGCATTCTCATTGGCATTTCGGACGGCCTCGCCTTCACCACGCGCAAACGCTGCATTGTCATATTCGGGGAACGAAGTGAGTGCGAGCAGTTCACCGGTATGCACATCCATAATTACTCCTGCGCCTCCCTCAAACCTGTGCTGCTCTGCATGATTTGAAAGCGCATGCGCGAGCGCTGCTTGCATGTCCGCATCAACCGACAGGTGCACACTCTCCCCTTCGTGCGGCGGATCAACAATATCTTCGCGTACCAATTCCCCTCGCGCATCGGTTTCAGACAGTGAGCTGCCATTCTGCCCCGCCAGCATCCAATCGAGCGTGTGCTCTATGCCGGAGACTCCGACATACTCTTCGCGCCACCATGATCCCAGTTGGTCGGCCTTTGGATATCGGACGAATCCTAAAAGATGTGCAAAACCTGGCTTTGCGATGTAGTGACGAAGCGCATACGGCGTCGTCGACGCACGCTCCGGGTTTATTTCAACCGTATTCCATGCAAGTTCTGTGCCGGTGCGGTCATAGATGATACCCCGCGCAGCAAAAAGTACCGTGCGTTCGATGCGGTTGTTGCGTGAAATATCTGCGTATGTATCGCCATCAATCACCTGGAGCGAAAATGCGCGGCCTGCGTATACGACCGCGACCAGTATGAAAAGCGCTCCGACGAGCCCTACTGCGGTCCCTGAAACCGGGCGCTCGACGCGACCCTCGAGCTGCTGTGCGTCAAGGCCGGGCAAATTGGACGCATCCAAAAAAATCTCATCGGGCGCAATCTCCCCGCCTCGTAAACGTCGTCCAACCCATCGCATCTTTGTACTATACCCCGCGCACCCGGGTACGCGCATCTCTCCCAAAAACCGCTACTGGATCGCATCGAGAGCACTCTGTGCTTTAGCACAGGATTGAATCGATGTGCTTTCAAAATAGCGCGCCCGGCGGGCGCTCCTATTCCAGCAAAAACGCCATGGCAGACGCACCGCGAACGCCCTGCGCTTTTAGCGCAGGGATCGGCGGGGCGGCTCGTTTTTACATGACGTCCGTTAACAGCTGCTTGCGGAGTGGCTCAAACACCGCAAGCAGCGCGAGTGCACACAGTGTCATGTACGGAAACGCGAGCGGAAGCGATGTCGGCATCCAGAACAGGTCGAGCATAACAGCAATCCCTACCACTTCCCATGCGCGGTATCGCAGACAGAGCGCCAGCGCCCATACGAGTGTCACGTACCAGGGTAAAAACAGTCCGCTTACGAGCATTAAAGCACCAAGTGCAACACGAATCCTAGATGCGCGAGACGACATATACAAAAAGAAGGCTCGTAGTATTTACCGGAAGATGCAGGTGTAGCGTCGACTCGGCGCTGGTCGATGCTGATTCGACACTCGCAACAACACCGGCAGGACGCGCGCGAAACGCCGGCACAACTGCAGTGTCACCGACGACAATGGGGGCATCGCGCGGCACACGTGCACGCGCATTGCCTCCGCCGTATCCTTCTGCGGAAAACGCAACAGACCCAACGGCAAGATCAAACGACTGTCCGGGCCCAAACAGCGCGGTTACAACAGAAGTATCCCGCCCCACGCTCGTCACCGAACCGAGTACGAAACCTCCGGCCGTAAGTACCATGCTTCCTTCACGGATACCATTGTTACTTCCTGCGCCAACTACAAATGTTCCATAGGGAGAACTACTCACCGAGGAGACGACGGGGACGGTAATACCATCACCTTCTTCGGCGACACGCGCCATATCGCGCAGCATATCGTTCTCACGCAAAATACTGTCGATATATTCAGACTGTTCAGCACGCTTTACGATCTCATCACGGAGAACCTGATTTTCTCGGCGCAACGCGTTTCGTGATGCAAAAAAACCAACAATAGAATCGGATCCAGGTATGCTCCCGATAAAGGTCGCGGCAACCGAGCGAACGTATGCGCGAACAAATCCGTGAGACGCGTAGTCGATGCCAAAGGTAAATGCGAGCACAATCACCACGCTTAGCATGATGGGCGCCATGCGCACACCAGCGTTATTCCGTCGGTACGAGTTCATCGTCGTTCTTCAAGAGCGATTCGCGGAACGCATCCATATCGGCGAGCACGATGGCGGTACCACGCACCACTGCCGTAAGCGGGTCCGGCGCCACGACCACAGGCACGCCAAGGGAAGCCGTGAGAAATTCCGGAAGTCCGCGGATAAGCGCTCCCCCTCCTGCAAGATGGATGCCGCGCTGCATGACGTCAGAGAGAATTTCTGGCGGAGTTGTCTCCAATACTTCTTTGATCGATTCGACCAGATCGTCAATTGAGTGTCCAATCGCTGTCCGCATATCTTCGTCAGTAACAATAACTTCACGCGGCAAACCAGTTACCAGATCGCGACCACGGGCAGCAACGACAACCGGTTCCTTGCCACGAATGATCGATGCGGTTGCGATCTTGATTTCTTCGGCACTCTTTTCCCCGATGAGCATCTTGAATTCATTTCGCATGTGCGATGTGATGTCGGCATTAAATTTATCGCCGGCGATGCGGACGTTGCGCGAATTCACGAGACCACCGAGACTGACAATGCCAATGTCGGTCGTGCCACCGCCAATGTCGACAACCATACTGCCGCTCGGTTCATGCACGGGCAATTCGATGCCAATCGCAGCAGCCATAGGCTCTTCAATAATGTGCACCTCACGCGCGCCGGCAGCTTTCGCTGCGTCGCGCACCGCACGAACTTCAACTGACGTGATGCCCGATGGGACACCAACCACCACTCGCGGACCAAGAAATGTTCCCCTCCCGGCCTGTGCTTTATTTATGAGATACGAGAGCATCTCGCTCGTCACTTCAAAGTCTGAAATGACCCCATCAACAACGGGGCGTATTGCAACGATGTGTGGCGGCGTCCGGCCGAGCATGTTCTTTGCTTCTTGACCCACGGCAACCACCTGTCCCGTCTTTTGGTTCAACGCAACGATTGACGGCTCATTGATCACGATGCCACGACCCTTTACATATACCAGCGTATTAGCAGTGCCTAAATCAATCCCAATGTCCGTGGAGAACCATCCAAGTATTGTGTCTTTCCATCGTCGCAGTGTGTCCATGAGTATCAGCGATCATGCAGGCGGTCAATAATGTCGCTTTCAGCGACGAGTGTTCCCTTGCCATTCGTACGCGGCGTCACCTCTACGCCACCTGCTCCAATCGTCTTTTCAGAAACTACCAGTCTCGTTGGGATGCCAATCAACTCTGCGTCCGCAAACTTCTCGCCCGCACGTACATCGCGATCATCGTAGAGCACGCCAATGCCATTTTCTTGCAACATGTCGTAATATCGGTCAGCCTCTTTTTGTATATCAGCGTTGCCACCAGAAAGCGCCACGAGATGCACCGCATACGGCGAAACCTCTTTGGGCCAGATGATCCCTTTTTCGTCAGAGAGCATTTCAACAAGGACGCCAACCAACCGTGATGGCCCGATGCCGTAGGAGCCCATCACAACAGCTGTATCAGTGCCCGAAGCATCCTTGAATTTCAAGCCGAGCACATCTGAAAAGCGCGTGCCGAGCGAGAAAATGTTTCCTACCTCAACAGCTTTCTTTTCCTGCAATTCCTCGCGAGAGACGCCGAGATCGGCAAGCACGTCATCTGCGAGCACTTCTTTATTGATCGCGACGCGTTTTGCATCACTCACGTATATGGTATCTTCGCCGACATCAGAAACGCATTGGAATTCGTGACTGTACTTTGAAAACACACCGCCGGAGGCGAATGTGCGATACGTTGATTCGCCGATCCCTAGGCGGTTGAAGATTTTGACATACGCAGCTGCAACGCGTTCATAGAGTACATCATGCTCCTGTTGCGAAGACGCAAACGTGTACATGTCTTTCATCAAAAATTCCCGGCCGCGCATCACGCCACTCTTGGCGCGCTCTTCGTTACGAAATTTCCACTGGATTTGGTATACCAATTTAGGAAGATCTGCATATGAGCTCACGTGCTGCGTCATGATATTCGTGAGCGGTTCTTCGTGCGTAAAGCCAAGACCGACGTCGGAACCATCTTTAAGTTTCGTTTTAAACCAATTGTCGACTACCGCGTCATCCCAGCGGTTTGTTGATTCCCACAACTCCTTCTTTTGGAGTGCGCTCATGAGTAGTTCTTGACCACCAATTGCGTTCATCTCTTCGCGAATCACACGGCAGATGTTTTCCAAGACTCTGAGGCCAAGCGGGAGGAACGAATATACACCCGCCATTTCTTTGTGCACATAGCCAGCCCTGATGAGGAGTTGCGCATTTTTTGAGACTTCGTCCTTCGGCGCGTCTTTTCGCGTACGCGTAAACAACTGAGAGTGCCGCATTCCGCCATAATAGCCGAGAAACCACAACGGTCAAAACAAATTGACGTCTGAAAAAAGTGACGTATAGTCCGATAAGTCACGGTTAGCGGGACTTGGCACAAACCTCCGGAGAAAGACCGATGAAGCAGCAACTTCGCGTTTTGGTTACAACCAACCCCGAACGCATGCAACGACTCGAAGCATGGGTTCGCGAAATGAAGCAAGCATTCACCATTGAAGCCGTTAGTGTCTATGGAGGCATGGTCAAAACTATGGACCTTGTCGCGACCGGCCAAGACGACGACATGCGAAATCTGCAGCTGCTTGCTCGCAAGCAGCTAAAAGGCACGCAGTCAGAGACGTTTCTCTCGATCGCGCCCACTGTCGAGGAGCCCGCGGCGTCGCGGAACAATGCATGAAGTTCAGTTCGATCAGCGCCACGCTTCACGAGAGCGGGCGCTGATTGCTTTCAAGTAAGCAGCCGAATGATGTCGTTATATGTCACCGAGACCATCAAGAAAACAATGAGCGCAATACCAAGAAAGTTAAATACTTGTACGGTGCGGTGATTTGGCGGTCGGCGAATCACCGACTCAATACCGAGCAAGAACAAGCGACCACCGTCGAGTGCTGGAATCGGCACGAGGTTGATCACGGCGAGGTTGATCGAGATGAATCCTGCAAGTGCGAGCACATGTCCAATGCCGTGACGCGATGCATTGCCGACAAAATCTACGAGACCGACCGGGCCGACGATGTTTTGCAAATTCGGCTCGCCCGCGGCGGCGTCTCGCACGAGCGTCCACAGACCATGTACCGTATCGCGAAGTGCAGCATATGTACGAGGACCAGATTCTTTGAGCGCCTGTGGCATCGAAATTGCCTCGTCCGTAACCAAGATGAGCCCAAATCCGACAGCGGGTCTGCCGGCAGATTGCACCACAACGGCGTGCGCCGGCCGAACAATCGCGGTGTGTATTTCTTCGGCGCGTCGGTACGTTACTTCAATTTCTTTACCGCCGCGATCACCGACAAATATCACAACGGCCCGCGGTGTTAAGTCTGGAGAAGTGCCGTTTGATGTATCAACAATGCGTGTAATTTCGTCGCCAGATTTGATGCCAGCGGCGTCGACGGGAGATCCCGTCACGATCGTATTTACAAACAATTGTTTCGGCGCATTGTAACTTTCATCAACCACGCGTGGAATGCCAATGGAGAGTGCGCCTGCAAATAAGAACCACGCGGCAAGTGCATTTGCCGTGACGCCGGCGATTAAGATGAGGGCTTGTGCTTTTTTTGACGAGCCAGCAAACGAGCCTCGCTGGTGCGTCTCACCATGCTCGCCAAACAATCGTACAAAACCACCAAACGGCAGCCAATTGAGCGTGTACTCTGTCCCTCCCCATGTCCCCAGTAAAAACGCGCGCGGCGGATACCCAACGCCAAACTCATCTACTTTGACTTTAAAGAATTTGGCAGCGATGAAATGCCCCAGTTCGTGCACCACAATAAGGAACACCAGGATACCAACGACGAGGAGAGCTGTAGTCATAAATGATCAATAACCAAAATCCAATATCCAAACAATATAATAGCAAATCATTGATTATTAAACGGATTCGCTTGGATATTGAATATTATATATTGTTTGATAATTGAGTATTGGATATTGATTACTAACTTTGCATTTCTGTCTCCTTTTTTTCGAACGTTTTCTCCAGTGCCTCGTTCGTTTCGTCTACCTTTTTTTGCATCTCTTCTTTCAAACGAAACTTATCGTCTTCGGTAATTTCACTTGCTTTTTCCTTCTCCTGAATGTCCTTCCAACATTCATCGCGCGCAAGGCGAACCGTCGTTCGCGATTCTTCCAGTTTGCCCTTAGCGAGTTTGATGAGCTGTTCACGACGTTCGCTGGTAAGTTCAGGGAACGATACGCGCACGCCCGCTGCATCTGACCCTGTTCCCACGCCCAGGTCGGCGTCCGCTATCGCACGCTCTATGTCTTTGATGACCGATGAGTCAAATGCCTGCACCACGAGTGATCGCGCGCCTTCAATGCGAATCGTTGCAACTTGGTTGAGTGGCATCATGGATCCATACGCGCTTACTTTGATGCTATCGAGAATTGCCGGTGTGGCTCTACCGGTGCGCAGGCCTTGGTATTCGCGCGAGAGCCATTCCTTCGCTCCCGCGAGCTTCCCTTCAAGTGATGAAAAGTCGTATGCCATGCCGGTATAGTACTACATCTTTGGTGCGAGTAATGCTACCTGTTCCAAGAGTGCCTTGAGAAGAGAGCCCTTGTCCGTAGCGTACTTGCGCGCACGGTAGATTGCATGAAGTCCCGCTTCGGCTTCAGCAGACAACGGAGAGCGCGCAAATTGTGATTCGAGCGATTGCAGAAATGCAATAACGGACCCTATGTCGCGACCTTCTCCGCTGGCTGGCGGACCTTCATGCTCGTACAAAGGCTTCAACATCTCGAGGCGTTTTTCCGGCGTAGCAGACAAAAAAGCCTTCGCATCGATAGTGGACGTACTATCTGACGCGACCGCAAGTACCTGCGTCCGCGAGCGGATCGTTGGCAACAATGTCTCAGGTGTCGGCGTTACTATAAAGAAGAGTGCGTTCGCAGCCGGTTCCTCAATCGTTTTTAAAAGTGCATTTTGAGCTTCGCTCGTCATACTCGGCGCAAAGATCGCAAATACCCGACGACCACCGGCAACCGGCCGCATTTGTGCACGAAGACGAATGTCGTGCGCATCGTCAATACCAAAGGACCGAAATGCGCGCGCAAACAGGTCCGGACTCGCGCGTGTAATGACGTCGTCTTTTTCAAGACGCGCAAGCAGTGCATCGAGCGTTGCTGCGCCCCCCTCTACACGATAGGCCCCCGCATATTCCATAGAGAGTAGTATAATCGCACTATGAGCGACCCGAAACATGCGCGAACAATCGCCCTCACAGTCACACGATGGGTCGGTTCACCTGCGTCAATCGTCATTCACACCGTTTTGTTTGCTGCCAGCTTTCTGGCTGTTGCATTTGATGCCATTGAATTTGACCGCATGCTGCTCATCCTCACCACGATCGTCTCGCTCGAAGCAATCTATCTGGCGATTTTCATCCAGATGACGATTAACTACCAGAGCCAGGCGATTGCCGAAGTCGAGCATGACATCGATGAGATCCAGGAAGATGTCGAAGACATCAGCGAAGATATCGACGAAATTCAAGAGGACGTGGACGAGCTGCAAGAAGATGTGGAAGAGATGACGGAAGAAGAAGAAACAGAGGAAGCGGCAGAGGCGCGTCGTAAGTCGGAACAGAAACAAACGCTTAATGACATTCAAACCAATCTCAAGCGACTCGTTGATGACGTCGAGAAGTTAAAATCAAGCTCCCACTCCTAACTATCGTTTGGACGTAATTGCCTTTTTATACACATCGAGGTGTTTCAAAGCCTCGCCGGTTCCTTTCACCACACAGTACGGGGCGTCTTTCGCGACAACTGCCTTGACGCCGGTGCGGCGATAAATGAGTTCGGTTAAGTTTCGCAACTGCGATGAACCGCCGGTCATGATGATGCCGTTATCGATGATGTCTGCCGCCAATTCCGGCGGCGTCTCTTGCAAGACGTCCTTGATCGCGCCAATCATGACGCGCAGCTCTTTCGCAATGGCGCGGACTATCTCATTGGTCGTCAGGTGAATAGAGCGCGGTAGTCCCGTCAGGTGGTCACGGCCTTTAACGACGACCGTAAGCTCTTCCTCAATCGGTACAGCGGAACCGATTTCGATCTTAATACGCTCTGACATTTTTTCACCAATCGAGAGGTTATGTGTCTTCTTTACGTAGTCAGCGATTGCGTGATCAATACGATTCCCCGCGCACTTCACGGATGTCGATGCGACAATGCCACCAAGCGAAATGACCGCAACGTCCGTGGTGCCGCCGCCAATGTCTATCACCATGTGGCCGCGCGCTTCGTGAATCGGAATTCCTGCGCCGATCGCAGCGAGGATAGGCTCTTTAACCACGTACGCATGGCGAGCCCCCGCCTTTGTGGCTGCTTCGACCACAGCGCGGCGCTCCGTCGATGTAACACCCGCTGGCACGGAGACCATGACTTCCGGGCGAAAGATGTTAAAACGACCGAGTGCTTTGCGTATGTAGTACCGAAGCATCGCTTCAGTGACTCGATAATCGGCAATCACGCCGTCTTTCATTGGTCGATACGCCCGAATGGCATCCGGCGTGCGGCCTATCATTTCTTTTGCGTCGTTCCCTATGGCGAGAATGCGATTGTCTTCAAGCGAGACGGCAACGACCGACGGCTCATTAAGAACAATCCCCTTGTTGGGCACAAACACCAATACCGTGGTCGTACCGAGGTCAATTCCGAGTTTCGGCTTGAAAAACGACATCGACGCATTCTACCCGCTGTCGCCTCCTTCGCAAATTATCGTGCCTCTTCGTGAAATTTAGGATTTAATTCGTACCAAAATTTCTTCGAGAAATTCTTGGCGTCGTCGCAAACGCGTTTCAAATAGTAAAGGTCTTTCGTAGGAATTTGTTCGAGGATCTTCCCCATTCGTGCCATCGAAATAGGCTCGAGGCCGTCGCGCATGCGCGATGGGTTGATACGATCGACAAAGTAGCGCATCAGCTCTCCGCGTTCCGTCTGTCGGATGCGGGCGCGCGTCTGTCGGAGGCTCGTACTAATGTGGCGCATGCCACCATTGTATCGCACTCGTTTCTGTGGTACTGGTGAACACAGGTGGGTGGCACATGCAGAGCGGACCGCCCAGAGCGCTCCGGAGTGGCCGTGAGCGATCAGAGGCAAACACCTACCCGGGATCGTTTGCCTCTTCCTTTTTGTACGCTTTCATTTTTAGCACTCTCCACGTATCATTTTCATATGCGTCAAATCGTACAGACGGGAGACACAATACTGCGCATGAGTGCCAAAGAAATCCCGGTTGCAGAAATCGGGAGTCCGTTCATACAGGGCCTCATTAAAGACATGCGTTCCCTTCTCTCAAAAGAAGAATATGGCGTGGCGCTCGCTGCCCCGCAAGTCGGCGAATCACTCCGCCTATTTGTCATCTCTGGAGTCGCCATTAAAAAACGAACAAAGAAGGATATGGGCGAAACAGAAATCACTTCCGATGACTCAGTGTACATCAACCCCGTATTGTTGAAGCGCTCTCGTGGCGCCAAAGATAAGCACGAGGGGTGTCTCTCGGTGCGTGGCAAATGGGGCATGGTGCCGCGTGCGGAAAAAGCGACCATCGAAGCATACAACGAACACGGCGAGAAATTTACGCGCGGCGCATCCGGACTACTTGCCCACATCTATCAGCACGAGATGGATCATCTCGAAGGAATTTTATACACCGACAAAGCTACAGAAATCTATGACGATACGCCCGCAGCAGAGTAAGTGTACGCTCGCCTTTTTTGGTACTGAGCCGCTTGCGGAAGCAACGCTCAGCGCTCTTGAAGAATCGCACTTTATGCCAGCGCTTGTTGTTGCGTCGCCCGATGTGCCTGATAAACGCACCAAAGTTCCTATCGCGCCTTTTGAAAAACAGTGGGCAGAAGAACGCGGCGTACCAGTTCTACAGCCACACAAGCTGTCGGACGAATTTCTCACCGAGATTCAAACCCCACCATCTGGAGGAACATGGGACCTGTTTATAGTTGCCTCATACGGCAAGATACTGCCCAAAAAGCTCCTCGACATCCCTGCAAAAGGCGTCGTGAATGTGCACCCATCACTGCTACCACGGCTTCGCGGTCCATCCCCGATGCGTAGCGCAATACTGAGCGATGAGCGTGACGTCGGCGTCTCGATTATGCTCCTCGACGAGAAAATGGATCATGGCCCGCTCCTCGCACAACGAAACGTCGCTGTCCCTGAGTGGCCACCGCACGGAGCTGAACTCGATGCACTCCTTGCACGTGAAGGCGCACAACTTCTCGTTGAAACACTCCCACAATGGCTCGACGGAAATCTTGCGCCAACTGAGCAGGATCATACAAAGGCGACGTTCTGCAAACTCTTTACAAAAGAAGACGGCCTCGTGCGTCTCGACAAAACTCCCTACAAAAACTTCTTGAAAATCCGTGCACTCGAAGGTTGGCCTGGTGCCTACACGTTTTTTGAACGAAAGGGAAAGAAGATCCGTGTCGCTATCATTGATGCGCACATGGGTCCGCCAACTGGCGGAGGCAAGCTCATACTCGACACGGTTCGACCCGAAGGCAAGGGAGATATGCCCTACGAAGATTTTGTTCGTTCTGGCGCCACACCGGTTGTGTGATACAGTTTATGTAGAAGTTTTGGCTGGCATACGTCTCTCTCCATCACCGCAGCCAGCCAAAGACCCCGCGATCGTCCCTAAAGCTTGCGCACCGCTTTAGCGTCTGGTCGCGGGGTTCTTTGTTTGAACCAATCAGTTTTCAAATCGCATCCACTCTTTTATACGGGCACCAATTTTGCGACTCTCGGCCGTATGCTTCCCCTTCGACTTGCGCAACTGCTGCACCATTTCGTCTTTTGCGACATCAATTGCCGCGTTTACAGATTCCTCGTGCGCGATTGCGCGTAACCGATCTCCCGCAATGACAAGTGTCAACTCCGCCATCCAGACGTTTCCTTGCTGTGAGTGCCCAACAGCGCGGCCCACTTCAACATCACACAGCGCGGACGGATCATCGCCAACTAGTTTGGCGATGGCGCCAATCTTCTCATCGAGATACGCTGCCGTCTCCGGTGGCATTTGATAATCGCTCGTCTTGATTCGAATTTCCATAACGCTATTGTACAACCTCGAAAACCTTTTTTCGTGAACGCTGTCCCGTAAGAAATTTTACCGATGTGCGCGGCACATTAAAGTGCTCGGAGAGCAGTCGCTGCACGCGAGCATTTGCCTCGTTCTTTTCCGGACGCTCTCGCAGCGCAATTGCAAACTGATCTTCGCCCACTTGTTCAAAACGCTCGTGACGCGCATTCGGCGTTACGCGTACGTGCACTTTCATGCACTCAAGTATACGCGCTTTCATGAGGTGCTGCTGAATCGAGGCTGTAGTTGACATATGTAAACTTTATAGTATCGTGTAAATGGTAAAGGCCTCACCGGGAGTAGATCGCATGGCCCAAGACTTCAATGAAGTCGACAATCCGTCAGATGCATGGATTGCCGATCTCAAAGGTCAGATTCGCTCGAAGTACCTCGAGCGAAAGGGACTTATGTGGGAAGACATCGCGGCGGACACGGGCATCTCGCTCCCAACTGTTCGAGCTGTGATGCGTGAAAATAACATCCGCCACACCGTGAAGACACTTCTCACGCTTGCAGCATACTTCGACATCCGCGTCGCTTTCATCGAAGGACTCAAGTCGAAGCCGCAGCCGCAGGAGCTCCCCAAGTTTACGAAGAGGGAGCTCAAGTGGATCGCTGACCAGATCCTAAAGTCCGCGAAGAAGCCTGCTGAGTAGCCTCCCTGGCAGTGCGGTCGCGTCCGATGCGCGACCGCACTTCCTTCTTTATTCAAGAGGAACTTCTTGTGAGTCTATAACACGCCGCTGTTCTATGAGATTACGTTCAAGTTCGGAGGCAAAAGTGTGTGCATCAACAAGGGACACGCGTGATGCATCGGCAGTCAACACCAGTTCATACAACTCGTGCATGTAACTCTCGGACGCCACGAGTACTTGTATCTCTGTGTCGGCGGCAAGTTGTGGGGTTGCTTCAACTATCGTCCGTACTGCTGCAATAAACGAAACAGGATCAGGCAATTTTTTTAGTTCTTCCAGTCCGTGGCGTACAAGATGTGAAAACAGCAAGCTGTGTCGTCCCATGTCGGAGCCCAGAATGAGTTGCGCGCCATCTCTCGATGCCGCGCTATTTTCCATGGCAATCCACTGTCCACCATTCAGTGCCACAGTCGCAACCCTTTGTCCCTCTGACAAGCGTCGAGCAACCGTTTGACGATAGTGAGTATGTCGACGATATTCGGACCCCTTTCCGTTCTTGGTCCATCCTGCATAATATGGCGTCAGAATTGCATCAAGCGGCACAAGTGGGTACGCCGTTGCCGCGTCCTCCGGGTCGAAATGCAGACCACCATTTGAGATGTTCTCGCTCCCTGGAACGAACGTGTCTTTCCCTGGCTCTATCGAGAAAAAACGAGCGCCAGCGCTACGTGCTGTTTCTCTCTCTTCAAGCGGCAAGGTGGCGAGATATGTGTGGTATTTTTTTGCAAGCCTCATCGCAAGTGTCGTCGATTGTGTTCCGGGCGAAATGACATTTGCTCTATACTGCAATGCAAGTGTAAACAGCGAGTCAATATATGCGTCACTAGCCACGGCAAACTCTGCAGATTCGCTATAGTTGTCGGCACCACACGTTAGAAGAATAAGTGGCCGACGCTCAAGCTTTAGAGAACTAATTGCCTGCTGTTCACGCGCATAGGGCAGCCCACTAATCGGCGACTCGAAGATACTGGCCGTGAACCCCAACGATCTCAGCAGCTCGTTTGATCGCTCCATGCGCATATCTGGCGGCATGGATGCGTAAAAAACATCATCAAAAACAACTTTTCGGACTTGATTCACCGGAAACGTCAGAGATTCCTTGAGCATCGCCTGCGGCTCCTGTCCGACGAGCGTGTGCGTGTACCACGCGTCAACTTTTTCTAACTGGCTCATATAGGCATCAGATATCTCTGTCTGAAATGTACCCTCTTCGCGCAACGCAGTAATAGTGCGTTGCGATATTTGCTCCGTCTCATTATATAAACGTTCGTCAATTTCAGACACAATAAGAAACAATAGTTCTTGCACCGCCCGAATCTTCTTTTCTGCGTCACCTTTTCTGTTCAGATTCCAACGTAGCCACCAGACCGCATCCAAAAAGGCAGTTCGTGCAGCCATTAGACCTTCGAGCCCTTGAAATTCCACTCGAGAAATCTCCGGAATCAAATGATACTGTTCCGGTGGAATCCCCTCAGATCTGACATGGTCGTCAGGAGAAATAAAGATGCGGTTAAATCCGTAACGTGTCCAAATACCAATACAGTCAACGCGTTTCCCCTTTCCAGTTAGAAACGGGCTTTTCACCATTCTCACGCCGTGCGCCGAAAGCTCATCAGTCGTACACTCGGAGCATAGGACGCCAAGTATTTTGATGCTTTCGTACATCTGCGTGCTTTGTACTTGACTGCGTCGCGATTCGAACATACGACGACTGTGCCGCGCCCCCTGGTATGAAAGTCTTAACCCCTGCCAATCAGTGTATGCACGTATGTTCTCCCAGGAACCACGTGTAGAGAGTAGCTCGGCGACTTCCGTCAGCCGGCTGACACGCCGATCAAACGGCCAAACGGCACCACCAGTTTTATCATCGCGAGTTAAATAGTGTCGCAGAGCCTCTGGAGAGACTTTACCGAGCCATTGTTTGCCGTATACGCGCTCCGGGTAACCTCCAAGTGAGTCGGCAATTTCATCACGCGGGTTTTCCCGCTCCCGTTTTCCTCGGGCACTAAAGTATGTCGAAACAATATCGTCGTGACAGAGCTTCGCGAGCATTCGATCCCATTCTTGAACAACTTCAGTGCGTTCTTCGCCTTTAGTTACACGAGACCCCAGTTCGAATTCGTTAAAATCGAAATACGGAATATCTCGCATTATGGCGCGATCGAGACCATCTTCGTCTGTGCCGTGCTTGGTATAAATGTCATTGAAAAAGCCGGTTACAAGTAGTTTTTGTCTCCCGACCAACGCCTCTCCGGCTGCATCATTGATGAATGCATATGGTAAATGCGAATGAATGCCGTGTGTGCCCTCAGCACCAATATCTATTTTTAATCCTTCCACATCAAGACCAATAGTGGCTCGTATTCCTGCTTCCTTCCAAGTAGTAATATGTTCCGCAATGCACTCGTTCAGAAATGTTGCGCGAGCCCGTTTCGCAGACTCAAGCGCTAGATTATCTCTCTGACGACGCGCTTTCTCTTCGTCTTTGCGTAATTCGCGCATCTTCTCAGTAGCGTGAAAAAAAGACGTATGTGCGGGATTTTGTACGACACGTTCTGTCATGTATGAAAAGTATACCGCGGGAAGCTCAAGAAAGAAGCGAGCCGGGGGGTATCCGGCTCGCTGGCCTCGATCTCGATTGCCTTCGCGCGCGATGCGCGAAAGTCTAGAGCGATTTCGAAGCTGTGTCTGCGGGCGGCACACCAACGTAGATGGCGCCGTCCTTCTCGTAGTTCTTGGCGAAGGTCTGGGACGAGATAACCCAGTGCCTGGTGCGGGCGAGGTTAGTGACCACGACCGCCCCCACGACAAAGTCGTGCACCTTGTCCCCTTTGGACTCAGATGTCCGGAACTTGCCGGCCTTCTTCGCCCGCCCGAGAACGATCACGGGTGCAGTCTTCTGCGCTAAAACGACGGTGGTGCCGTCGCCGTACAGATCGAACAACCGATCCCCACGAGGGTCGCCGCCGCGCTTGAGCGTGCGCAGAACACGGAAGTCCTCCGTGAACTGGTCGTTCGGATACTCGTCGATTTGGCCCTTGCCGTTGTCGAGTCGTGAGATTTGGTGGTAGTGCTTACCACCTTCGCCCACGAGAACTCCCCACGGTGCGTGGATCTCGCGCGTCTCTGGCATGAGGCAAGCGACAATGTCACCTGCCGGGTTCGGACGCGCCCACCCCCTCGTGCCTGGCACGAACGGAGGGAGGTTGTTTGCGTCATACACCCGCTTTTGGAAGAAACCGATCATCACGGTTGCCCTTCTCTCTGATTGCCGACGTACCTTCGCGTGGGACTATGCCCAAACGCGTAAGGCGGGCAGCATCCACCAAGTGGATGCTAGCTGCCGTACGCGTTTTTTGACTCATGCGATTATACCACTATATTGCATATCGCGTCAAGTGACTAAAAGCATCAAAAAAGCCGCTTAAACGCGGCGTTTTCTGATCTTGTTTGCCTCCTAACGCTTGCGGCGATGTACGCGATTGCGCTTCCCCGCGATCTTCTTCAGCGTTTCTGCTTTGCGAGCAAGTCGAGCTTTCGACTTGTGCGAATGCGACTTCTTGCGCTGAATAGGTGTAATTCTTTTTTGTCCCATATGCGGGCAGTATAGCAAATATTTGCCGCCTGTGGATGTGCACTCACAGGATAGCCCTTTTTGCACATCGCGCACACCGGCACCCTTTTGGCTTAATGTGCTTATCAAAATATTCCTTCCCATAGTCATACGTGAGCTCTTCGCCTGGCTTGATAGCTCGGCGTGCGATAATAAAAATTCGTCCATTCGGTCCATTAGCTTCGCAGTTCGCACGGCACGAATGATTAATATACCGGGCCGTATTGGTCTTGATATTGCCGTTGATCATCGTTAATTTGTCAGCCCAGAAAAGGTATTTGCCCGTGTCGCGTGCCATCTCCTCGAGCGTCGCGACCCGTCCGATGTACTCGATAATACATGCACCTTTCGGAATTTTCTCTTCCGTGAATAATCCCCTGCCCGTGGCAGATTTCCGCACGCGCAATTTAAAATTGCCAGTTGTGAATTTTGACGCCATGCGTGTGTAGGATATCAAAGAAAAAGAACGCCATTCCTTCGCTCTCAGGCAAAATCGCTACCCATTCATTTTCGCAACAATTCGCTGTACTGTTTTCCACGTCCGCGAGGTGATGGCTTTTCCAAACTCCTTTTCAAATTTCTGCATCATCTCGGGTGTATGCGTATTTTTTAAATCGATCACCACGCAGAGTTCCTTTTGAAAGATTCTCGTAACGCGAAAACCAGAGCCCTTTCGTGGTAGCGTACGCACTTTGCTGGAATGTTCTTTAAAAAACGTGACGAGTGAGTAGTTTTTTGGACCATGTTCTGCGCCATCAAATGGATCTTTCTTTAACAACTTCTCCAACTCTTCCTTACTGCGAATAATCGTTGTCGAAGAAAATCCGAGTAGTTTCGGCAGTGCTTTTTCAATCTTCGTTTCAAGTACTGCTCCATTCTTCGATGTTCCGCCAGCTGGCGGATCAAACACGACATTGCCGCTTGCGATCACCGTCCGCACATTTCTAAACCCCATTTTCTCAAACGCTTCCGTAAGTTTCTTTGGGTGCATATTGGGATTTGTCGGTCCGATGCCCCGCAATAGTGCGACATATGTCATATGCCGATTGTACTGTCAGATATGCACAAAATACAACGGTCGACCGGGTGTCCCCGATCGACCGTTTGTCCGGCGCGCTATCCGCGCGCCGGCACCGCAATCTTCGCCTTGTCGTTGTAGACCTTGTCTGTGGCGGAGAGCGCGAGGCTCCCTGGCAACGGAATGTGTTCAAAGCCGTACGTATCACAACGCATCGACATGTAGTCGTCAACGCCGTCACGCTTGAGGCGATAGACTCCACCCGACATTGGATGGTGGCCGTATACGCCAGTTGTGAGGTTCACGAACGCATAGTACGAGGCGATCGTGGGCCAACTCATCTGGCTGCCCTTCGGGCGATACTGCGCAAGACGTTTTGCCGAATAGAACCGCAGGTAGCACGTGCGGAGCAGTTCGTTCAATTCCCCCCATGACAGGTTTGGATGCTGCCATGTGGGACAAATGGTATCGAACCGATCCATGTTGGTCTCCGTTATAAGACCGTCCCGCATAAAGTCGTCGTACTGCTTCGTCCCCGGGATGGGGCAAAGCGTATAGAACGACGCCATGCTCGGGTTGATCTCGCATACGGCCTCGAGTTGCTCGAGAATGCCGGTGCGCGTGTTCGACGGGAACCCGTTGATCATGGAGAAGTGGGCATTGATCCCAACATCATCGCACATTTCCCTGATCTGCGTGTAGAACTGCGGCCTGTTCTGCGTCTTGTGCACATGCTTGAGTGCGGCCGGATCAAGGCTCTCGATCCCAAGAAAGATCTGGAATACACCAGCCTTCGCAAAGAGTTCCAGAAGACGCGGCTGCTGGACGATCTGCGTGTCGCACTGAATGAAGAACCGCAGACCGAGTTTCTCTTCGATAATAGCTTCGCAGAGAACTTCTGCCTCGGCGTACTTGTTGAAGTTGTCCGACGTCATGAAGATGCTCTGCACGCCAGCCTGCTTTGCACGGCGCAACGTCTCCATCGTCGTCTCGATCGATTGAGCGCGAATGTTTCTGCCCGCGATCTTGATCACCGAACAGAAATCGCACACGAACGGACAACCACGAAACGGATACAGGCCGATTAACGATGTGGCGTACCGTTTTTGATCCGCCGTGCTCGGCATTTTCAAAACCGGCGCTTCAAGCTCACGTACCCATCGCTGCCCGATGCCATACACCGGCTGAAGTTCACCGTGCGTGGCGTCAGACAGAATCGTGCCAAGGATCGATTCTGCCTCCGCGAGCGCAAAGCTCACACCATTACCCTGCAACATAGTCGTGTCACAGGTCATCGGATGCGGACCACCAATTATGGCCATACACCCACGGCGCACAGCAATCGCCGCAAGATCGAGCGCTCGCTGAAACTGATGGGATTGGACCCCAACCAGAAGTAAGAGCGTCTTGCCATTGCGTCGAGCGTCCAAGAGATCGAGGTAGTCGAGATCACCCTCGACATATTCGTCCACAGTGCGAACACTGATTTTCGTGTCCCCAACAGAGTCGGGGATCATGCTGTGCATGAACGGTATCGTGGCATTCGGCATGAAGCCTTTCCAGAACCGTTCGACGAACCCGTCCTTGCCGTACTTAGACGGCTTCAACACGATGACATTGAGATTCATTTCGATATGCTCCTCTCGTAACCGCGACTCTGGCGATGATAGCCGCTTAAACAGCAAAAACCAAGCAAAATCATGAGAATCAGTGTGCAGAAATTGATGTTGAAATTTTAAGGTATTTGTATTTTCCTAAAAAGATGATATAATGTTAGATAGGACAGGCTCATAGAAGCCCTGAGTCCTGTATCAGTAAGAAGGGACACGTGATGCTAATGAGAAAAGCATTGTTCGTGACGGTTCCAATCCTCATGTTTGCTGTTGTCGTGTATGCGGCGGTGACGAATCCAGATCAAGCCGCGACAGTCGTCCAGGTGGCAAAGGAAAATTGGCTCGGATTATGGGGCCAATTCAAAGACTTCGTCGTCGGTTTCGTCCAGCGCAACCGGCACTTAGCGGCACCAGTCGTCTTTGGCCTCGCACTTATCGAAAGCCTTGCACTTGTGTCGCTGATCGCCCCAACTGTATTCATTATCGTTCCAGTAGTGGGAATATTGAGCACCGCTAACCTCGACACGGCATTCGTTACCGAAATTACGATCGCTGGCGCTGTTGGTGCAAGTATTGGCTACCAAATCTCATATTGGGTCGGTCGCTGGTTCGGTCACGGCATCGAAAGCCATTGGCCGTTCTACTACTTTCCGAAAGCGATTGCGCTGGGCCATGCCTTCTTCGAAAAATATCCGAAGTCGGCTGCAACAGCAGTGTTCCTGGGCCACTACGTTGGACCGGTACGAGGCATTATACCGCTTCTAGCGGGCGTACTCGGAATGGGACAACTGCTGTTCCTGTTCGTGAACATCACGTCATCCGCAATTTGGGCAGGTGGCATGTTCGCGGTTCCGATACTGGGTTTCCAGGGATTAGAGTGGTTGTTCCACTAGCGGACACCCCTGGCCTCAACACCAATGATGCGCGCCGAGAGGCGCGCATCTTTCTTTCAATATGAAAGGTATCAAACCCCAGGGCAAGCCCTGGACCCGGCCTGAAAAATGCCGCAGCACTTTTCAGGCCATACTCCGCGGCAAGCCGCGGGGTTTTAAATCTTTACTTGCTGCGTCGCTCGGAAATGCAAAAGCAGAGCTTTTGCATTTCCTCGCTATCCTCGCAAGATAAACAAAAACTGCCCGAACTACGCCGGACAGCTTTGAAGTCTCTTCGTCGAGATCGGGGTGATCAACGCAGGGCAAAGATGATGGTATTGCCCGGTCGATATACCGAAATCGCTCCTCCCTCAGGTCGCCAGCGCGCCCCTGTTCGCCAGGCGCGGATGGCGTTAGGTACATACTTGATGGCGTATGAGCAGTCGTCAGACGCCTGCACAATTCCCCCCTTCCTGATTTTGTATCGCGGCGCCACAAACCACCAGGTCGAGAACTCAAAATTCTCCTCCACTGGTGCACTACTGGCGGCTAGAGCAAGAATGATTTCGGGCGAACACCTCTCGAGGGCGGTACCGGCGAATTTTTCGAATATGTGATCATCGGTGCACCAATCACCCGGACGGTGTGGCATGCCGAGTTCTCTGAGAGTTGTTTTGGTGAGCACCACATCTCGAATCTCTTCCGACATCGATACGTGCGCGGCTACCGAGCGTAAATCGGGCGCCATGCCGATGCCCTTGCTCTCAGCTAGATCGAGGTACTCATCAGCTGACTTGCACATGCCGAGCTTAACACGCATCCATGGCGTGCATGGGAGTTCTATGGCCATAGCGGCCCTCCATCTGGTTTAGTTGATTCTACTAAAAAGATAATGCAACTTAAATCGCAATAGTGCAAGTGCCTGTTTGAGCAGTGAGATCACGAACCAGCAAGCGGCCACGTATCGACAATACCGACGGCAAGGTGCACGTAGAGAAGAAAGAGAATGCCGACTGCTGCGATCGCGAGCACCCGCCGAGAAAGCGGAAACTCCCTATGTGTTGCAGCGGCAAGCGCGAAGCCTGCAAGTGAAAGAAGCACGGCCATGATGATGCAGTCGTCCACATGCCAATCCCACCCTGCTACCTGAAACTGCATCGCAAAGAACGGAACCAAGAGTAGCGCGAGTGCTGCGAGTACAAAGATATATGTTCTTATGTGTGTAATCATACGAATGTTTTTTAAATATTAATTAGTAGGCTGCCTAAGCGGTGCACTCTGCAAGTGTTCAAATTTCGTATCGAACACAGGGAGCAGGCTCCCGCCGGTTCCGTAGTATCCAATCTCTGCAAGAAGATGAAACGGTGGCGGACAATCTTCGAGCGGATTCGCACAGGCATAGTGAATCATGGTCGAGATGTATCGAACGCCGCAATACATACCGGCAATGATGATGACAAGACCGAAAATCCTAGTGAATCGTTCCATGGTTATTTTTCGTACGCTAATAAATCGCCCGGTTGGCAATCCAATGCCTTGCAAATTGCCTCCAGCGTTGAAAATCGTATTGCGCGCGCCTTTCCATTCTTCAATATCGAGACATTGGCCATAGTGATGCCCACTTTTTCCGTGAGTTCGGTGACGCTCATCTTTCGTTTGGCGAGCATAACGTCGAGGTTGATGATAATAGCCATAGCATTTAAACAGTGAGATCATTTTCGGATTGAATATCCAATGCACTCTGTATCAGGCGCTGCAAGAGAGCCGCAAACACGCCGAATATGAGTGGGATGACGATAAAAATGAGTCCAATCAGCACTCCTCCCGGTGCATCATCTTTGTCTGCAACGTAAATAATAAGCGGCATGCCGGCAGCGTAGAGACAGCTAATTGAGAACGCACAGTATTTGATTGTCTTCAGAGCTGTCACTGACTTTTCGGAAAACGCAGTGTTTGTATCGATGTACCTCAAAAGCTGCAATCCCTGATAGAGCACCATATAGAACGGAACAGCAGGCACAAACATAAAGAGAAGCACTGGCAGATACATGCCCGCGTTGCCGCCATAGATCACACCAGCGAAAATAATAAGGAGCCCTAATCCTGCGAGACCGATGAGATAAATAACCGCCCGCAAGAAGTGAGTCGATCCCCGATTCATATACATAGGGTAGTTTGATATTTATCGTTTGTCAATATATTATTGTTGTTATTCACTCTACAGGTATTCTCTGTCAAGTGGCATCACCATGAAAACCACCATTACCGAACTATGGCACTTCTTCATTGCCAATCTCAAGGCAAGCTATTTTGGTGCGTTTCTCTTAGCGGTTTTTTTGGTTACCGAGATCGTTATGCCACCATTCATCAGCAGATATGATTTCATTTTTCTTGCTGCCGTTGGATTCCAGGCATGTGCGCTTCTCTTTCGTTTTGAGACGCTTCCCTGCGTATTACCATCTGTGGATAGTTGCCATCCTTGTGTACGTTAACTTTTTCACCCACCACTTCTTCTACGACAGTCGCTATCTATTATTTGCCTATCTATTCGTTTTCTTTTTTAAGACAAAAGTGTACTTTAAGGTTTATCACAAGGAGCGAAGCATGCCACTCCTCGTGGGCGCTACTCTTATTCCTGAGTTTCGCGCTCGTCACCATCATTTACCGCAACAGACTTACGGGGTCAAATATGATATAATGGGCACATGTTGACGGCCGTATACAAAAAAGGGCGTTCCGGGTACGTTGCGTGGGTTGAGGAAATTCCCGGCATAAATACACAGGGGGCCACCAAAGCGGAAGCAAAAGAGAACCTTGCTGACGCATTGCGGGAATTTGTAACAGCACGACGGATGCTTACGAAGCGTGAGTCTCGTGGCACCATCATCCGCGAACGATTCCCCGTATCCCGCTAATGAAGCGCATCGAACTTGAGCGATATTTGCGCGCCAACTCGTGTTACCTTCTTCGAGAAGGCGGCAAGCATTCCGTATTTCATAACCCTCGCAACGGCCAAACCTCGACGGTCCCGCGTCACAACGATATCTTCCCTTCGCTCGCTAAGAAGATCTGTAAGGATCTCGGCATTCTGCCCATTAAGAAGAAGTAAGGCTCAATTTAGATTTTTTGCTGAGTACGTACTGCACCGCTCGGCTCACTGGCTTGTCGTCTCGGTGGATACAGCCGATCCAGCAACACGGACGGCGCATTCCGCCTTTCATTTTTGAGATAGCTTTTTGAATACGAATCCCTCGCGTTTCTTCTTTCTTGCCGCTCGTGACCCAGCAAATCCACTCGTTACGTGCGAGCGGCGAAATATCCTGCCACAGTGTCAGTACCTTTGGCGCCGTAACAAGCGCCTTACGGAAGTCATCTGGAAGTTTGTGTACCGTGCCAGACGCGATGGGTGTAGCCATGCAAGGATTGTATCAAATTCTGCACGGAGATTTCACGTGGCTTTTCTAGCCTCTTTCGTATTCCTTTTATGAAAGGAAACCGCCCGAGCGGGCGGTTGTCCAAGTGTATGTGTGCGCCTACCGTGCCGGCGGGAAGACCAGTACTTGATCTCCGATGTCCACGCGTCCGGCAAAAAGAACGATGCCCATGACACCGCGCCTATGTTGTGCCTCCGCAATGAAGCGCGTCTTGAGACCTGGAATGCCGTGATGGTCTTCGAGCGGCTGAGCAACTCCTTTGCACGGACCGTTCTCTTCCCATACGGCGAGCGCTGCTTGCGGACCGATTGGGCAGTCCTGCTTGCGCGGAAACACTAAACGCGATGTCGGATCCAAGCGTGAGAAGTTCGGAATGCCAGAGACAGTGATATTCTCCCGCAGAATCCCCTGCGGAATCCTTACGCCGATCTTAGATTCAACCTCGGCTATTTCCTCACGCGAGATGCCGGTCCACGTTCTCCAGTTGAAGACAGTGTCCCCTTTCACGAGTGTTGATGTGCGAATGTACTCGCCATCGTGACCACTTAGCTTGCGGTCAAACGCGCTATGACTGTCTCCGATCGGCCCGGAGAGTCCAAATACAATGGACACTGCCGGTTTGCCGTTTAGACAGAGCGACTCGACACGTCCGGTCGCGATAGGTTCGGTAACCATTGCTCACTCCATAGCTAGTTGGATGCCCCAAGCGATACTACAACACGTAGACGCATCTGTCGCCTGAAAGCACCGACAGACTTGACGCTCTTGATAAAGCGTTTTAGATTCTCAAGAGATCATCGAGCAACAACACGGAGTCGCTACAATGCAGCTCTTCAAGCTGATCTTCACTGGAGTCGCCATTGGCGGCGCAGTGACACTTGCACTTATCGCGGTCGAAAACATGTCGCCAGCGATGAAGCGTCTGGTAATGATATCGACCATTCTGAGCATCATCATTGCCCTTCCTCTGGCATGGGATGCCGCAGAAAATGTCTATCTCAGAATCGTTCGACTCTGGGATAAAATGCAGGCACAAGCACCGCGCCAGCAGCCTAAGGCCGATCCACAGCCAAAGAAAATCGAGAGGCCACCCCCGATCGAATGGAAACCTCCGGAGGACAAAAAGAAAGCTCCAACGGTGTCTGAGGCGCCGTCGGATATGCCGAAACCTCGCGATCTAAAAGAACTCGAGGCCGAACTCCGTTCGTATCTTGCATCCACCTGGAAGCGGGTATGTACAGAAGTTCAGTCGGCGGCGGAAGCTAAGGCGCGACTACGGGCACATGACATCGGCTTCATTTATGTTTACCCCGATATCATCGACTCGTGGTCACAAGGACGTCGTTGCTACAATCTCACCAAACCGATGCCAACGACGCTCCTTAACGAGAAATCCTACGAGGCGGTCGTAAAGCATGTCGAACGTTTTGGCGCGCAAGTCTGCCCGTGGGAAGTAGCGGTAGCTGCTCGCCTCAACTACCTCGACCAGCCTGCCGGAGAAGCGTTCAGATTGGCAACAGAACCAAAGGAACGGCCTGCAGACAAGGGCGGAAATTACCGCACTCCGTGGATGGGAAACGGCGACACCAAACCTGAGTACGGCGTATTCAGCGGAAAGGCGTTTAAGGGTCTCTTCCTTTCAACTGCAGTGCGACCACTGGAGTTCTATGGAAGCGGTGGATACCTCGTGTTCTGCCGTTAGTGCGCAACGAGGAGATGGGGACAGGCCAGTGTGTGCCTGTCCCTCTTTTGTTTCAATGTATTAAAAACTGTGTTTACGGACGCGATTCACGATGCGCCACCGCCATCTCCTCCTCCCCCTCCACCATCTCCTCCTCCAGCATCACCACCGGCATCACTCGCGGAATCAGCCGCGTCATTATCTGAGTCGTTTGAATTGTTGATCACACCAGGCGCCCCCATCCACGAGACATCGCCCGAGTTGTCTTGTTGTTTCTTGCTGCGAAAGAAATCAAAGAATCCCATGGGGCAAGTATACCAAATTCTACATACAGACCATCAAGGTGACACCTTGATGGTGTGCCTACTCCAGACTAATCACAGTTCGGGATTTTGAGGACGTCGCAGTAATAGACGTCCACACCGAGTCCGTACCCGGCAAAGACCGTGAAGGTAACAATTGTGGAGCAATTTTGAGAAAAAGATGCAGGATTACCTTACTTGATTAGTTATTTTGAAGCGGGACGATTACCTTTTTCCCTGCCTGTAACTGCATGCCGGGCCTTAAGCCATTGATGTATCGGAGGTAGTTGATAGCAACCGGTACCGGCCAACCTGAGTAATACGTGCGCGCGAACTTGTCGAGGGTATCGCCTGACTGAATGTCGACTCGCTGTGCCGGTATGTAAAGTCGTTCGTTTCTATTCAACTGATCTTTCAGCTTCCGATTTTGCGTTCGTTCGTTATATTCGCGAATCTGGTCCATTCGTAGCCCAACGAAATCAAGATCTGGAGCAATCCATGTCGCGATTTTCGTAAGGTTATCACCTCCTTGCACCCGGTATTCGATAATTTCAACCGTTTCTTCTCCTTCCGTTTGCTCTTCCCGCTCGGACTGTTCTGGTCGCGGATCCTGAATTTCTGGTTTCGGAGTTGCGGCAGGAGGTGTCTCGGGAGCACGCTTCGGCGCAGGCGCTTCTACTTTCGGAATCGAGCCATCATGTAGAGAACGTACTACATTTCGGATCGCAAGAATCTTTGGCACGTAATTGATACTCTCCAATCGAGCCTTCCGAACCACTTTCCCATTCGTGCCTTGCGACGGCTGACCGAGGAGCGCTTCTGGGTATGCGAGTGGATTCCCTCTTGTTGCAAGATACGTCTTTCGCACATGTCCCGGCCCGCGGTTGTACGCCCACATAACAAATGTCCATAAATCCTGATCAGAAACGGTGAATGAATGATTCTGCGCTATACGTTCAAAAAATCGCTTGAGCGAAACCAAAAAGCGCATGGCCGCGTCGGTGGATTTTTCCGGGTCAAGTCGCTCATCACCTAATGCAATGAGCTGGTCCCGTGTGTACCTCGTACTGTTACGCTTCTTCCCGGCAGGCACATTTTGTAGACCGAACATTGTTGCGGTCCCTGGTATAAATTGCCAGTAGCCAGCCGCCTTCGCTCGATTCTCACCAAAAGCACTCCAATGAGATTCGGCGAGCGCGAGAAATACCACCTCTTTGGGAACGCCATATTTTTTTGCCGACGCCAGAATCATCTTCAGGTGCGCGCCATTGTTATCAAGCAATCGCTCTACACCTCCACGCAAACGGGGCTGTCCGTCCGAACCCCGGTAATAGCGTTCGTATGTAGCAACTGACAAATAAAATGTTTTTGCGCTTTCGGAGCCGTCGGAGCGCGGCACGCTCCACTCAGGTTTTGAAAAGAGTTCGGCTAGTTGCGCCTTGTTGAGCTCAATTGAGCCGTTTCTATTCTGTGCTGAAACCACGTCTGGTAGAAGCGGTCCGAGAATCGCCGCCCCAGCAGTTGCGAGAAAATTCCTTCTATGCGTCCCACGCGGTCGATTCAACGACATGGTTTAAATCGTAGCACGCTCACTGCGCGTCATGATTAATCGCAGTTCGGGATTTCGAGAATGTCGGAGTGGTAAATATCTACGCCGAGTCCGTAGCCAGCAAAAAGGGCGAAGACAACTAGTGTTGCACCAACAATCACATTCATTACATAGTTAGATTCGCAAACCATTGGGATACACCCCAGGCTAATCCTTAAATAGGTTGCTTCCATAACGACCTGCAAGCGCTCCTATAATCAATGAGCCAATTACCCACGCAAGCAGCGGCGCGTTTGAGTTATTCTCAGACGCTGGATTGTCATTTTGATTTACTGTGGCGATAGAAGGATTCGGCTTTGCTGAGAAATCAAAGCTCGCTTTGGCAAGTTCCTTACTTTCCCCATTAGCTAGTTCATTCACGAAGATAACGTCTGCCGTATAATCTCCAGCGATTGGCATGGAGGCATCCATCATAGCCCCAGGTACGAAGTCATGTGAACCTGCAGTTTGTACGCTGAAAATTGGAAGGTCGTCACGTGTGGTGAAGCTAATCAGTGCATAGTCGTATGGAACGTCACTACCGCTAGCATCGAGGAGACGGAAGAGATACGAGATTGCATACCGCTCGTACAAGACTTCCGTATCCGCGCTTCCTTCAAAGGTGATTTTGTAATTGCCAAGCATTTGCTCTTGCGACGTAAGGGCGACGTGTGCAGATGCAAAAGACCCCCATAACGTTAAAATTGCGATAAACAAGAAGGGTATGGTAAGTCGTGAAATGGTCATGATTATTTACTGCTTACGATTACGGTGTCTGGCGCTCCAATAACCCCTTTTACTTCATAATACCCAGCAGTGGTCAAAGTAAGCGTAACAGTGTTGCCAGATTTGTTATGCCAGAACCAACCATGAATGCCTTCGTACGGGGCGACAAGAGAGCCGCTGGCAGAAGCGCCTTTGCTCTTTTCGTAACTAGTAAAGGCACCTGAAGTGTCTTCTTCCAATTGGCCGTGGAACTCGTAATCAACCTCACCTTTCGCTGTCCACGAATAGAGCAGCATTTGCCCTTCTTTCATCTTGAACTTGTATTCAAATCCTTGGTTCGGTTCGAGGCGGAAGGTCACAATGTTTTCTTTGTACAGTTCAGGTTCTGCTCGGTATGTCGAAAGGACACTTGTCGTTTCAGTTGCATTGAGAGCGCTAAATCCAAGAGCCATGCCCGCGCCCGTCGGGTCAATGCCATATTCCGCAGGAAGCACTGCCGTAAATAAGATAACGAGGGCAACTACCAAAGCTGCCGCGCTTGCCTTGATAATGGCTTTTTTTGACGGATGTAGAGGATGGAACTGTGCTGGTTCTTGCATAGCGTTATTGTACGAGATAGCCAGCAATTTGATAACCCATGAGAAGAAAACCTCCCACCATGAGTGCAGTATTCGTCACAAATGCATGACGAAGAAAACTTGGATGCATCCTCCAAATCATGAACGCAATAAGAATGGCTGAAAGTGCCAAGATTTGCCCGATTTCAACACCGATATTGAAACTGATAATGTTGATTGCCAAACTGTCGGGAGAAAGACTGAGCATCTGTAATTTCGTAGCAAGGCCGAAGCCGTGAAATAGACCGAAAATTGCTACAGCGATTTTCGTATTCGGCTGGAAGCCAATAAAGCGTTCGAATCCGCCCATATTATCAAATGCCTTGTATACAATCGAAAACCCGATAATTGCATCGACGATATATGCGTTTGCATGAATACCGCCAAGTACGCCAACTAGAAGAGTGATGCTGTGTCCAAGGGTAAAAAGACTTACGTATGTGGCCACATCTTTCAAGCGATACAGAAAGAAAATAACTCCCCCGAGGAAGAGCAAGTGGTCATATCCGGTGACCATGTGTTTCGCACCGAGATAAAGGAATTGGATTATGGCTGCACCTTGCGTGCCTTCAATAAACTGTGCGTCCGCGTCGGACACACCGTGTGCAGTGACAATCACAGGAAAGGACAGCAAAAATACTGCTCCAAGATATGTGAACGGTCGGATTGTTCCCATATCGTGCAATCCTACCAAATAAGCGCAAGGAGTTATACTCGGGCCATGTTCTCCCCTTGGCCTCTGAACTTCCAATCTTTTTCAACACAGAAAGGGCAATGGCTTCAATCATTGCTTTTTGTGCATCCTAATTAATCGCAGTTCGGGATTTTGAGAATGTCGCAGTGATAGACGTCCACACCGAGTCCGTACCCGGCAAAAAGGGCGAAGACAATAAACACAACGCCAACAATCGCATTTATTGCGTATAAACGTCTATCTTTCACTATCGGCAACAACGCCACAAGACCACCTACTCCCACGAGTGCGATGAGGGCGAGCACAAGGACTTGCTCGTAGTTGGTGGTCTCACCAAATGGGCGCAAGAGCGAGAGAAACAGTTCCGACTGCACTGCGACTAACACATTCGCGATAAGAAACGGTAGCGCAAGCGCTATGCCGAAATACAGGTTGCGGTTACTGATCCACATACAGTCACTTTAGCGGTGGAAACTCAACCATCCACTCGATGCCGTATTTGTCTCTGAACATACCGGAATAGAAACCCCAGGGACTATTAGCCATGGGCATCTCTACGGTGCCACCTGCCGAAAGCCCGTTGAATATCCGTTCTGCTTCTTCCTTACTCTCTGTAGTAACCGAAATTTTACTTCGATTTTCATTTTCATTTACTGTGCCCATAAATGATGGAACATCATTTGCCATGAGCACGTTACTCGTACCGATGGGTAACGTGATGAGCATGATTTTTTCTGCCTCGGTCTCTGGTACCTGAAATTCCGGACTCGCGATGTCTTTGAAACGAACAATCTTGGTAAAATCACCCCCAAATACTGATTTATAAAACGTAAACGCTTCTTCAGCATTGCCGTTGAAGTTTATCCAAGGATTTATCGTTGTCATTTTGTGAGTATATCAGAAGGGTCGAACTAATTTACTCCTTCTGCTGAACACTTTCAGAACTCTGGACTGAGGTACGGCTGTAAAAGAGTTATCGAGTTTGCTATTCGTGTAAAAAGTGGTCAATGGTGCAGCCCAAAAAGCCTTTATTTTGTGTCGGGCCCTAAAAGCTTTCGTGCCGTCTCAGCCCCGATTTCTTGTTCAGATGTGATTCGGGCTCGCGCCCCATAACTCTTCTCAATTTCCGCTTTGCGGAGTTCGAAATATTGTAATGTTGCTGCGCGATCTACCGTGGATGCGTTATATCTGCGCCAAAATTCGTTTTCGGATAATTCTCCTCCTCGATCTTTTTGAATTCTATAGCCATCAAAATCTTGAGCGAGAGACGTTTCCTGCTTGCTCCAGCGCTCGAGTGTTGCCGCCCCTTTTTCCCCTGGAAATGCTCTACGTCTCCGCACAGTCATATTCATGCGTAAGTACCCTTCATATGCTTCCGATTCGGGGATACCTCCAAAACTAGCTTCAACAAAGAATAGATCGTCGCCGTTTCTTGTTACAGCCTCCGCGAAACTGTCCACGCTCGATTCAAGATCGGCCGTGATTCGAAAACCTTGCCTGATATCAGCAACAAACTTTTCTCTCCGGAATGATTCTTTCTTTGGCTGCAACAGCTCACGGGTCCGACGTATGAGTTCCTTCATGCACGAAGTATACAACTAAATCAATATGAAACGGGTCCGTCGTTATCAAGCTCCGCATGGTTAACGAGGTAAGAACATATGCTTTGAGGCACCGTATGGGCCTTTCGACGACTTCAAGGGTGTAAGAGGACCTTGCATAAAACTCGCACCCCCGAGGCGAATAGAGGCATTATACACGATACCAACCGGACTATGAAAATCACAAAAAGAGCGGAAAAAGAGATTGTCACAAAAGAGGCGATCACCTGCGCCCTTACCACTGAGGAGATCCAAGAGGAGGCCGTGGAGTGTGCGGGTAGAGAGCTTACGGATGACGAGGTGCAATGCGTGATCAACGAGGTCCAGAAACACTTCGAAAAGACGTCTCCGGTCGTCAAAACAACAATTGAACAGCTTATAAACGCCCAAGTGGTCTAACCAATAACTTTATGGAAATCATCATCGACAAAGAACTCATACAACAGGATGCAGAAACATTACTCGACCGGCAACTGACCGAGAAGGAGTTCGAGGACGTACACTACGCGATTCTCGAGCGAGTGAGCGATGTGGTGCAGGACGGCATCCATCACGTCATCGACTTCAATGAGATGCTTGAGCGGAATAAGGGAGCAGAAAAGTCACTCCCTCACTATCGCGTTCTGCATAAAAACGACAACGCATATCAACCAGACTTTCGAACCGTGGGCACATTCAAGAACGAAAAAGATGCACGACAATACATGCATCAGGACGTCACAACGGAGTTCGATCAGTGGAAAGTGGTGCAAGTCGATAAAGACGGGAGCGAGCGCGAAGTATACAAAATTCACTAATAAAATGCATCGCCCATTATTACCTGTCAACTCTTGGGATACCATTTGAAATGGTTGGTATACTGGTCGTCATGCGATCCCGAAGTCCGGAATTGACAGAAAAGAGGAAGGATAAACAGAAGCCGCGTCGCGAGTCTCCTAAGCAACGAGAATTTCTAATCGCCGGTATCACTCCACACGAGAGAGCGAACGAATTCCTTGAGGGGCGCTCTGAGAAGACAAAAGATCTCGGTAAACGTGAAGATGCAATGCACGCTCGCTTCTGGCCGCGTCTTTCGGCCGATCACGAGACGCACGCGCGAACGAAAGAATTACTTGAACTTATCCTTGAAAAAGCAGGATTTCCAAAGGATTTTCTCGATCTCGCGATTTTTGATAGTGCATACCCGGAAGCACACGTCCAACTCATCGCAAAGAGAGTCCGGCTTTCAAACACGTTTTTGAAGGTGATGAAGGGCGATCCGGAGAAGATCGCGGCGGTATTGGCCCATGAAGTCGGACATGTGCTTCTTGCCCATTATCGCGAGCGTGGCGATTCTTTTGATCCGTTAAACGAACACATTCAGGGTTACGAAAACGAATATCAGGCAGATCGGGCATCCGTGATCCTCACTAATCGCCTCGGCATAAAACCGAGTACGCTCGCCGACGCACTAAGAACGCTTGAGAGCGATTTAGCGAGCCGCGATACTAAAGATGCGTACACTCCCGACGATTTCGACCATCATGCGTGGATTTTTTCGACCCACCCTCACGCAGCCCGACGCGTTGCCGCAATCGAACGAGATGGGGCATCACTGCCAAGGTACAAGAAGAAGTCATTTCAATTCGATGTGATACCGCTCCCTAAGAAAGAGGATTTTGAGGTTGTTGACTTCAAGAGCTGGGAACCGGAAGCGTTTGATGTGTACGATTACGCCCGATTCCATCCCGACTGTCTCTGGGACGAAATAGAAATGCCGACGGAAGCAAGAGTGGAGGATTCCGTGTACGACCCCGATACAAAAACGCACTCAAAGGTGAGAATTTCGGGATCGGCTCGGCGTATGACTAAAGACTATACTAATCCGCACAAAGAAGAATCACCGCCTTTTGAAGTGATGCCGGATCAGGTCAATGCGTGGGGCAAGAAAGACCGGGTTGAAATCGAGAAGTGGTGGAAACAAGCGATGAATGCGCTTGACTCTGAAGATGGATATGATGATCTTTCTGACGATATACGTTCCTACTCGCTGGCCTCGACCCAGTTGCTTCTCAATCATGTAGCGGCAGAAATCGGCATTCTTACGATCTTGGACAAAAGCTGGGATGACGTGAAGCAGGACGACGACGTGCTGAAAGAGTACGCAAAAACGCAGGCTCTATCTGATCCTGATCACTATCATTTCAAAGCCGAAATGATGATTGTTACGTCGCTTTTGGTGCGGAACTGGTTCGAGAAGGATCAATCCCTCGCAACTGCAGATGGTATGCGGAGGTTCCTGCAATTCTCGCGCGATTTTAAAGACGATCACGGACAATACCTTCCATACAGTGGTGCCCGTTTGCATATGCGCCTCGAAGAGCTATTCAACAGCGCGCAGACAGACGACGAGCGAGCGGTAATCGCGGACATGTGTAAGGAGTATCGAAGCGAAATCGGTGCGGGCACCAATGCCACGCTTCCGTTAATAGACGTTCTCATGCCATCAATAACCACATGGCTCGATGACAAGTATCCTGAAATCGTCTTTGCTCACGATGAAGGACCGGAAGGCAAAACAGATTTAGATAAGATGCTCGACAAAGCAGCGCATGACGATACAATCACACCTCAACATGCGCGAGACACATTGGCGCTTGTAGATAGGAACTACCGCCCGCAAAATCTCACACTCTTGCTTACCGGTGTGATTCGAGAAGTGCTGAAAGAGGCGGACGAATCCGGGCATCCTGACATCCTGCTCGAAGCAAATCCGGTGTCATCCGCGAACTATCTCTCAAGTGAGGAGTTTGATCGAAAGTATTTCGGTGCGGATCGTGAAAAATATACGAAGGCAAAATATGCGGTGCTCGACAGTAAAATTGGTGAATTCAAGGACGTTGCGACTTTGTGGGAGAAAGCGCAGTATCGCTCGGAATTCAACAAACTGCCAATCGGAACGGAGAAGCTTGAATTTCTCCTTGATACGTTCCGCGCACGATCGGCGCAGCGGGACATCCTCGTTGCCGAAGCATTAGGATGGGACAAAATTGAATTCGTCGAGGATGTAATTGCGACACAAGAGCAAATTCTCCGCGTTGACGACGTGTCGCTTCTGTATACCCTCACCGACGTTTTCTCCAATCCACTATTAAGCCTTTCTGTGTACCAACAGTTGTGGACACTATATGAAAGGTCGCCTCAAGAGTTCTTCCAGCATGTGCCGAAGAGCGAAATTGAACGGGTGGAAGCGGAGATCAGTGCCGTTGCCGGTAAAACGGATACCGAACGGCTAAAGGGCATATTGCTTGCGCACCGGGAACCTTCCTATGTGCGAGACGAGTTGCTGCGCCCTCTTGTAGACCGCGCACCAGATCAGGAAACAACTATGGCGCTGGCTTCGTGGTATTGCGAACCGCCACCGGGCGTTTTGCGTCCACGTTCAGGCGAAGTCGTTGCGGTGACGGAATCAATTCTTGATACTTTGCGCGGCATGTCGTCTCTCGATAAGCAGGAACTGTTTTTGTATTTCATGGGGCAACGGTTGTTCTACAGCGGCATCGAGGCATATTTTTTCCGCGAGCAAAGACGAGAGATTGAAGAAACTCGCAAAGACGCCATCTATACAGGGCGTCGGCCTTTGATGGCTCGGACTTCTCCCTACGATGATTTGGAAGATTTTGAACCTGACGATCTTACGGACGAGGAGCGGCGTCAGGCAAATGAAGATATTCGCCGCAGCGAGTCTGAAGACGATGACGAAGAAGAGGAAGACGACGACATACACTACGTCTCAACCCCAGATCCCCTTATCTTCCTTACGAAAGCGTCCGGTATTCCCATTGAAATCCTTACACAGCAGCAACGTCTCACGACTACGAGGCGCGAACAACGTGAATTCATCACTCACTTACTGCTTGGAAACGACGGCATTTTGAAAGAAAGAGATCGAGGACGGTTCCTCTCTGCTGTCGCCCGCAACGTCGTTGACAACAGCACATGGTCGCAACAACAGACACCGGAAGAACGAAAGGCCACGGTTGATCTTCTTGGATTCGCGCTTAACCGATGCCCTGATCAGCGTCTGCCGGATCTTTTCCTTGGGTTGTGGAATCTGCAACAGGAGAAAGGATCGCTACCGGAAATCGTAACGACACTTATTCGAGAACTTGGCCCGCTTTTCATTAAGGGCGGGCAATACCTTGGTACGCAAAGCAACACGCTTCCGCCGGAGTGGATACAGGCATTTCGTGCGCTTTCCGATCAGAATCAACGCGCCGAAAAGACACTTGTGTATGAGCACGAATATGCGCTCTATGGTGACAATTCACCATTCATGCGCATCGGAGAGAAAGAAGGTGAAGGGTCAATGGCAGCAGTTTATAGGGGCGAACTCAAGCCAGAACATAGTACGACAGATCCTGATGTTGCGATAAAAATCTTCCATCCAAACACGCAGGACAATCTTACAAGCGACGTTGCATTTCTTGATGCGCTTGTGAAGTTCGTTAACAGTAAGAGAGACGAATTCAAGGTACGATTGCCTGACAACCTTGGCGAAGTAAGCCAGAACCAGATTCTGAAAGAGCTTTCGTTCGATTCCATTTTGAAAAATAATGCCGACATCGCAGGCGTGTTAAGCAATAGCTCCGCATCGGTATCATGGCGCGTACCGGCAATAGTGCGAGCGCAAAGCAATCCAGAATTCATCGTAAGCCAGTACTCTCATGGCGTTCCTTTGGACACGCTACCCGAAGAAACAAGTTCTTCTATCCGAAGTGAGGTTGCGGCAGAGTTACTACGCCAAATCCTTCTCGAGGGAACGTATCAAGGCGATCCTAACCCCGGCAACTTCAAAGCAACAGTGTCCAGTGGAGGAACACTTGTGGATTGGCTCGATACAGATCACACAGGGCGTTTCTCATCAGCAGAGACGGCGCAGTTGAGGAATTTCGTGATGGAGTTGTTCGTAGGTAAAAATCAAGAAAGGATAGCCGATATTCTCAACACGTTCGTGCAGGAATCCGAAATATCCAGCGACGAATTGAAAACGCGCATTCAAGGATGGCTTCAAGACAGCGGCGTATTGAGCGGAGCTTTGTTGCAAAACATTGAAGGTATATTTATCTCGTTCCTCGATTTTCTTGCAGACAACAAACTCGTTCTCAAAGAACAACACGTCACCCTCTTGCGCACACTTGGTCTCATGAAGCCTCTACTTGCCGATGTGAAGCAGGAACAGTTGATGCCGTTAATGACCGCGCTTTACACGCGGATGAACAGCTAAACACAGCGACTTGATACGTGACGTTAAGGGGCATCGCATCCAAGGGCTGATTTGGCGACCCCGGCGGCTTTGGCTGCGAGTACAAGAGTTGTGGGACGATATCGCGGCAAATTCGCACCCACAGGCACCCCGGCGAGCCCAGAAGGACTTAATTGCGTCAAGGTTGAGTCATGAGATTTTCTGCGCTACTATGCATCAATGGCGCAACAGCGCACTACTGACGATACGAAGGCTATTACGGCTTTGGATAAAGCGGTGGCAGCCCTTGAAAAAACACGCAGAAGTCGCGTGATTGTTTATGTGACTGGTGACAAGAAACCAGAGCAGTTTTTCGCTACGCAAGTTGCTTCTGATACGCTCATCTACTTCAGATCTATACTAAAAAAAATCGACCGATCGAAGAAAATTACACTTGCAATATACACCAACGGAGGTCACCTCGAGACGCCATGGCCTCTCGTAAATCTTATTCGTGAACACTGCGACGAGTTTGAGGTTGTTGTTCTTTCAAAAGCATTGAGCGCAGGCACGATGATCGCCCTTGGAGCAGATAAGATCGTGATGACCCGTTACGCTCACTTGAGTCCGGTTGATCCGACCGCCAATATAGCAGATGGAAATAACCAAATAAAACGATTTGAAATCGAAGACATTATCGGCTACATCGATTTCGTAAAAGAAAAAATCGGTGTCACTGAACAGAATGCCCTTGGAGAGATCATGAAAGACCTCACCAAAGAGATTGCTCCGACTATGCTTGGATCGGCAAATCGTACCCATTCGCTGGTGAGAAGGCTTGCAAAAAACCTCCTGAATCTGCATGTAAAACCCGTTCCCGAGAGGCAGACGCGTGAGATTATCGAGCATCTTACGCAGAAGCTTTTTTCACATCGTCACCTAATTAGCAGGCGAGAGGCAAAAGAAATAGGCTTCGAGAATTTGGTCGAGTTCGCGGATGCAGCAAACGAAAAAGTAATCGAGGGGTTGGTGGAAGCATACTCTCGTTTCTTAGAACTCGAGACAGAATTCAACCCAATGGAAATTCTTGGGAAGGAAACGAGGAAGGAGATAACGGTAAATCGTGCGGCAATTCATTCCAAAGACATCAAGCATAGTTTTCAATCAGTCTGTGCACTGACAAAGATTCCGGACCCGTCCGGAAATCAGCAGGTCAATGTGAGTATTATTGGCAATAAATGGGTAACCAAGTAATTTATTATGCGATACACATCACAAACTGGGCTCAGTGTTGATGCGATGGACCGCAGTCCATCTACGGCGGCTGCCAGTCAGCAGGATAAACGAATAGTTTTCGAACAGGTGCCAAACGTGGTTTTTACAGTCGGGAACGGCGTTGCACACGATAACGCGTTTGACGGTAAAACACCGGAGATGGAGAAGCGTGAATTATCGGCGGAAGAAGAAGATCGCTTCTACAAAAAGGTGTTCAAAACAAGCCTCCTGTAGAGAGTATGCGTTATGTACGTCGCCGCGGCTGATGTTGACACGACTACGTTATTTCAAGGCGACGTAATCAAAGATTTTCCTTTTTACATTCTCGAGAAAAGCCAGCCGATAAGGAGAAACGAGGCAGGCTTATTTGAGCAGGACGGAGATTTGGAATCCGAACACTCGTTGCATGCAGTCGAGTCAAATAAACAATCGGTCATGATCCTTTCGCAGAGTTGCGATCTTCAACGTCGCAAGAACATAGTGGTCTGCCCAGTATATGGACTCGACCAATTCATAATTGACAACACGATAAATGCAGACAGTGCACGCAGCATCCGAGACAGGAAAAATAACTACTTATTCTATCTCCCAGCTTTTGCAGATCTTCCAGAGTCCATTGCTGACCTCCAAACAATGCTCTATGTTCCAAGGGCGTTCCTGATAAATTACCTGCCGCAAAGAATGACATCTTTGAGCGATCTCGGTCGACACCATCTTGGTTGGACTTTGGCAAGCTTCTTTGGGAGGCCTGTTGAAAAGTAGGCTTTAGGCGCATGCTTTGATACGATAGGCGTGTCACGGCAATGTGACGCCAACACCTAAACCTGCGAAGCAATTTGCAGGCATGGTCACATAAAATCCCACGCGAGTAGAAACGGCCATATAAGCCGACACTTACTCGCGTGGGTCCACACCCGAAAGGGCGTGGGATAGTGTCCGAAAGGATGCTGTCGCCGGTCTTGTATGGCCTTTTCTGATGCCAGCACAAGACCAATTATCAGAAATCCCACGCGAGAATATGAAAGATACACAGAGAGGATTCATCCCTCTGATTGCAGCGATCGTGCTCGGTCTTGCGGCAATCGGCGGGAGTGTCGCAGTCATGGCTGCATATCAGAATGTCGGTCGAAGTGGAACAACAATTACAAATTCAAGTGTCGCGCAAACGACAGCTGCGGCCGCGAGCGACGCGGCAACAACGTCGGAAGTTGTGACAAAGGAAACGGTGGTGACGTTGAATACGGCAATCACATCATGTGACCGCATGGTCTTCGGCAAAGTGGTGCATTTTGGAATGTTTACGTCAAAGGAGTGCTACGCAACATGGCAGGCCGCGGTCGAAGCAAAGCAAAACGAAGCACCCGTTGCGTACGTGCCTCCTGCGCAGGTGGGTGGAAGCGGCGGATCCGGTTCGATCCACGTCGAGCTAACAGAAGAGCGAAGTCAGCCCGCCGTACCCGGGCCAACAACTGCGCAGATAGCAGGTGCACTCCTGCTGTGCGCCGATGCAAGGATGGCCCATATCTGTACACAGACATTTTGGGACGGGTACATGACCAATGTAGTCTTCAGGAGCGAGGTGGACGGGCTGGTAATCCAGTTCCAACATCAAAATGAGCAGGCGCGTCTGGCCGCACAACTAAAGCAGCAAAAAAACTGTGCTGCGTGGATGGGCGCGATAAGCCCCTTGCTCGCCGGTATGAGCCCGGAGGCCTCCATAAACGCCCAAAAGAGTTCGATGGCTACCTGCAGCGGCAAGGAGTACGATGATACGGCATATAAGCTGGAAGAAATCCAAGAGGACGTGGACGAACTCAAGAAGATCGCGTGTCCGCTCGGATCGAGTGACATCAACTGCCAGCTGATGCAGTAACCATGCAAGCTATCGGCAAAAAAGCAATCATCGGAGGGGCGTTGAGTGTTCTGACTCTTGTTGCAATAGCTTATTTCGCACGGCCGAATACTTCAGTCGAAGCGCAAAAAGTCGTGGCCATACCGGATCGTATGGAGACATATAGAACCATCGATGTCGCCTGCTCGGGGAAGCAAAATCGCAGCACGTGTCTTGCAGACCTGCTTGCTCAAACGGAAGCGGAACTTGAGCAAACGCTTGGAGCGAAACTGAAAGATATATGGCCTGCGGTGCGTGACGCTTCCTGCCCTGACACAGATCAAGATACATTGAACCGTTGTCGCATCTACGAAACGCTCAAATTTGAGACGCAGACGCTGATTTTCAGGCAGAGCAACGCCACAACAAATCGACGGCTGGTGGAAAACGTCAACGCTTGATTTCAAGCTGAAAATCAGGCATATTTCGGCTCTCATTCATGCGGAAAGAACTCATAGAAAAGTCGGCAAACGGAGCTCAAAAAAGGTCTCAAAAGGACACGCTGTATGTCCTCGAAAAAATACATGAATTGCTCGCCTATGTAAAAGGCGACGTGGTAGGTTACAGTGACTATTTCGATGGTGTCTTGCCGAACCCTTCCTCTTCCACGTCGCAGAGAGCAGAGGAGTTGATCCTCGATCGTTTGCAAGATTTGGGGGTGATAAAAATCCAACCGCGAGAGTTGACGTTAAGCGACATTTCATCAATGAAGTTTATCGGTTCAGGACATGCTGTTATGCCCAAAGCATTGCCGTCTTTTATCGCGTTCGAGGTGAATAGAGAACAGCTCAAGAAAATCTACGCGGAATATAAGCAGGCGAAAATCGATATAAACGATTCGAGCTTGCTGATGTTCTATCTAACGCTGAATGGATTGCTCTACAGAACGCTGCATAGCGGATCGCGGCAGGAATATCAAATGGCATATGGCAAGCAAAAGCATCGACTCATTGAGATGTTGACAAACGAGGCACCCGATCCCGTATCGGCAGATGATCTCGCGAAAAAGATTAATACCAAAGCGGCCAATATTCGCAAAGAAATCGGTGTACTCAGGCAGGAAATTGAGACGCATTTTGAGGGTATTGATGGGAAGGATTTTATTCCAGATGCGCAAAAAGGAATTGGCTACTGCTTGGGGCCGCGCATAAAAATTACACGAAAATAGAGAGGTACACCCCTACTACCTGTTGATAAGCAAATAAACAACAGCCCACACAGGGCTGTTTTTCGTATTGCAGGTATATCAGTCGGGTATATCCGGTATACGTATCGGGACAGCAGAATTCATGAGTGGAACTCAAAAAAGGAACGCTTCAGGAACTCAAGAAAATCGTAGCGAATGACTACGGCGTTTCTCTTACGGAAGAAAACGCTGCGGAACTTGGCGGCGATCTTCTCCGTCTTACGCGAGTTGGGCTCACTGCTCTTGCCAGAGCGGGCGACAAAAAGTCGTCCATTCCGGCGAGGGAAAGTGCTTCCCTCGAGAGCAACACCAGCGGGTAGGAATACTCGCCGCTGTCGAGCCCCGGGCGCATCCATACAGGGCTCGTAAAAATAAAGCAGGTATGGACTGGCTCCGTGATCCCGCGGTGGAAGGGATGGCCGAGTATCGGCAAGCAGCCAAGTCTGGTTACGTATGGCGCTGAAGGTATCTGGCGTAATCAGGTTTACCCCGGACGACAACAAATGACTCGTCCGAGAACAGAAACCTCTCACTCTCCGAGAGACAACGGATCAAGAGTGCGGCGCAAATCCCTAAGACGAAAAGTCGTGGGATTTGGGGAGGGGGGCTCTATGCAGTTCGGCCAAGTATCAGCATATGACTAAAACAACACCAAAAGAGAACAAGAAAAACGCTCTGGCAAAAGTCTTCGCGCCAGAAGAGACACGAGCCTTATTGCTGCAACAAGTGCATATCCCGGGAGATCTTGACGACGCGCTCAAACGCTACGGTAAGGCCTTAGCCAGACATTCTCGAGGCAACACGAAATTAACAGAGTCAGCACGGAAGGATATTGAAAGTGCGGTGCGATCCGCGATGTATGCACTTGAGGTCGAGACCCATTACGGACTCATGGACAGCTTTGATGAAAAGTATCGCAGCATGGCGAAAGAGATGACTTCTCAAATCATAAAAGAGTACGAATGTACCACCCATGCCGAAAAGATGCTTGTCGAGAGTGTAGTGAGTGGGTTTATAAGTCAACTTTCACACACCAAACGCTTCAACAGTTGCTTCAATGCACAGGAATATATTTCGTCAGAATTGGCGCAGTTCCTCGGGATGCTTGGTAAGCAAATCGACAGATCCAACAGACAGTTCCTGTCGTCCCTCGCAATGCTCAAGCAGCTGAAGCAGCCAAAGGTGGAGGTCAACATAAAGGCGAACAACGCGTTTGTTGCGGAAAACCAGCAGATTAATCACGACACACCTGAGTCATGAAAACATTTGATGCATATCATTCAGGAAAAAGATTCTTAGTTGAGGAGTGTCAAAAAATCTCCATCAATACTTCTCTGCGCAAGGCACGAGAGCAGATGAAAAAAACACTCATTGCATCGGTGGTTGAGCTGGGGAACATTTCAATCGAGCTTACGCCATCAAATACAGCTTTCGGAGGAAAGCGATATTGGTTCAAGTGCCCGAAATGCCAGGGACGTGTGGGGACGCTTTTCGTGCATCCATTGAGCTCCGATATCGGCTGCAGAGAATGCCTGAATTTAGAGTATCGCAGCCGCAGGTACAAAGGCATGGTAGAGGCTAACGCCAGAAGCCCGTGAAAGGCTATGGACTTGTTTGACGTTCTCGGTACGTTGTTAGGTACTTACTCATCAACCAAAAATCAGTATGAAAGCTCAACAGAAAGTCACGTATGGCGGTTACTACCGCAAATCAAGTGAAGCAGAAGATAAGCAAACGCTCTCGGTCGAAACGCAGGAAGAGGAGATGGTGCGGTTGTCCAGCAAAAATGAAATTAAACTCGACAAGAATCATCACTACTCTGAATCTCGCTCCGCAAAGGAGGCGTTCAATCGGCCGGAGTTCGAGCGAATGGTGGACGCAATCACAAAGGGTCATATGCAAGGCATACTCACATGGCACGCTAACCGTTTGGCGCGTAATGCCGTAGACGCTGCGAGATTGGTCGAGCAGATGGACAAGGGCAAGTTGATTGAGATTGTGACACCAAGTCAAATATTTAGGAATACACCTCAAGATAAGTTCTACTTCACACTTATGTGCAGTCAGGCAAAGATGGAGAACGACTCGAAAGGCATTGATGTAAAACGTGGACTACGCAAGAAATATCGCATGGGATATCCGACGGGTGTGGCAAAGCCGGGTTTTGTGAACGACTACGGAACGAAAAAAGGTGATCGCAAGATATTAGTGGATCCCAATCGCTTCGATCTTGTAAAACAATTGTTCAGGCTGTTCCTTTCGGGAAAGTACTCTGTGCGCGCATTGCTCAAATACTCTGACGAGGTACTTGGCTTAAAAACAATTCAACGAGAAAAGGAGGGAGGAAAGGCAGTCAAGCTCTCACGGCTGTACAGCATGCTTCAAGACCCTTTCTACGCGGGTTTCTTCTACGGAAAAGACGACGAAGGAAATACGTTGAGATATGAAGTTAATGAGACGTTGCCACGAATGATTACAGAAACAGAATACTGGGACATTCAAGCAATGCTCGGACGCAAGGGCACTCCACGTCCAAGCGTTAACAGGCAATCATTTGCGTACTCTGGCAGGACGAAATGCGGTACGTGTGGTGGTAGCGTTACGGCAGAGCACAAGTATCAACTCATATGCTCGGGATGCAAGCACAAGTTCGCGTATCAAAATAAAGAGGCGTGTCCCGTGTGCGAGGAGAAGATCGCCGACATGCAGGATCCGCTCTATCTTCACTACGTCTACTACCACTGCACAAAGCGCAAAGACACGACGTGTCCGGAAGGCAGTATGCGAGACTCAGCCATAGATAATTCTATGGCTGAGTATGTTGAAAGTAATCTCGCTATCTCAAAGGCATTGAGCGAATGGTGCATCCGACATCTTGACGAGCTCACGGCGAGCGATCGACAGAACGAGTACGAGCGGAAGGCAACTTGGGAAAAAGAGCTTGCACAGAAACAAAAAGAGGGCGAGGAGCTGGTTCGCATGAGAATGAAGGGACTTGTCGCGGATGAGGAGTATATCAAGCAAAAGGAGGCCATAGACGCGGATAAGCATCAGATCAAGCAAGTGCTGGCCAATATGGGCGACGTTGAGACATCGGGCGTTCAGGAGGCAAAAAAGGCCTTTAGCTTGGTAGTGGGACTCGCCGAGACGTTCCGTAACGGAACATTCGACGAGAAACAGGAGGCCTTGTCGGCACTCGGTTCGAACCTATTCGTAAAGGATAAAAAACTCAATGTTATCAACAAGGAATTGTTCTCGGTCATAGTAAAAGGCCTACTTGAGGCGAGAGCCAAAAACGAGACGTTCGAACCTGCAAAAAGTCTGGCAGATAAAGACGAAACGGAGGCTTTCGCCTCCGTTCGTCCAACTATGCTCCGCGGGTAGGATTCGAACCTACAACCAACTCGTTACACTTTGTCCCAAAGTTTCCTAAGGGGGTGGACTATATCATCATCCTTTGCCACTGGCAGATTGGATGCGAGGTGCTTCGCCTCGATGGTGAGTCGGGCTACTCCTTTCGGATAGTCTCTGAACCTTCCCAGCTCCAGTTTTAGTCGGAAAATTATTCTGAACAAAACTGGGGCTGGGCTCGGCTGCTGATTACCCACAGTTAGACTGTTTGGGCTTCCAGCAATTCTCCTCGTTTGCATTCTTGGATTCCTCCAAGAGGCTGCCTACTGACAGCGAGCTGCGCTACCGTTGCGCCACCGCGGAATATGTTTTGCTATCAGCCTTACAACTGATAGCTGGCGGCATTTTAGCGCACAAATGCTGGATTGCAATGATTTTTCGTGCGCTGAGAGACCTATATGTAAAAGCGGCTGAGCTCACAGGCCCAGCCGCTTCTTCCCTGCTCCTGAGAGACGGTAGACCAGCATCGTTTTAGTGCTCTCTTCGGTAGGCTCGATCAGCTTTTGAGAAAGCAGTGACCCGAAGCACTGCGGGCTCACGGGATACGTGTAGACCCACGTGCCGTGCACCTCTCTACTTTGCCACAGTGTCTCTACCCGAATGGTGTCATCTGTCTCAAGGACTAGGTACGCATCGTGCCACGCGTCGCGTCGCGGATCGAACTTTCGCAGTACTTCTCGAGCTTTTCTCAGTTCATAGCTCATGGCTGCCTCCGTTTCCAGGCCACACCATAGCATTCTGCTTCGCATTGCAAAATCCTTGACTTCAACCCCCCTACAACGGTAGAAGGACGAGCATGCATGTAAAACTTGGCTCGTGGATCATGGGCGCCTTCGTTGGCGCAGTGCTTGTCGGCAGCGTCACCTATGCGGGTGCCGGCTTTGTATATGAATACCGCGCCGCAGAACTCGCTACTGACGAGCAACGCGAACTAATTGCCGAACAAAAGGCGGCGCTTGACGATGCCACCAAACAGCTCGCTACGCTCCAACAAAAAGGCGAGGTTCGCGGCACTGCGTCCGCCGCGCGCCCATCCGCCCCCACGCCTTCAGTAGTCTCTGTCCCTGTTCCTGCACCTTCTAAAGAAGTCACCTACAAATATGTTATTGGCGACACGGCGTACTGGGTTCCAGAGCGCGAGGCCCCGGTCGGACAGCTCAGCAAGGGGACGAAGGTGGAGTACCTACGAGAAGAGAATACGTGGGCCGTTGTACGAATCGATGGCAAAGAATATTTGATGATCCGCAGCTATTTGGCTGATAGCATGTCTCTTGATGTCGACATTGCCGATATTATTAAAGAGTGGAAGCCGTTTGTAGTTTATATAGAATGCGAGTTCACCTACTCGAACGGCGTGCGCTACGCGGCAAAGAGTGGATCCGGCATGGACTACGACGGTGTGGTGATCACCAACAAACACGTCCTGACTGATGATGAGGGCTACGGCCCGTCGTCGTGTACCCTTGTGTTTACGAACGGTACACGAATCACAGAACCGCTCAGCTCAATCAAAGTAGCGACGAACGATGATGACTGGGGCTCTATTACCATTTCAAACAAGGCCGCATACACGCGTCCAAAATCACCACTCGGCATGTACGGATGCTACGGCGGCCCGCTTCCAGCAGAAGGCGATGAAGTGCTCGTGCTTGGCTACCCAGGCATCGGATCGCAAACGAGTCTCACGGCAACGCGCGGCATCATTTCTGCCATCGACGGAAAATTCTATGTAACAGATGCAAAGATAGATCACGGCAACTCAGGTGGCGTCGCCATCTTGCTCCGACGTAATTGCTACATGGGCATCCCTACCTTTGTCATTAAAGGCGAACTAGAGTCGCTCGGGCGTATTCTCGACTTCCGCGCCATCACGATCGTTGGGCGTGGGTAGAAAACTGCGGACCCCGCGAAACGCGGGGTCCAGACTTCTGTGTAGAGTAGACCGTGCTAGTGCTGGCTACTACTCGCGAGCTGCCGCTCAAGACTGATTGGAATGTCCTTGAAGAGCCGGCGTTCCTTCATCATTTCATCGATCACCATCATCATTTGTTTGTAATACGCATCGTCAAGCGACGTACCCCGGTTGTACGGCGTACGCATGTTGAACTCGACAAAGTATCCATGCGGAATCTCGTAGTACCCGTACCTGGCGACAATTTCAAGCAATGGTTGTTGCTCTTTGTAGAAGTCACCGTACTTCCAAATGACCAGCGTCGATCGGTCGAGCGCACTACCGATCACAAGTGGAGCCAAGGCTTCGCTCTGCATCGGTTCTCGTATACGGAAGCGTCCGCGGCTCATGCCAGAACAACTGATCTCACTAACGCCGCGTCCTTCTCCGTATAATTCAACGAATCGTTCGAAGACCTTGCCAGGCGCCAATTTCACCGCATCGAGCATCAGCGCCTCTTCCATAGTCAACAACTTGTGTGCGGCACTTTCTTCCATGACGTCACCTTTCCACACGGCACATCGACGATGCGCTTCTCTATTGAGACTAGCATAGTGCAAAATGCTGGTATGTTGACAGTCTTGTAATTTCGTAGCATTGTAGAGCCTGCAACCGCCAAGGAGGCACACGTGGCACTCGCACATATAGCAACTGTAACGAACTGGGGAGCAGCTTTCGCCATTGCGGGAGATTTGCTCGATAAGGGCGAATTGACCGCTGCAGGTACGACGCCAAAGTCCGGATTCAACAATCCGGGACTCGTCGCTATGCACCTGAATGAACGCGGTAACCTGCAGGCCGCCCTCATTCAAATGGAATCGGCTGCATGGCACCTGTACGGTGCTGCAACTGACATCGAACTCTGGCATGGTCGACTGGATTACATCCATCCAAGCGAGGACGAGCCTGTGAAGGGGTGGGTGCTTTGGATGGTGTATCCGGACCTACCAAAGAAGCCCTAGCGGATTTGCCGCGCCAAAATCGCCGCCCCACAGAGAGGGCGGCGATTGTTTTGTTGCGTTCCCGTGTTTTTCGTGTTTGTATACCGCATTACCTAGTAGTTTCTACGCATGTCAAAAATCATTGTAGTTGTGCTCGCACTTGTCATCCTCGCAGGAGGTGGCTGGTACTTTTATCAGGGATATGAGACACCCGATGTAGCAGAGGAGAATGAAACAACTGACTTTGTTCTCACGGCGTCATTTATGTGTGCTGATGGCAAGACTCGCTTTGAAGCTGCGTTCCCGAATGCAGACCAAGTAAACATTCTACGTGACGGTGTCATGATTCGCACACTTCCCCGCACTGTCGAAATGCCGCAAACGTTTGAGGATAGCGAATACAAGTATGTCTTTGCGGGCGAAGAAGTTACGGTGACCACTAAGGCATCGAACAAAGCGATTGTGTGCTCGCAACCAGTGGACGCAAACAATGCACCTGTTAACTTCGGCGACGCCGGTGAAGGCGGCAGCATTCAACCAGATGTCACGCTCGTCGTAAGCGAGAGCATCGTTGGTAAGTGGAAGAGTTCAACAGATCCATTTGTCCGCGAATTTAAAGAAGGCGGTAGCGTGGTTGATATGTATGACGGAGAGGAAAAGTCAGAGGGTACATGGAAGGTGTTCACAAAAGAGAAGCCGGTGATGGTTTCCTTCCCGCTTGAAACTGGTGCCGTCTATATTCAATTGACTATGCAAGGTCTCCAGGGCGAAGTGCTGAACTTCAAGCTCAACAAACTCACTCCGGATGAGCTCGAACTTACCTACATGGATCGCGGTGGTGTCCTGCGATTCACCGCCGTGCAGTAGTTGTCTTGCAGGTGAACACAGCCCGCGCGTTTGCGCGGGTTTGTGTTATGAAGTGATTTAACCGTTGCCGCTTGCTCATGCAGACCTCATACCTATACTGAAAACGTGTCATCAATTTCTGAACATACGTTTGTTTCCCCTGTTTCCTCCGATGGTTTACGAACTTCATCAAACACCCCAGTCTCATATTGCGGCGCGGTAACGCTCGCGCGCAGCGAGAGAGTACTTGCTGAACTCTATGAGCGGAGAGCATCTGCGCCGTATGAAGAACTCACACTCACGGTCTCTTCGTGTGGCGGTCCAACAGGCGCAGCCATGTACCTATACGACACTATCCGTACGATAAAAATGCAGCTTACTACGATCGGTACTGGGGATGTTGATTCTTCCGGTATCGTCGTTTTTCTCGCAGGTACGCGACGTCTTATAAGTCCGCGAACAACGCTCCTTTTGCACGAAGCAGGGCGGCATTTCGATCCTCATCAACGCTTCACGGCACGTGAACTCGACGCAATGGCACGCGAAGATCGACTTAAAGATGAACAATACGCATCGGTCGTTGCCGCAAACGCGAGCAACCTTTCCGTAAGCGACGTTCTCGACATGATGCGCGATAACACTGTGTTGTCTCCCGACGATTGTGTGAAGTTTGGCCTTGCCCACGCGCTCGTCTCTTAACCGCCGCTTAATTCGACGGTGGCACCATCCGCGCAGGTCGAGTTTAGCAGTAGCACTAACCCGATCACATATATATGAACCGTGAGAATGACCGTTCAGAGCGGGGCTTCGGCTCGATGGACGATGAACAGGAAGTCGCGAGCAAGGGTGGAAAGGCTGCTCATGAAAAAGGGACGACCGAATCCACGTCAGACGACACCCCTGAAGCGGGAAAGTCTGGTGGTCAGTCCCGCAGCGGTATGGAAGACGAATAGCATTTCGCGCACACTCCTCGGGCACTACACCGCCACCCCCTCCCAAAAGAGCACGGATACCCGTGCTCTTTTGCACAGGTCACCGATGTTTGCAGACAGCAATGAAGTTAAATCGATGATACGCGTCAGGATCCACTGATCGTACACTGAGATCGAAGATGTCAGTGAATATCTGACCATACATTGCCTCGATCTGTACATATTCGCCGAGGAGCATTTCAAACTCGCTTCGAGAAAATTCAACCGTATGAAAAGGACTTCCATGTGGTTTGCGTGGCGTCGAGATGATCAAACGCCCCTGCGGCGCAAGCAGGCGGCGCATTTCAGAAAGAAACGCACGTTGATCATTCAAGTGCTCAATTCCCTCAAAGCTCACGATACGATCAAACGATTGATCCGTGAGTTCCGCCCGAAGGTTTGTCGCATCTGCAACGATAAAACGGTTGTTTTCTTTTTTAAAACATTCATTTGCATGTGTAATCGCGCCGTCAAACACATCGACGCCGCACACGCTTTTTGCTTTTTCAGACAAAATACTGGAACCGTATCCGGTTCCACACGGCACGTCCAATACTGCGTCAGATGATTGCACGAGGGTTGCGGCGAACACATACCGCGCCAGATGGCTCGGCTCCGCTTCTCTCGTTGTCTGTGGTGCCTGCCGCTCCGGTGTGCTTGCAATAACCATGTATGCAGTATACTACCGACCCGCTATACTGAATGCATGAGGCGTTTCCGGTCAATAAGTCCGCACGATAATTCAATACTCGGCCAAGTCGAGATCTCCACAACCGACGAAGTGCAAGCAAAAGTCGCCGCGGCACGGGCGGCACTGCCCGCCTGGCGTGCACGAGGTGTTTCCGGTCGCGTTGAACTCATTAAGCGATTCGTCAATATCTTCGAACAACGTGCGAACGAGTTTGCGGAGCTTGCGAGCAAAGAAATGGGAATGCCGCTCGAAGCCTCGAAGTCGGATGTCGCTGACGCCATGCAGTTCCTCTCGTGGTACGCACACAACGCAGAAAAATACCTCTCACCAGAAGTAACATTCGAGAATGAAAAAGAAGTACACACGGTGTACCGCGAACCGTACGGCGTTGCCGCTGTGATTGTCCCGTGGAACTACCCAGCATCAAACTTTGTGTGGGGTTGTGGTCAAAATCTGCTTGCAGGCAATACCGTCGTTTTTAAGCATTCAGAAGAAGTACCTCTCTGCGGAAAGCTGATAGAAGAAATGATGGTGGCCGCGGGAATTCCTGACGATGTGTTTTCAGAAGTATACGGACGTGGACCTGTTGGTGCACTACTCTCGCGACAAGACGTAGATCTCATTTGCTTTACGGGAAGCACCGATACCGGGCTTTCCCTCTATCGCACAGCTGCACAGAGCATGAAGAAAATCTGCATGGAGCTCGGCGGTTCGGCTCCCGGTATAGTTTTTGAAGATGCTGATTTGAACGAAGCGACCAGCGCGATTTACGCGGCGCGATTTTCGAATGCCGGACAAATGTGCGACGCACTCAAGCGCCTCTTGGTACACGAGAGCGTGTGGGACCCGATGGTTGAAAAGCTCGTTGCAAAACTTGAGCACATACAAGTCGGGAATCCACTAAGCGCACAATTCCAGATGGGCCCCTTAGTTGCGAAGCGGCAGGTGGATCTTCTTGAGCGGCAAGTTGCAGACGCGGTTGCAAAAGGTGCGATTGTCATCAAGGGCGGTAAACAACCAGGCATTGCCGGCGCTTACTACGAACCAACACTGCTCTCAAACATCACGCGTGACATGCGCGTTTGGCAGGAAGAAGTATTCGGGCCAGTGTTTCCGATCATGCGATTCTCGACCGAGGAAGACGCGGTAGCGCTTGCTAACGACACGCAGTTCGGTCTTGGCGGGTATATATTCACGAACGACCCAAAACGTGCCGAACGTGTCGCGCCACAGTTGCAAACGGGAATGGTAAGCGTAAACGGTGTAAGCTACGTCAAACCGATGAATCCGTTTGGTGGATACAAAGTCTCTGGATTAGGCCGCGAGCATGGTCATTTTGGGTTTGAAGAGGTAACACAAACAAAAGTTATCGCGCGAAAGCGGTAGCGCAAACCGCGTCCAGCGGTATTGACAAACAGAAGCAACAATGCTACCATCTCCCTATCAACTTCAGAGCTGATCCAGAGAAGTGAGGATCGAGCTTCCACTCCAGCCACCTGTGTTTGATACTTTACTCACGTATCCACATGCATATGCAAACAGGAACAGTTGCGCGCAAAGTCGCGGACAAGGGTTTCGGCTTCATCAAGCGCGAAGGACAGGATAAGGATCTCTTCTACCACTCAAACGAGTGCAACGGAGCATTCGATTCCATCCAAGAGGGTGACGCTGTCACTTTCGAAGTCGCTGACAGCCCAAAAGGCCCAAACGCGATCAAGGTCGCTGCAGTTAAGGTCTCATAAGACCCAAACACAAAAACGCCCTTCAATCTGAAGGGCGCTTTTGCTATGTGCTGTACTACTGAATCACGAGTGACTTACGGATCGCATCAAACTGCGCAATGAGGGCGGCACGATCAAATTCACGGACTGTACCGGTCGGGTAATTTTGGATACTTGTGCTGTGAATGAAATAGCGAATCGCGGTGCATGGCGTACTTGATGCAAGTGCGTACACGATTTCTTCGTATCGATTCCCCGCTGCCCCCTCGGTTGAGGAAGCGAGTGAATAGGAAATACCACCTTCCGTGATTTCCGACGCCCGCACGTTTGCGGCCAAATAAATATCTCCGGTACAGAGGCGTGCACGCGGTAACCATTCGATCGAAATGCCGGTGTCAGCCGAAAGGTTCGTACCGGTCGCCATAGTTGCTGGAACCGTAAATTTAACTCCCGCGATAGGTTTTGTTGGGCTCACCGATGTATTTGCATATGCTTCGTTCAGCGTAAAATCATTGGGATATTCAAGTGAAAGACCTAGTGTCGTCGTGGCATACGTTGACGTTGTATCGATTACCTGCGGCACTTCTAGTTCTGGCGTTGGCTCAGTAGACTGCCTCTCTCCAAGCAAGTTCCATACAAAATAACCACCGATGCCGATCGCTGCAAGAATTGCGATACCAATAATCACTGTCGGAAACGGGCTACGTCTCTGTTCTGGAGGCATGCCTCATTATGGCATATCGGGAATTTTCGCAAGTGAAGAAAACGCAATTTGCTATACTATGGCTTTAGTACGTCACTACAACTGCATATGCAAAAAATTACACCACATTTATGGTTCGATACGGAAGCAAAAGAAGCGGCCGCATGGTATGTCTCTATATTCGGTGGTGACTCAAACGTGGGGGCGATCACAACACTACAGGGAACGCCATCCGGTGACACGGACATTGTCCCCTTCTCACTCTGGGGTCACGAATTTCTCTCCATCAGTGCAGGGCCGTATTTCAAACCAACGCCAGCGATCTCGTTCATGGTTAACTTTGACCCCTCACAAGATCCAGATGCGGAAAAAAAGATCGACGAAGTGTGGGCAAAACTTTCTGAAGGAGGTAAGGTTTTAATGCCGATACAAGAATACCCATTCAGCAAACGCTACGGCTGGTGTACTGACAAGTACGGCTTTACATGGCAGCTAATCCTCACAAATCCCGAAGGCGAAGAACGACCGCGCATTATTCCTTCGCTGTTGTTCGTGAATGAGAAGTGCGGGAAAGCGGAGGAGGCGGCCAATTTCTATCTCTCCGTTTTTAAAGAGTCTAAATTAGGCACGCTCGCAAAGTATCCTGAGACCTCTCCTGCTGGAAAAGAAGGCACTGTCATGTTCGCAGACTTCAAATTGCTCGATACGTGGTTTGCTGCAATGGATGGCTCTGGGAAGCATGAGTTTGATTTCAACGAAGCGGTGTCATTGATTGTTAAGTGCGAAACTCAAGCGGAAATTGACTATTACTGGGAGAAGCTTTCGGCAGTGCCCGAATCCGAACAATGCGGCTGGCTCAAGGATAAATTCGGCGTCTCATGGCAGATTGTTCCCACACAGATGGATGAGATGATGGCTACAAAAGATGTCGCCGCACTCAAACGAGTGACCGAAGCGTTCCTCAAAATGAAAAAGTTCAACCTTGTGCAACTCCAAAAAGCGTACGACGGACAATAGCGGTATTGTTGACGACCAGCCGCCTCACCGTTAGCATTCACTGGGCATCAACGCCAAAACCGCGTTTGTGAGGTACCCATGTCTCGAAGACAGTTTTACCCGGACAAGCAGTGGCTGAGTCCGGTACTGACACTCATCGCGTTCATCCGCATCGCGTGGCGATTGCGGCGAGAGCGCGTCGCTCAAAAACGTGCATAGGGTCGCACCGACGCGCACGGCCGTCCCAAGGGCGGCCGTGCTGTATGCTACAGTCCCGCTATGAACAACGTAGTGGTGATTATTCCCGTGCACAATGAGGCCGACAACATCAGAGGCGTCATCGAATCGCTTCAATCACATCGGTACACGCAGACCATCGTCGCTATCGATCCACGCACGAACGACACGAGCGCGAACGAGGCGGCGGCTGGAGGCGCCCATATCGTCCACGCACCTCATTGGGGCTATGACAGCGCGGCAGCTGCGGCCGTTGCCGCCATACGCGCCACATTTCCAACGTGTGAATACGTTGTTTTTTTCGACGCCGGAGGCAAATTTCCGCCGGATGCAATTGCTAACATGCTCGAAAAAGCACGGACGGGGGCATCACTCGTGCTCGCATCACGCGCTGCTGCACGCGAGAACTTACGATTACATCAGAAGATCGGCACGGCACTCGTTCTCTGGTGTATCAACTTCTTGTTCCGCTCACATATAACAGACATCAGCCCTTTTCGCGTGATTCGTTACCCACTTCTCAATGGACTCGATATGCAGCCACGCGTGTTCCGTTTTCCATCAGAGATGCTCGTAAAATGCCTCGCGCTTAAGGTGTCTATCGAGGAAGTGCAGATAACACTCCGCCCTCGCCTCGGACGATCAAAGGTTTCGGGCAATCTATTCAATAGCATGCGCGCCGGATTTGACATGTTTTCCGCTCTCCAATTCGTGCGTTTTAGACGCTATACTGAAAGCATGCCTTCGACGTCAATCGACGATGCACTTATTGCATTCGTAAGGATATTGTTTGGTGTACTCTGGCTGCATGGCGCATCATGGAAAGAACCGCCGCTCTTCGGTCTTCAAGCACACGACAACCTCTATTTTTGGATTTCGCGGGCAATCGAATATCCAGTGTTCGATCCGTTCACTTCCATCGTGTCTGTGATTATCCTTCCTAACTTTATCTTCTTCGCATGGACCATATTTATTACCGAAATCACGCTCGGGATTCTTTTTATCTCCGGCGTCGCCATTCGCCCAGCTGCCGTTGTTGCCTCCATCATGACCGTCATGATTGCGCTCACGGTCCTCAACACGCCGAATGAATGGCCATGGTCGTACGCTCTTATGATCATGCTTTCACTCCTTCTTTTTGCACATCCGGGGAAACGCTTTAGACTTCCCTTCGGCAGATGGCTTGAGTCGGCATGAGTGAGCGCGATGCGATTATCGGGAGCAGTATCGCCCTCTGTGCGCTTATGGCCTTATGGACCGTTGTGTATGCGGTTGATGATCTTGCCGTTCATGCCGATTGGTTTGTATTTTTATACGCGGGAATTTTCTGCTCCTATGCGCTCTTGAGTTTTTTTCTCCTTCGGTTCGAGAAAATACCGTCAGCACTCTTCACTCTGTGCGTTACCGTGGCGGTACTTAGTGCGTTACTTTTTCTGTTGATGAACACAACGCTTTCAACCGACCTGTATCGTTATCTTTGGGACGGACGACTAGTGCTCGCAGGAATCAACCCGTATACCGTTACACCACTCGATACGCAACTCGCTATTTTTCGCGATGGTCTGTTTGATAGTCTCTGGTGGAAGGAACAATACACTGTGTATCCCCCGCTCGCACAGCTCGTATTTGCCGTATCGTATGTCGCCTATGCAGCGCTCGGAGTTGTTGCAGCCAAAATCGTACTTGCGCTTCCCGCAGTTGGACTCGCGGCATTTTTCTATCGCATCCTTCCTCACGCCTACTGGCTTCTCTTCATATTGAATCCACTCCTCCTATTCGAGTCCTTCTATGGCGGTCACATCGACACGTGGGCCGCTGCCGCAATTGTGATTGGATTAATCTTCTATCAGAAAGAACAGTACAGACTCTCGGCGCTTTCGATCGCGGCGGCCACACTTTTCAAACTGTACCCGGCATTACTTGGAATACTTTTTATTGCGGATCTTTCGCGTCGTAAAACCGTTGCAGCTTTTTCATATGGCGGCATACTCGGGGGCGCTATCTTTCTCGCCTACACGCCACTTATCCACGACATCCCCTTCCTTATCGAACGCTACTCACGATGGGCGGTCGAAATGAAATTTAATGGAAGCATCTACCTATTTCTCGAGTGGGTAATGCAAAAAACCGCGATTTCGCCCGAATACGCCGCATACGCGTCGCTCATACTTTTCGTTGGTTGTCTCATATGCATCTCGAGATATTCCGTCGATGCACACACTATTTTTATAGCAGTCGGCGCCTTTCTTCTCGTTTCGTCGGTCGTGTACCCTTGGTACATTCTGCCGCTCATTCCGCTTGCATTCCTTTCTCCCCCGAGATACCGGGACAGCCTCTTGATACTTGTCATTGTCGCAAGTTTCGCGGTTGGCGTTATGTATCTGAGCGAATTGCGAACACTACCAGTCAGTGAGCGCGAATCTCTCTTGCGTGCCATTGCAATCATCGAATATATATCAATTGGGGGCATCGCACTGTGGCAGTGGCTGCGTCTGATTTCGACATCGCAACATCATGAAAAATAGGTTACTATTTTAGCGTTATCAGAACTACCAACTAATACTATCGTATGAAAGGAGGATACGTTGATGGATTTGTGTTTCCGGTTGCAAAAAACAAAACCGCCGCATACAAGAAAATGGCCGAATGGGGCAAGAAGACATGGATGAAGGCAGGGGCGCTCGCCTACTACGAATGCATGGGTGACGACCTAGCGGTCAAGTCTCAAGGTGGAATGAAGCCGCGTTCGTTCAAGGATCTAGCGAAGGCTAAGCCTAACGAAACTGTCTGGTTTTCGTTCATCGTCTTCCGCGATAAAAAGCATCGCGACATGGTCAACAAGAAAGTCATGGATCAGATGAACAAAGAAGCCGACAAATGGAAGAATATGCCGATGCCGATGGACGCCAACAAAATGGCGTATGGCGGATTTAAAGCAGTAGTAGTGCAGTAGTCTCGTAGATTGCTACACGCAAAAAAGCGATTGCAATGCAATCGCTTTTTTGTATCCACCACTTTTATCTTGCGAGGATAGCTTTGCATTTCCGAGCGACGCAGCAAGCAAAGGTTTAAAACTCCCGCAGCATGCCGCGGAACATGGCCCGCCCTGGGGTTTGTTACCTTTCATCGCAGCAATTCGAGCAATTGACGAAGTGCACTATCGATTGCAACGAGCACCGCGGCATATTGTGAAGAATTGGGCGCGGCGGATGCCCCGGAGCATCCTATCCACGAATCGCAACTATAGTAACTTCCTTGAGAATAATATGATGCTTGTCCGTAATATCCCGACTGCGCATAGTACGAAGATTGGCTGTAATACCCGGCTTGCGAGTACGTCCAGTATGAACCCTGATTATAATCTGTGTCGTAGTTCCCTTGCGAATAGTAATTCGATTGCGAGTAGTAGCTCGCCTGCGAATAGTAACTTGCTTGCGAATACGATGGCGACGCAGCATTTGTGATCGTACACACTGCCGTCTGACCTGCAGTTACCGCCACACTGTTGCAGGTGCTGCCTGTTTGTGTCCACCCCGACGGTACAGATTCAATAACGGTATGAGATCCTGGTACAAGATTGGTGATTGTCGAAGTGCCGGAACCGCCGGATGTGGTAATCGTGAAGGTTCCGTTTGGGCCACCAAACGTGAACGTTCCATCGCCTCCCGTTGTTGTCTTCACGACTGCGAGCGAACCAGTAGTGGATGCACATTTCGTGTTCCACACGATGATCGACTTGTCTGTCGTCAGTGCTGAAAGAAGCGGCATGGCAGTCGTCGGTGTTTGTGCCTGTGCGAGCGAGAGCGAATCACCCGATGAGTAGCCCACGAGTGCAAACGGCTTCCCTGCTGCACAGTTAGCGCCAGTTGTAGAATCCCCAGTGAATTCAAACCCGGCAAAGAGTCCCCCGATAGGAATCGGATTCGTCACCCCCGTGTACGGTGACGGTGTCGATGATGGATTGAGCGAGAATGTCGTCCCGGTAAACGGTGGTGAGATACTTGAGTAGACTGCCACCATATTGAAGACAGCGCTACTTGCGTTTGCGGCGGTGGCCATCACGCCATCAATGAACTTATAGATGTGCACGAGAACACTTGTCGGTGCAGGTGTCGGATCAAAATCGAACGTGGTTACCGTTGACGCCGTCCCCAAGACAAACGAGTCGAGATTTTCTGTATAGCCATCTGCATATGGCTCGCCAACGCGCATTCCAAGCCATGAGTCCGTGACGCGAATGCGCACGTTTGGGTAATCGGCAAGAATTTGGTTCCACGTACGAAGCGTTGTCCCCGGAACACTCGAAAGCCCGGCATCCGGACCAGTCGACGTTACGGGCCACGTCGGGCCAGAATAGCTCCATTTTGAATTACCATTCTGAAGCACGTCCCACGCTTTCCAGTTGTTCTGCGTTACGGTACCATTTTGATTTGGGACGAATACAAGACGACGCTGCCATGTATCAGAGCCGTTGAAATCGACATTGAAGTTCAAGTACGCTGAACGATTTGTGCTGCCTCCGTTTCCGGCCGACGGATTATATGTACTGAATTTGAGTGTCGTGATGTCGCCTAGTTTCGTGCCAGAAAATCGATACGTCGCAAGGTTGCGTCGCTGCGTACCCGAAACACTGATTTGGACGCTCCCGGTGCCAAGCGGCGGTGTCGACGGACCTGTCACGAACGAACCGAGCGTATTGTCGATGGTGTCGTTCTCGTCATTATAAAAGAACCACTTGGTGGGGCTCGAGGTAACATCGGCGAACGAGGTTGCCATAGTGCCTGGTGTTACAACAACAGTTGAGCTCGATGGCACTGTGGCACTGCCTGATGAAAGCGTCAGATTATCGAACAAGAAACCCTTGTTGACGTTTGCGGGGACGGCTGCGCCAGCTGAGCGAAAAATAACTGAGCGCACCGCACGCACATTTTGTTCGGCGCTCGATTCCGAGTCGAAGCGGTAATAATTCTCCCAACTGGTGCCAAGATGCACCATTGCTCCGTTGATATACACCTTCACGACGTCGTTCGACGCACCATCGACAGCATCAAATGTCAGCTTGATGTGATGAGCGCTGGAACGCGCAAGCGTTGCTATGTCCATTTCGACGAAATTTGATGGATTGCTGGTTCCCTGTACGTCAACGAAGAAAACATGTATACCATCTACCTTATCTTCAAAGCGCAGATAACTCATGCGCGAACCGTCCCCTCGATCGGGAGACATCGATATGGAAAGGCCTGATTGCTGTGATGCCGGCTGAGCTGAAGCAATATCGAATTCCATTTCAAAGTGACGCTGCAAAGTGCCAATCGAGAAGGTGCTAGCACCAGCACCCATCTCGCCTACCGCGTTGATAAGCGGCTTAGCAAATGTTTGATCGCCAAAGCAGCCGGATGTAACAGCATTTGAAATACGAAAACTCTGTGATCCAAAACCAGACGTTCCTCCTGAACTATCGACTTTGTGATCATAGACGGCGCAGCCTGACCCTGTCGCACCGGTAGATGTCCATCCATCGACACCGTTTATAACACCGAGAGAGTACGGTGGATTTTCAAAGTTCACACTAACAGTGTCTGCTGCCAATATGGCTGGCGCAAACAGAGTGACCATTACGACAGCTGCCCGAATATGCTTCCCCATAGGTATTGGTATAAAAATAGTGACGTGCTAAATGCACCTATCATCAGTATAGACCTTCTCAGCGAAGGCGAGCGCGTGCGTGTGTATAAGGTAAATAGTCAAAGTAACTATCGCCATTCTTTTACAGCGTTCCACTTGATGTTGAGAGATGCGCCGAGTGTAGTCAGCATGACGGCAAACGTGATGATCCACCCGACAATCGGGATAAGACCGAGTACAAAGTATATGACCACACCGAGAAGAATCGTCTTCCAGTCGACAATATACCCTGCTGGCTTCCATATCCACTTGTGCACGATGGCGCCGGTCACGACGGGAGCTGCAATGCAGGCAAACACGAGGAGCGCCACGTACGAAATCAAGCCGAGCGCACCAAGCGGTATACCAATGACCGTAATGAGCAGGATGATGGATATGATTGGCAGCACAATGACGGCGATCAAGCCGCGACCGATTTCAAGAAGCGGCTGCGTGGCGACTGTCGCAACAAGCTCGCGTGAAAAACGATGCAACAAATACCCAAGTGCAAGAGCTCCAACAAGCGACATCAAGAACTTTGCAAGAAGCCAGAACGAGAAGAACGCCGCAGCACCAGCTTTTGCGGCGTCGCGTACGTTTTCTTGCGGAGCATACGTGGTCTTCCCACGAACAACTGCGCCGGGGGCCACTTCAGCTTCTTCGACAGCGGCGTACGAGAAGTCACCTTTGATCTCGGCACGAGGACCGAGCGAAACTTTTTCTGCCTGAATCTCTACGTTGCCTGTTATCGGCGCATCAATATAGACTTGGCCACCACCGACTTTCAAATCTCCCCCAACGGGCGCAGTGATATTGATCGATCCGGCCGCAATAGCGACATCGCCACCGACACCGGAACCACTCAGCGTCACTTGGCCGCCCCCCACAACCACATCCCCTTTTACCGAACCTTGAATCGTAATGTTTCCTCCGCCGATGCGCACATCATCACCAATGTTTCCCAAAATAGTAATCGACCCGCCACCTGCCATAAGATCGCCCGAGACAGGGCCACTTACTAACAAATTGCCGCCGGCAATCAAAAGATCGCCACGCACCGATCCTGCGCTGGTGACATTCCCTCCTGCCATGTACAGGTCGTCGTTAATAGTTTGGCCAGCTGAGAGCGTCGGCTGATCTTCAGCCCTAAATTCTGCGGCAAACGTTAAGAGTGGAAGTAATGCTACGAGTAATGCAACCAGACACAACCGTACAGAAGTAGTCATACCTCCATTCTAGCCCCACAAAGGATCTGTCAACCAGCAATCCACATGCTCAAAAAACCCTTCATATTCGAGAGATAGTTTGGTAGGGTGAGACTAGAGCGGTTCTTTGACTCACGAGACCGTCTCTTTCCCACCCATCACTTGAGGAGCATGAATATGCACGGGACACAGACCTCCAAGATTCCGCCACTAGATCTAGCCCAGAAGTCCGAGGAAATCACTGTCCTTCTCCGAGTACGGCTCGGACACGAGATACTCGAAAGCGGACTCAAGTCGCTACGAATCGACAGTCTGATTGGCTCAGCGCTCACGCTCTCGGCTGCCAACAAATTCTTGGCCAGCCGGATCAACCAAATCTTCATTGATGACGTCGAAGCCTGTGCTCAACAGGCATTCAGCGACGTGGAGAAGCTCACCGTTACGGTTGTGGAGCGGTCGTACCAGCGGCATACGAGCCTGCCAACGAACGTCGTTCCGTTGATCCCTGCGCACGTGGTGCCCCCGGCTGCGTCAGCGCCCTCACCCCTACCTGATGCCGCAACGCTGCGAACGTCAGCCGGCATGGTCGAGGGTTCGCCGATTAACCGGCGACATACGTTCGAGCGATTTGTTGTTGCGAACGGAAACCGCATGGCACATGCGGCGGCAGTGCAAATGGCCGAGACACTCTGCGAAGACCAGCAGGACTACAGTCCCCTGTATGTCTACGGCGAGACTGGACACGGCAAGACGCATCTATTGCACGCGATGGTTCTTACGCTTCGCGAGCAACAACCTGATGCCCGCGTGCTCTACTTCACCGCTGAACGCTTCCGCTACGAGTTTGCAGACGCGTGCAAGACGAACCGAGTGCAAGACTTCGATGCGAGCATTCGCTCCCTCGACATCTTGCTCGTCGACGATCTGGAATACGTGCGCGGTGAGAAATCGGAACTGGCGTTCTCCAACATTTTGCACCATCTGCTGGATGCTGGGAAACGGGTCGTTGTCGCTTCATCGCGGACGCCACACCAGATTGATCAACTGAGCGAACGAATGCGTGCACGACTTCAAAGCGGTCTTGTAGTATCCGTCAGCACCATGGACTGCGCACATCGACGTGCTTTCTTGCAGCACCGACATGCAGAGAAGCAGGGCGCGAATCCATCGTTCGTGATTCCTGACGACATTGTAGATGTACTCGCCGAGAAGCTTTCCAACGGCCGCGAGATCGAGAGCGCAATTAATCGCATCTATCTCGGGTGGCAGATAACACGTACCGTCCCCGATCTTCAATCGATCGAGATAGCGATTCGAGATCTCATAGCGGACGTTGAACTGTCGCGCGTAAAGATAGAAGACATCTTGCGTCTGGTGTCGCGTCATTTCGCAGTGTCGCGACAAGACATCCTCTCGCAGCGACGTCACCGAACGGTCGTTCGGCCGCGGCAAGTGGGCATGTATTTGGCAAAACATCTCACCCAGCGATCGCTCCCCGAGATCGGCCGCCGCTTTGGTGACCGAGATCACACAACGGTTCTTCACGCGATCCGCAAGATCGACAAAGAGATTAACGAGAAGCCGCAATTCAAGGATGAGGTTCTGTACCTCAAGAGACAACTGCAAAAGGCCTAAGGGCCTCTGCATCGAAGCACCCATGTGGCGGTTTACCGTCCCATGGGGCTTTTTGTTTGACGAATATCCAAATTGAACGTATAACCATTCGAGCCACGAAAGGAGGCCACGATGGAACTGAGTCCA
>Ga0207952_1000201_pt1 | contig 61269 bp, 52 predicted proteins | sample SubbioR12Aug_8Ca_FD_184831 | JGI IMG/M metagenome (GOLD analysis project Ga0207952, IMG submission 184831) | Serpentinite rock and fluid subsurface biosphere microbial communities from McLaughlin Reserve, California, USA - CR12Aug_8Ca (SPAdes) | ecosystem: Environmental > Terrestrial > Deep...
CAAAGAATTTCACGATATGTGCGGAGAACATTATCGTTTTCAAAGACAGACTATATGCACTATGGAGTAACAAAGTTGTTTATCATTAATTACAACAATGAAATGTCAACTCGTATTTGACACTACCCAAAAAAGAATAGCGAATTATTCATTGTTTGCTAATGCATAATCTGGTTAAACGAACAAAAATTCTTTCACCATTTCTTTAGGAGAACAGTATGCCATACCAAAATATCTCTGCCACACTCGACGCCGCAGTGGTCGAGGAAATCATCAAACGTTTAGACCAAGCGCGGGCGATGCTTCCGTTTCTTATCAACCTCACTCCCGACGAGCGGCAAACCATTCCGAAGATGGGCGATAAAACATTTCCTTTCGTGGATAAAACGCTCGAGTATGCCGCTTTGAATGCCAACCTCATTCCGCCCTATCTCGATGTTGCGGAACTGCGCCGCGATTTCGATTTGGCAAAACAACTTTCGCAAATTCAAAACGCCATTGCCCAGTTTCACGAAGCCGTTTCCGATACCGCGCTTGCATTAGGCAGCGAAGCATACACGGCATCGCTCGCTTTTTACAATTCGGTAAAAACTGCTACCAAATCTAATGTGCCGGGAACAAACTCCATTTACGAAGACTTGAAAAAGCGGTTTCCCGGAAAAACAAAATCACCTGCAGACCCGACGTAATATAGGAATCTCTAATAACTCAAATGTAGAATATTCAACGCTTAATGTTCAAGAGGCTGTGTGATAATTCGAACCACCTCGATTTGTCATTCCGTCGAAAGACGGAATCCAATTTGCTTTCAAAGGTTTCTGGATTCCCGCTTTCGCGGGAAAGACAAACTTCTGGAGTTTTCACACAGTTTCTCAATGTTCAAGTTACTACAAAACACGTTTTCACTTCATTATTGAGCATTGGGAGTTGGATATTGGAAATTCTTGACAATTTATCGGAAATAATGGCAAAAAACATTGAAATACCCCATTCCGAAGTTGGTATACCCCCTTCGGAACTCCGATTTCCGAGTTCGGAACTCCGATGTTGAGGTTAAGAACTCCGATTTCCGAGTTCAGAACCCCGACGTTGAGGTTAAGAACTCCGATTTCCGAGTTCGGAACTCCGAAGTTGAGGTTAAGAACTCCGGTTTCCGAGTTCAGAACTCCGATGTTGAGGTTAAGAACTCCGATTTCCGAGTTCGGAATACCGATGCCGAAGGTTGTAACACCTATCGCAATCCCTTTGTCATTCCCGCGTCTTTTTCGCCAAGACAAACGGGTAATGTTCTGCTCGCACGCCCGATAGCGGGAATGACGTTTTTTTTTAGCAACTAATGACCACCACTCGAAAAATAATAATCTTTACCTGCATTTCTTTGCCGGTATTCCTCATCGCTCTGTATAGTTATTTTCAGTTCAGAGAAAATACGAGAGAACGGATTTATGCAGAGCGGAGAAACCTTGCATCGCTCTCGGCGCGTGTATTGCATGAAAAATTAGACCGCGTCTATGATGTAGGAATTTCACTTTCTTCTCGTCAGGCATTCAGCCGGCACGTAGATGAACAACATTGGGACGATGCCATTGCGATACTGCAAAAAGTGCCAAAAGATTTTCCGTTTATAGAACGTGTGCTTCTTACCGACACCAGAGGAACGTTGATGGGAGATGCGCCTCCCTCTCCCGCATTGAAAGGAAAGAGTTACGCCGAGCGCGATTGGTATAAGGGAATTAGAAAAAACTGGCAGCCCTATCTCTCGGAAGTGTACAAACGTATTGACCCTCCGCATACTATTGTAACCGCTCTTGCTCTTCCAATCAAAAATACAAACGGAAAAATACGCGGCATACTTGTATTGCAAGTGGATGTTGCCGAACTGCTCGAGTGGAGTAAAGAAATAAGCATCGGAAGTTCGGGTTTTGTGTATGTGGTTGACCACAAAGGACACATTGCCGCAAACCCTCAATATACCGAGATCGATTCGGTAATAGATTACTCTTCTGTTCCGGCGGTGCAAAAAGCATTGAGCGGCAAAAAAAATGTGGAAGTGTTGTATAATCCCATCGTAAAAGAAAACCGTTTAACGGCGTATGAACAAGTGCCGGAGTATGGATGGGCGGTTATCGTTCAGCAGGAAGCGAGCGCCGCTCTTGCAGGGGTGAACAGTATTCCGATACTTTTTCTGAACATCGGCGTGGTGTTGTTTGCATTCGGCGCGGCGTATTACATTACACGGGAAATGGATAGAAGAAACAAAGCGGAAGGGGAATTAATAAAATCCAACGAACTGTTTTCCAATCTTTTCAATCACAATCCCGCTTCCGTTGCCGTCAGTAAACTCAGCGATGGGAAAATGCTCAAAGTCAACGACGCATTTCTTCAATTGTCCGGGTTTGAAAAAAGGGAAGAAGTCATCGGCAAATCTGCGGTGGAATTAAACATAATAGCGCATCCCGAAGACCGAGCGGAAATTGCGCGACTGCTGAACGAACATAAAACTGTAAAAGATTATGAAGTTACCGTTCAAACTAAACAAGGCAAACAAAAACATGTTGCGACTTCGGTACTTTTATTGGAAGTGGATAACGAGCCGTGTCTTTTTTCTGTTTCCATTGATATTACCGAACGCAAGAAAGCGGAAGCAGCATTACTCCAATCGAAAGACGCCTTGGAAGAACTCGTGCAGGAACGAACCATAAAACTTTCCGAAAGCGAAGAAAAATATCGTTCCATCTTCGAATCGTTTTACGACATTTACTATCAGACGGATTTAGAAGGAAACATCAAACTTGTCAGTCCATCTATTCTTGCCCGCGCAGCGTACACTCCCGAAGAACTTATCGGCAGACCGGTAACCGATGTGTATGCCAATCCATCCGACCGCGAACCCTTTATTCAACTCTTGATGAAACAAGGTTTCGTTCGCGATTATGAACTTGATTTGAAAGCGAAAGACGGACGCATTTTTACTGTTTCCGCAACAACACATTTTATCATTGGAGAAAACGGAACGCCCATCGGCATCGAAGGAATTTTGCACGATATTACCGAACGGAAAAAAGCGGAAGAACAAATAAAACAGCAAGCGATGCTTATTGATATTATCAATGATGCAATTATACTTTTAGATAGGCAATACAACATTCTTTCTTGGAACAAAGGAGCAGAACGGATGTACGGTTACACATCGGAAGAAGCAATGGGAAAAAATATTATTGAACTTCTCAAAATAAAATCTGTAATTGAACCAACAATATCAGACACGGTGAATCTATATGAGAAAGACGGAGAAATAAAAACGGAATTACTCATGACGACGAAAGATGGAAGGGAACTTCATGTAGATGGACGTGGTACCGCCATCAAAGAAAAATCAGGCGGATTGAAATCAACTCTCGCGATATATAGAGACGTTACCGAGCATAAAAAATTAGAAAAACAATATCTCCGTTCGCAGCGCATGGAGAGTGTCGGGACACTTGCAGGAGGTATTGCGCACGATTTGAACAATGTTCTCGCGCCGATTTTGCTTTCCGTGGAAATGTTTCAAAAAAAGTTTACCGATCAACAGAGTCAAAAATACCTGAAGGTGATTGAAACAAGCGCGCAACGAGGGGCAAACCTCATCAAACAAATCCTTTCCTTTGCGCGGGGAACGGAAGGCGAGCGTTCCGTTATGCAAACGCGCCACATCATCACGGAAATACAAAAGGTACTGCAAGAAACATTTGTTAAATCCATTGACATCATTACGAACGTTCCGAAAGACCTTTGGGTGATTAATGCAGACGCAAATCAAATCCATCAGGTATTGATGAATCTTTGTGTAAATGCGCGCGATGCAATGCCGAGCGGAGGAACGTTGACCATCACCGCCGAAAATCTTATCCTCGATGAATTTTATGCACGAATGAACATTGATGCAAAAGTTGGTCCGTACATCACTATTTCCGTTGCCGACACGGGAACAGGAATGCCGCCCGATGTTCAGGAAAAAATCTTCGAGCCATTTTTTACAACGAAAGAAATCGGTAAAGGAACGGGTTTGGGATTGGCAACAGTATTTTCCATTGTAAAAAGTCATGGTGGCTTTGTTCACGTGTATAGCGAAGTTGGCAAAGGAACAACGTTCAAAATGTATTTTCCCGCAAGTCAAACTGCAGAAACGCAACAAGCGGAAATGCAAGTGGAAACATTCCATCGCGGCAACAGAGAACTCATTCTCGTCATTGATGATGAGCCCTCAATTCGCGAAATTACGAAAGCAACATTGGAAGCGCACAACTTCAGAGCGATTACTGCAAACGATGGCGCGGAAGGAGTTGCAACGTTTTTACAATACAAAAACGAAATCAAATGCGTGATTACCGATATGAATATGCCGGTGATGGATGGCGTAGCAACAGTGCGTGCGATACGTTCTATAGAATCAAACGCGATTATTATCGGGGCAAGCGGCTCGCCAAAGAAAACAAAACAATTGGAAGAAACAAACGACTTGCAAGCAACACTGCAAAAACCTTACACCGCAGAGAAGTTGTTAAAAACAGTAGCGAAGGTGTTGAAGGGGTGAGGGGAGAAGTGATGGGAGAAAGGGAGAAGTGGAGTTTGAATAAACCACTTTGCAAAATGAGAAAAAATATTTGTAGTTTTAGAACGGAAATATTTAAATTAAACCTATGGATACAACACGCAACCAAATTATTGAAATGATACAGCAACTTCCGGAAAACGTATCAACAGAAGATGTAATGGATGAACTCTTCATTCGTTTGAAAGTAGAAAAAAGTATTGCAGAATTAGATGCCGGAAAAGGAATACCGCACGAAGAAATAAAAGAACGTTACGCGGAATGTCTCAAGTAAAATGGTCTCCTTCTGCGTCGCGCGACCTCGATGGTATTCACGAATATATTTCGAGAGACTCTTTGAAATATGCACAACTTACTGTTCGCAGAATTATAGAAATGGTTGATGAATTACCAATTTTTCCCAGAGCGGGGAGAATCGTTCCAGAAATTCAAAACAGAAATATCCGAGAACGAATTTATAAATCATACCGAATCGTCTATCGAATAAATATAGACGCTATTGAGGTTTTGAATATTTTCCATACTTCAATGGACATTTTCAGTAGAATTGAAAGTATAAGAAAACAATCTCAATAACGACTAAGAATTTTAGTTATCCTTTCTTTTCTTCCTCCACCAATTTTTCAATCGCTCTTTGATGGTTTTTTCTTCGCCGTTGTCTGAGGGAGCGTAATAGATTTTGTCTTTCAGATTATCGGGGAGAAATTGTGTTTCGATAAAGTTTCCTTCGTACTGGTGCGCGTATTTGTAATTTTTTCCGTAGTCGAGTTCTTTCATTAGTTTTGTCGGAGCGTTGCGTAAGTGCAAAGGAATAGGAAGGTTTTGTAATTTCATAACATCTTCCGTAGCATTTTCAATCGCCATATACGAGGCGTTGCTCTTGGGCGACGAAGCGAGATACGTTACGACTTGCGAAAGAATAATTCTCGCTTCCGGCATTCCGATATAATGTATTGCCTGAAAACACGAAGTAGCCAACACTAACGCTTGCGGATTAGCGTTGCCAATATCTTCGCTTGCAAGAATCACCATTCGCCGCGCAATGAATAAAATATCTTCTCCCGCATCCAACATTCGCGCAAGATAATACACTGCTGCATCCGGGTCGCTTCCCCGCAAACTCTTGATGAAAGCAGAAATGGTGTTGTAATGTTCTTCTCCTGCTTTATCGTACTTCGCATACTTACGCTGAAACGCTTCTTCAATTATTTTTGCAGAAAGGATTTTTTCTTTGTTTGTGTTGGACTTAGCTAAACGGGCAGCAATTTCTAATCCGTTCAACAACATTCTCGCATCACCGGCGGCAAGAAGCATCAGCAACTCACGCTCTTCATTTCCTATCGTGATTTTTTCCTTCTTCACTATTTCATCTTCACTCAACGCGCGATTAATGATGAAATTCAAATCATCTTTTCCAAGTGATTCAAGAACATACACTCTGCATCGGGAAAGTAAAGGAGAGATAACTTCAAACGATGGATTTTCCGTTGTTGCGCCGATGAGCGTAATAATTCCTTCCTCAACGCTGTGGAGCAAAGCATCTTGTTGCGCTTTGTTGAAGCGATGAATTTCGTCAATAAAAAGAATTGTCCTTCTCTGAAAATGTTTTCGGTTTGTTTCAGCGCGGGTAATCACGTCGCGCACATCTTTCACGCCGGAAGAAACTGCATTGAGTTGAAAAAAATCTGCGGCAATGTTGTTGGCAAGAATACGCGCAAGAGTTGTTTTCCCCGTTCCCGGTGGTCCCCAAAATATCATCGAAGGAATTTCACCACTCGCAAGTAAAAGTGAAAGCGGTTTTCCTTCGCCGATTAAATGCTGTTGTCCGACAAAATTATCAAGCGATATCGGACGCATTCGTTCAGCGAGGGGAGAGAATTCTTTTGCCGTTGGGGATTTGAGGTTGGTGGTTTGGGGGAAGAGTTCCATCGAGGTTTGAGGTTTGAGGTTGAAGGTTTGGGGAAAGGTTATTCTTTCAACCTTAAACCACGAACCTCTAACCGTTCATTTACTTCTTCTCTTTTTCAACGAACTTATACACCGTTTCTCCCTCTTTTTTCATATTATATTTTTCGCGGGCGTATTTTTCGAGGAGGAACGGGTCGTTGCGTTCCAACGCGGCAAGTGTATCGCGAATTGCCTGCAGTTCGAGCGAATCGCGAAGTAACCGGCGTTCTAAATTCGCTTTTTCTTTTTCTAAATCGCGCCGTTTAAAGATGTTATCATCGCGGGAAAAGGAAACAACAAGGGCTATCAGAGAAATAAGAAGGGTGATGCGGAAACGAATATCGTGCCATAACCCTTTCAGAATCTTCTGAAAAATCCAGTAGGAGAATTTTTTTCGTAAATAGTTCTGTTCCAAAGCGGGCAAAATCTATAAAATATTTTTGGAAGAAACTAAACGAAAACAAAATAGTTACTTAAAACTTATACAGAATATTGATAAATGGAATGCCGGGAAATGGCGCGCCCTCTCCCGTTCCAGTAATAAAGGCAAAATCAAAACTCAACGATTCACCGAAAAAGCGCAACCCGTACGAAAGAAGCGCATCACTCTCACCGGGTAAAATCCAATTTTCCGTTACGAGCGAAAGTCCTCGTGAAACACGTTTCTCTCCGCCAAGCATTATCATTGGCGTGTTTGCAATTTCGGATTCAACATAACCGAAACCTAATCCTGCGGTAATGCTTCCATTGGGGTCGCCAAATGTTCCGACGCCATAAAAAATTCCGAGCGATGACATTTCTGAAATCGGTGGCTTTAAGATTAGAGCGCCAACAGCAAGCGAGTATTTTTCTTCTGAAGTAAATCCTATTTTCGGAGCGAAGTAATAAATTTGTTCATTTAAATCTATTCCGGGGAAAATAGAAAAGCCGGCGGCAAGGGTAATATTATTGGTTATTCCTATCGCTCCAAGTGGGAAGAAAATGTATGCATCGGATAGGTATCCTTCACCCTGTCTCAACGTGCGTGCAGTCGGACCAAAGAATAATCGCGTTGCGTTCGGATTTTCAAACAGATATTCTCCGTTTTTCATCGAGGATAAAGGAACCTCTTTTACTTTTTCTATTTTCATTTTTGGGATAGTAGATACTCCCAAGTCCGATGCAAAACGTATTTCTGCTGGAAGAATTTCTACAACACGCCCGACGAGAGATGAACCGTCTTTCAGCGTGAGAATTTGCGTATGAGTTGAATCTGGAATACGAATATCAAGTTGGGAGAAAGCAAAATCGAAAATTACGAAAGAAAGAAAAGCAAAAATCAATGTCGCTTGAATGGTCTTTTGTTTCATAACAACCTCGTTTGATGTTAAAGTTGAATAATAAACGGATGTAATATAGCAAAGCAAACTTTGAAATTTAGAAATGCCGGATGATGCCAATTCCCACATTCGTTCCCACGCGGGTAGTTGTTCGCGCTCCCATTCCGAGCCGCCCGTTTATTTCTAAACAAAAATGGACTCCGTTTGTCAACAGAGTCCATTTTGTAGAATGAAAAAATAACGATGCGCTATTTCATCAGCAACATCTTCCGCATTTGTGTGAACGATTGTGCGCTATTCAAAGAAACAGCGCTCATTCGATAGAAATACACACCGCTCGATAATGTTGTTCCAGCATTGTTTGTACCGTTCCAAACAATTTCGTAGAATCCTGCAGGCTGCGTGATGTTGTTCAACAGCGTTGCGACTTCCTGCCCCAACACATTGAACACCTGCATTGAAATCGTTGCTTCATCAGGCAGTGCGTACCGGATGACGGAGGAGGGATTAAACGGATTGGGGTAATTTTGTTCCAACGTGAATTGTGTGGGAATCGCTTTTCCTCCTTCATTCACACCGACGAGAACTTGCAATGCAACAGAAGCAAACATCGTATCGAGAGAATTTCCCCGTACACGTAAACGGGCGGCATAATTTCCGGAAAAAATTTCCCGTGGATGCACACGCACTTGAATTGCTTGACTATCTCCCATCGCAACAACGCCTTCTTTTGTATCAACCGATAACCACGAAACGAGGTCGCGGGTGAACAGGATTGCGGAGTTGCTCTGAATGTATTGATTGTTATACGCTACCTGCAATCCGATGGTGCCGGTGGAATTTTCGATACCGATGGTGGAGGAATTAAGCGTGCCGGTCATTGTTTGATAGAAGCAACGAATCTCACCGTTTCCATCAAGAACAATTTGGAATGTAACTCTGCTGTTCGCATCTCCTCCGCGAGCAACATTCGTGTACTGCACCACAAACCGCTGATTGAAGGCATCGGCGAGGTAATGCACTTCGCCCCCCGCAGTGGTTGGATTTAAATCATCCCAAAAACCGTAAATGGCGTTATTAGGTGTTGCGGTGGAAGGAAGCGTACCGTTTGTCAATCCTGTCGAAGTGGAAGTAAAATTGATAAAACCGTTTGAACTAATACGGACATCGTTATACGTTGTTCCGTAAAACACAAACGGGAATGTTAATTGGAACGGACCGACAGAACCATTATCGGGAAGCGTAACCGCCGTTCCGATTCCGCGAATATCATTCCAATGGAAACGGGGACCGTCGCCTTCATTATTATCGCGCCAGACATACCCGAATGCATCAGGTCCGCCGCGTCCTGCATTTTCCTGAAACGATGAGCCCGGAAGTTCGCCGATGGAAAATCGTAATGTATCTGTTCCTCGATTGACGATGTGCATTACTTGGGAAAGTGTGTCGTTGCTTGCCTGTGATGTAACGGAGAAGGAATTCGGACGGAGCGATATACGCGCAATTCCTGCCGAGTACCCATTCAAAAAGATATCATTACGAGAAACAAATTGTGAATTACTCATCAGGATAATTCGTCCGGTATCGTTTCCGGCAATGAGCGGATGATATTCAATATACATCATCATCCGTTCACCTGATGGAATTGTTGCGCTGGTTGGAGAAACTGTGAAATCATCATTTGTTGAACTTGCCGAAAATACTTCCAGCGTTGTCAATCCGCCGTTTCGTACTTCAATGCTTTCACGTTTTGTTTCCTGTAATGGAACAAGACCAAAAGCAATCGTCGTTCTGTTCACAATCAAAGTTGCCGAGTCTGCCAATTGCACCTGCAACGTTGCGGGAATATTAAACGAGCCAGCGATATCGGGGTGAATGGCGTCAACGATAAGTTTTGCAGAATACAGCGTGTCCAGCACAAGTCCTGCCGCATTAAATTGTATGGCAATCTCCCGCGTTTCGTTTGGTTGAAGTGTTCCGGTGGTCGGTGAAGCGGAAATCCAGGGCGCGTCGGGAAGGTAAATACGCAATGCAAGATTATTATGCATATAGGCGGCGCTATTCACAACCTGTAATCCGATTGATGCATTTGCGTTTTCAATTCCAAGTGTCGCGCTGGTTATGGTACCGGCAGAGATTCCCATTTGAGAGTACTGCAGGAGAATTTCGCCGCTGGGTTTCAAAATGGCTTCAAAGGTGTAATCGGGATTGGTGCTTGAGTACCGTTCCGCGTTTACCCATTGCACAACGAAGTTTCCATTATGGATTCCGTAGTAAATTACACCATTTCCAAGCGCGTCCAAATCATCCCAGAATGCAGCGATAAAATTATCAACCAGTGCAGAACCGCTTGCAGGTGAGGGAAGAGGTCCATTAGTGTAAAAGCTTCCTGTCGGTACCTGGAAAGAAAGTGTACCGTTTGTTCCAATGTAAAGTGAGTTATAGACGTTGCCATAAAAAGAAAACGGAAAGGGGAGCGGAACTTGAATCGTACCTTCGTCTGTGGCGCTCAACGTTCCTGCTGCAACCCATGGACTGTTTTGATTTAATGCAGTGCCGGTGGCAGAAATATCAACCCAATCGAATTCCGGTCCTCCTGCTTCGTCGGAATCAATCCACTGATAACCGAATGCATCGGGTCCGCCGCGTCCTTCGGTTTGTGGGTAAGAATTACGATTATCGTTTTCATTTTTTGAAAGCGAAGGCGTTTTCGGGAAGATGACGCTATTTGTCGCTCGTTTTTTCATCATTCGGGAAAGCAAGCCATTATCATCCGAAACACGAAAACGAATAGAATCATTTGTCGTGTTTGTCAGCGAGAGAGTTTTCGTATCCATTTGTCCTACTGCGAGTGTGTCGTTAAGAACCATCGGAGATATTTCGACAACATTTCGTACAAGAACGGAAAGAAGCGTTGTATCGTTTTCTGAAATTTCTACGTTTGAAAAGGTTCGCGTTCCCATCGGAGAAGGTGGGTCAATGATAACCGTGTAAATGCCGGTAGGAAGTGGAGTAGAATAGAAACCGGATAAAGAATCGGTAACATCATCGGCAACCGTTTGTCCGGCAAAGCGGACTTTCACATTCGCGCGAACTGCATTTTCATCATTATCAAAAGTGTGAACAGTTAATATACCACCAGGGGCGGGAGAGAGTTGAATGTTGCGCATTACGGTATCATCAAGAGCAATGGTAACGGTGTCAGCATATGTGAGATAGCCGAATTTTTGCGCTCGCAATGTGTACGTTGCGTGAGTATTCGGAGTATCAATACGTGCGGCGACGGCGAAATGACCGTCTGCGGTTGTGGTAGTACCCATTTGAAGAATGCTATCAGCGAAGTCAACTTTCACTCCGTTTACGGGAGAGCCGTCGCTTGTAACGATTCCTTCAACTTTTCCGACGTTAAGCGGCAGCCGAAGATATGCTTCCCAAACATTAATCAATCCTTTGCCGTAATTATTATCATCACCGGATGTTCCTAAATCCGTAGCGGTGTTGAGCAAATAATATTTTATTTCCGTTCCGGTTAAAAATGGCGCGGCTTGACGTAAGAGTGCAATTGCGCCGGCAACGTGCGGACAAGCCATTGACGTACCATCGAGAAAACGAAAACCATTTGTTCCGGAAGAAGAACGAACATTGACTCCCGGCGCAGAAACTTCGGGTTTTATTTTTAATGAATCGGGACCTGCGCAGACGGAAGGACCGCGGCTGCTGAAACTGGCAATCGGGTACCCTGATGTATTAGCATCCAACGCGCCGACAGAGAAAATATTTACGGCAGAGGTTAAGCGGTTTTTCGGAGGAGTGACTGTTGAAGGGTTTGGTCCGTTATTTCCCGCGGAGAAGACGACTGCCGTTCCCAAGGCTTCTACTGCATCAATGACGGTGTAATAACCGGACGCGCCGCTACATTCCGTGGTTTGAACATTCGGGTCGTACCATGAGTTGGAAATTGCGTCGGGAACGTCATCCATCGTGTTGATATTGCTATCGGGATTTGCCGCCCATTGAAATGATGCAATGGAGCGCGACGTATGCGGACTTCCGCCGATGAGAGAATTGGAAGCAATCCAATTTGCATCGGGAGCAACACCGATGGTATCACCTGTGGCATCGTATCGTCCGCACATAATTCCCATCGTGTGTGTGCCGTGATTGGAAGATGCATCGCCATCGGTGGGGAATGTTGTTCCGCTCGACGGGTCGAACCATGCCCACGTTGGTAAAACTCCGGGTAATGTTCCGCGCCAACGGGTATTGAAAGAAAGATTATTACCGAAAACGCCGGTATCAATGTTCATCACAACTCTTCCGCGCCCGGTAATACCGATTGCCCATAAGCGATGAGCGTTGATGGCTTTCAGTCCGGGTTCAACACCTTCGGGTCCCGACTCGGTTTCGCGGGAGTTGAGCGGCATTTCACGTTCCAAAATTCCATCGAGGTACACTGTCTCTACTTCTTCCCATTGAGCAATTTCTTCAATCGTCGAGGGTGTTGCTTCGGCAACAATGATATTCCGAATCCAAAATTTTTGAATGTTGGAAAGCGAACCATCGGTAGCAAATGTCTCCATTCTTCCAATGATAGCAGGTTGTGAACGCTCGGCTACCTGATGCATTGCCGTAATGATGGTTCGGTACCGAACATCAACAGGGACACGTTCGGACGGCGCGACCATTTGTTGCAGCACATATTCCATTTCCTGCAAGTTGACCTGTTCTTTCATATAAATAATGACCGGCACTTTTTCTACCGCAGATGTTGTCTGCAATTTTTGCGCAAGGAACGAATCAATGTTTCCTGCAAAGGAAAGTGACATACTTACAAGAAAAGTAATGAGAGTGAATAACACCCGATGGATGCTTCGAATGTTCAATTGTGGAGAGTTCATAGGAGTTTTTGATTAATTGAAAAAAATAGTTAAAAGAAAAATTTATCTGACCGTTATTTTGTTAACACTACTTTTCGCGTTTCGGTAAAACCATCGCTTTTCATTTTCACAAAATAAACACCGCTGGAAAAAGTTGTTGCATTCCATTCTATTTGATACGTTCCGGCAAGTTTCTTCTCATTGAGTAACGTTGTTACTTTCCTTCCGAGAATATCGAAAACAGAAACTTCAACATTTGCGTCTTTCGGAACATCAAAGGTAAATGTTGTCGTTGGATTAAAGGGGTTCGGATAGTTTTGATGAAGGGAAAATCGTTCAGAGAATTCAGAATCAAACAACGATGAATGAAGTTCGTCAACTTTTCCAATGCTTGTTTTTTGCAAAAATGGAATTGAATTTATTTCAATCAATCCTGGAAATCGTAATCCTTGCGTGGAAACAAGAGAATCTCCATTCGAGAGAGAAATTGTAGTGTCGAATGCTTCGTTAATTTTGTTCAACAGAATGCGAACTTTTTCTAACACGGGTGAGCCAACTTTTGCGGTGTCTCCTTCGGGAAGGGGTTTTGTTTTGTAGAATGTAAGTACGGTATCAATTGTACGAGCGATTTCATTCAGCGACATCCCGTCCCAAGGACTAAGTTGCTCTGTATAAACTAAGTTTCCGAGACCAATTGGTGTAACAAAGTACTGGCTCGAAAGAATATTGAGTTTAAAGAGACCAAATGCCTGAACAAGTGGATTATAGTAAGATTTACCTTTAAGAAGAAATGGTTTTATAAGAGGTTTTCTTTTTGTGGAAGAAGGATGTCTGATACTATCAAACGGCGCATTGTACGAACTATCTGTTTGAATTTGATAATAGAATTTGGAGAATACGCCTCCATTTGAAAACGAGGTCCACACTAAACTATTTGATTGGCTAATCCCAAGCGTGAGGGGGTTTTTTCGTTTCTTCAGAAAATAAAAAACTTCTTCACGCCAATTAGCAAGATTAGGTTCAACAGCGGGTTCGCCTTTTTTTCTTTTTAATCTCTTCGCTTTGATTCCTAACAATGGATCAAGTTTGAACGTGCGAAACTTGGTGTTATCAATTATATTTCCAAAGTTTAACCCTCGAATGAGAGTTCCGACAGTATCAATCGAAAAATGATACGAAGTTGTTTCTGGAAATGTTTGAATCCAATTCGCCGGAAGTTCTTGACTCAAGGAATAATTACCAGAATCTAAGTCGCCGAAAAAATATTTTCCTTTCCAGTTCGTAAAAGTCGTTTCGTCCTTTACACCACTTAATATAATTTTCCAGTAGGGTAGTACTTCTTCGTTTTCACCTTGAACGCCATTGGTATCATTATCATAAAAGACGATACCACGAATCACTCCATTTTTTGTAACACCAAAGTTTATTCTATCATAGATATCACCCCATGAAAGAGAAAGTGAATAAACGTCGGTTGCGGGAGGTTCCCCGGGATACGTTTGAATCCACGGAGGAATTGGTCTTATACGAACGACATAATCTCCCGGATATAGGTATCGAAAAGAATAATTGCCGAGCGAATCGGTCAAAACGGAATCAGTTTGAGTACCTTCGAGGTACACTGTGCAATGTTGAAATCCTGTTTCCGAAGTATCGAGAATACTATTTCCGTTGTTATCATCAAATACCATCCCTTTCAGTGTTGCGAGTCGAATCGAACCGAAGTTCAAATTTGTGTAAGCACTCCCTTGCGAAACAAAAATTATGTGTCCGTTTGTTGAAGAATCAACCGGTAACGTTTGTACCCATTCTTCATCGTCAGAAAATTCTTGTCGTACGGTGCAAACTCCTGCCACCAAATTTCCGAAAGAATATTTTCCGCTGTAATCGGTGTATGTTGTTTCATTTTTTGCCCCGCCGAGAATTATTTTTCTATCAAATATGCCGTACTCATTTTCACTTTGAACACCGTTTGTATCATCATCGTGAAATACAATGCCTCGAATTACTCCGACTTTTGTGTTCCCAAAATTTTTAGAAAAAAAATGTTGACCGCTTTCGTTTAAAATAGTCAAAGCGTATGCTCCCGAGGATGGCGGCGCTCCGGGAAAAGTTTGTATCCACGGATGCAACGGATTTTGTTGAACACTATAATTTCCCGCGTGAAGTCCAGTGAATATGTAGTTTCCCCAAATGTCTGTGATTGCTGAATCATTTTGCGTTCCTGTGATTAATACTTTCCACTGAGAAAGCCCGTGTTCAGAGGGATTTATGATTCCATCTCCATTCCTGTCTTCAAATACGTTTCCCTGAATTTTTCCATATCGGAATGTTCCAAAATTTTTGTTATAGAGTTTGCTTCCGATCGAAGTTGTGAAAGAATATCCGGGAGAGGGAAAACCAGAGGGAAATGTTTGAATCGTTTCATTATCGTGAACATAGCGTATGGAATAATTTCCAGGAGGTAATCCCCAAAAGTAGAATTCACCATCGTATTCCGTAAGTATCGAGTCATCTTTTGTTCCCCAAAGAACAATTTTTTCTCCGCTCAAGCCAACATCCGATGAATCCTGTACGCTATTTCCGTTGAAATCTTCGAAAAGAAATCCTGAGATTTCTCCAAGTTCATAATTCCCAAAATTTTTATTGGTGAAACGGCTGCTACTTGTTATATAGAGAGAATATGTTCCTGAGGCAGGAAACGTTTGCGCCCAATATTCATCCTCATCTTCCGAAAGAATGTAATTGCCGGGCTCAATTTCGGTGAATTCATAGAAACCGTTTGATTCTGTGGAAGTGCTGTAAGACTCTACTTCATTCTCAAGTAGAATTACCCAGTCTTCAATTCCGACTTCACCCGCATCTTTTTGTCCATTGCCGTTTGCATCGTAAAAAACAATTCCTTGTATGCTGTTTACGAGAGAGTTAGAATAAACTTTTTTTGTGAAAGATTGATTCAACACAAAAAAAGAAAGAATACTAACAATGAGTCGAAAAAGTGATTTTGAATTTCTTACAACCATAAACTTGGCATAACATAAACAAAAACTATGTAAGCAACAACGTTACATCACTTCGTTACTACCATTTTCCGCGTGAGCGTGAACGGAGAAGTTTGCGTACTTGTAGTTGCTTGCAATCGGTAATAATAAACGCCGCTGGATACCGTTGCGGCATTCCATTCAACGGCATAAGAACCGGCATTCATAGTTGCATTAACGAGCGTTGTTACCGTTTGTCCCAGCACATTGTAAATGCGAAGCGTTACTTCTGCCTGCACCGGTATGCCAAAAGAAATTACCGTTGCGGGGTTGAATGGATTGGGATAGTTTTGGTATAACTCAAATGATGAAGGAATAGCAGATGTTCTTTCCGTAACACCGACAGTTCCCTGCCCGGAAAGAAATTCCGTACAGTTTTCAATGAGTTGTTTTGCAACAGTGGAATCCGTAATCGAGCCAACGGAAAATGCAAGGAAAATAATTTGCGCTGTTGTTGTATCTGCGTTGTTGTTCCAAATGATAATACTTGCGCGGAGTTCCTGTCCGCTTGCATTCCATCCGCCCAAACGTCGTGCGTACGGGTCGTCGGGCATCAACATCATCGCATCTTTATCACCGTACGTTGTGCGTGTGGTGAATGTTAATGGAGGAGCAAGCGTGTTCGGAGCATTGAAAACAGAATGTTCGGGCACAACAAACGTTGCGCTTCCAGCCGAATTATCCGCGTGCCACGAACTATCGTGTAAAACATACTGACGAAAATCTTTATCGAGTTCTGTTGTTGATTGCCAGCGGAAATCATAACCCACTTCGCCCCCTTCAACAAATATCTTTCCGCCGTTTTGGGCGCGTGCAACTAATGCGGCGCGAACATCAACATTGCGCAACGGGTCAATTCTCACTCCGCTGGAGGAAACAATGATGTCATAATCGTTGAACGTACCGACATCAACGGTGGCGATGGGTTGAACTTCAACATTATACCCTGCTTCAGTCAGAGTTGTGAAAAAGAGATTCGGTGAACGATTCGCCTCAAGATTTTCTGAAGGAGAATCATTTCCTTTTTCGCTATCATATTTTGTAACGAATAAAGAATCATCGTTTATCACGAGGACATTTCCACGCGTTGCAATGATTACAAAACTATGAAATCCGCTCTCGGGCGAAGTGGTAATATTTCCGTTGATGGAATTATCTTTCGCAACTACTTTGTAGAAAAGAGAATCGCCAACTGCAATTTGCGACATATCTATATCGAAGAAACCGGAGTACGTGTTTCCTATCTGATGTGAAAGGACGAATGAGCCGGAATTGGAGGGAGAGTTTTTGTAATAATCCACCCACACGGAATCTATGCCAAGATTATCCGTTACACTTGCGTTAACCTTTGCAGGCCAACGACTTCGTCCCTGATTATTGAGTGTGGAGTGCGTAATAACAGGCGCCACCGTATCAAACCCAACACGAAACGAATGAAAACCTGTTGGCGCATTTGCCGGATGGGAGACCGTTGTTCCGGCGCTATCGGTTGCAACAATATAATAACGGTACGTGGTGGAACTTCCGTTGCCGGTAATATTACCTCTGTATTCGTTCGCAATCGGGGTGCGATTCATCAGCACCGTGTCGGTGAAAGAATTCGTACGACCGAAAATTACTTTTACGGTATTTGAATCAATAGGAGAAACGCCGGGAACTACGAGCGCAGTAACAACATACGGACCGTTCATATCTTCGGTATCTGTGAGCGGTGTATGACTAATTTGAGCGATGAAGTCATTCGGATTGACAAACTGCCGCTGCCCGAACCAATTAATAAGTTGTTGCAGATGCGCTCCGCCGTATAAATCTCTATCGGCTTGAATAACTGCTTGCGCATTCAAACGCATTGTGGGGGAAGTTCCCAAATAGAAATGACTTTTGAGAACGAGTTTATCCATAACTTCTCTTCCAACATCATTTCCGATAAGCAGCAACACTGCAGACCAAATTTGTCCCGCGTCGTGAATTTGTAACCCGCCAACACCATTCGGAGGATAATTTCTCGTGTCGTTCAGTTTTCTTCCTGCCCAAATTGCGCCTGTTCCTCCACTTGTCAAACCGCCATCCCATGTGAAAACGAAATCTTTGCTGAAATCATTGTATGCCCGCGAATAACTTCCCGCCCAGTAATCACCGAATCCTTCGCCGAGCGCGCCTGCTTCTCCACCGCCCCAATTCGAGTTGATTCCATAATGAATTGCGTGTCCGTACTCGTGCCAAATAACGTCGAGGTCTTCGTCATCATCCGAGCCCCCTTCGCCCCACGCGAGACGATTAGAACTTGGAATGTAATGCGAATTATCCGCGCCGCTTAAACCGTGCGGGTCGCATTCAATCGGGAGATTTTGAATGTTATCAAAACCCAGCGATTGGATGTATCGTTGGCTCGAATCAATCCAGAAATACACCATCACTTCTTCAAAGCCCTGCTGAAAACGGGTGAAACGAAATGAATCAGGTTCGGTAGGATTCGCAAAAATATCAGTCGGAGATTCAAAGTCGAGAAGTTTACAGAATGGACCTTGGAGTTTATATGTTCCCGAAGAAAACGTAATATCTTTGAGTGTAACGAGTTTTCGTTGCGCGGTTAGTTCTGGAGTATCAGCATCATTGCCATCAACATAGCCGGTGGTATTGTAAAATTGCTGAGCGCTTTGCAACGGGTCAGGGTCGAAAATGTAGCCCGTGCCTTGAGATTTTTTTTGTGAATTTTCTTTAGGTTTTTCATACACCGCTCTGTCGGTAGAAGAAATAATACTTCCATTCAGTGCATCCACGAAAACTTCCCAATCGCCGAGCGGGTCTTCGTTGAAAATGGAAATGCGGTAACACAACGCAGGTGGTTCACCTTCTGCGTAAACCATCAATTCGGAAGTTGGCTCATCAATTGTTTTTCCGCGAAGCTGAAGAAATTCTTTTGCGAGCGTGAGCGCTGTTTGTTTTGAAAGTGAAGGAATGGTGGAAAGATTAACGTTCGGCTTGTAATTGTTCACGACAAATGTTACGTAGTTTTCAGCATTGACGCTTACGACAACATCGCTGCGAAAAACCGGAACGCCGTTGAGGTTTTGATGAAAGGTAACGTGCGAAATACCGAAGTTCGTCTGTGTTCGCTCCATCGAAATATCGGAGAGTTCGTTTCGTAAGTGCAGAAGCGAAGTGTTCTCGCGGAGAAATTGTTGAGCGATTTGTTCGTGCGTTCCGTTGTATGGTCCTGCGTTGATGTTCCAAAGTGAACGGGGAATGCCTGATTGTTTGTCAAATTCTCCATTACGAGAAGAGATGACTTTGCTCGAAGGAACATAATCCTGTGGGCGGGGAGAAGTTTTTGACGGCGCTTGTGCCAGCAAATTTCCTCCCGTGAGCGAAAAGAGAATAACGCTAAAAATGAAATTGCGAAGAGTTGTAGTCATTGTTGTTTGTAATTTAGTTGATAAAAAAAGAGAAAGAAAAATCTGTTATTTGAGCAGGGCGACTTTTTTTGTCTCTGAAAAATTTCCCGCTTGCAGTTTTACGAAATATAATCCACTTGGTAAATGCGTTCCATCAAAAGTTACTTCGTGTTTTCCTGCATCCATTAAACTGTTGTGAAGAAGCGTTGCAACTTCTTGTCCAAGGATATTATGAACTTTCAACGTTACATTGCTAACAGCCAACAGCGAAAAGCCAATAACCGTTTGCGGATTGAATGGGTTGGGGTAGTTTTGATGTAATGTAAATGAGGCAGGAGATTGTTGATTATTTTCTTCAGCGCTTACGATTGTGCCGTATTGAGTTCCATTGATTCTCGCACCGGTAAGTTTATAACCAAAAAACCAACCGGGGTTGTCTGCTAATGAAACGCCAATACTGTCAATTATTGTATAAAAAATTTGATCGTCAAATCCAAAACCATCAAACAATATTTCCCATTTCCGAAGTCTTTTCCCAAAGAGAGTGTCGAAAGAGTAATTCACATAAAATACACTTACCCAACGGGATTCTGAACCACAGAAAAGAGTAGATAAAGGAATATTGTAATAAGGGGTACGTAGTGAAAAATCGCAGATTAAATATTCTTGTTCTGATTGGGCGTCATATATGAAAACTGAGTCTCCCTCTTTACGATGATACCGTGAACATAAAAAATCAGTTTCCAATACCGTGTAATGAAAACCATTTGGCATTATGGTGTCACCAATTGCTCGTACAGTATTGCGATATCCGCCCCCGAGATAAGAATATTCCCACAAATTTCCTCTGTATAGAGGATAAACGACTGGCATTAGTGTCCCAAAGCGTTGGTTGTTAATTATCATTCCACGTGCAGAAATTCCGTATGCAAAGTAATTTTCTGTGGGGCTGATAATTCCCAAACTATCTGCTATAGAATAATACGGGTCGTTAATTCCTGGTAGCCCGTTAGCGTCAATATAAAAAATCCATTGTCTAAGATTTTTTCCGAAAATACTTATTGTATCGTAAGAATGGAGCGTAATTGTTGTCGTATCAATTCCGTTATAAAAGAAATTCACCGTATCACCAACTTTTGATGAGAAATCGAACAAGAGATGTTCTTTATGAAGCGTGCGAATATAGACATATACGGAATCTCCCTCTTGACGAAAATGGATCAATGAATCTGAAAGAGTAGAATTATCATAAACTGCATAATTTCTCCCATTGGGCATCAATGTATCATTTGTAACTTTCGATGTAAAATAACAACCACTGTCATTGTAGGTAATCCACCAATACTCCCACTTGTTCCCAACCTCCAACGGGTAATACGCTTGTTGTGCTTCAGAAATATTGAGCCAAAACAAAACAGAAACTAATATTTTGCAACAAAACAGCTTCATTTTGTCAAAAGCATTTTTTTAGTTTCAGATAATTGCCCCGCTTGAAGTTTTACGAAATACAAACCGCTTGGTAAATGTGTTCCATCAAAAGTTACTTCGTGTTTTCCTGCATCCATTAAACTGTTGTGAATTAGTGTTGCGACTTCTTGACCAAGGAGGTTATAAACTTTCAACGTTATATCGCTAACAGCCAACAGCGAAAAGCCAATAACCGATTGCGGATTGAATGGGTTGGGGTAGTTTTGAAAAAGAGAAAATTGTTTTATGTTTGCCGTCGGTTCAAATACCCCCACCGTTGAATCGGGAAGATAGTCAATTCGTGCGGCATCAAGATACCATCCGCGAAAATTTGTCAGCGCATCGCTTGAAAATTTCCATTGCAATCGAACGTTGTGATTCGCAAATTGTTGCAAATCAAACCGCTCGGTTTTCCATTGTTGTGAGTTAGAGGAAAAACCGGGTTCATTCAACGCGGTAACATTTGCGTAAGGATAGCCGCCGGCAGGGATGAGGATTTGATATGCGCCGTTGTCTATCGCGATTTTCACGTTTCCTCCGTCGGCGCCGGGTTCGGTTTTATAAAAATGTTTAAAAACGAGATGAACATTCTTTTTTCCTGCAAGAGAGAGGGAAGGGGTTGTTAAAAGTGAAGTGGTATTGTTGGAATAATTTCCGGAAAGATTCGTCGCCCAGATTCTCAATCCCGTGGGCGAAGGAGGAATATCGCCTGTTGAAGGGTTTCCGAATTGCCAATCATTCGTGGAGAAAAAATTACCGCTATCGCTTTCGTTTGAGTGTAATAGTAATAACGAATTAAGCACACGAAATTGGAAAGCGCCGCTGGAAGGAAACCGGGCAAGATTATGTCGCAGTGAATTATCTTTTGCCCTGAGAACATAGGAGACACTGTCGCCCGGAGTAACCGAGCCATCAAAGACTCCGCTCCACGTACCGGCAAAATTTTCTTCCAAGGTAATAACACTTGAAAAACCGTTGACATTCCACTCAATCCATGCATCCTGAATTCCATTTTCATCGGAAATTGCGGCAGTAAGAGGAAGGGGAAAATCGAGATAGGAAGTAGGTCCAATTTGAGCGTGAATAATTGTCGGTGGAATCGAATCGGGAAGGACAGAGAAAGTAAAATATCTGTTGGAGGAAGGAAGCCGCGTGGTATTGCTGTCATCGTTCGAAAATAAAAAGTAATAACGAATGGCGCTTCCGTACGGTTGTGCGGGAATTGCTCCTGCAAAAAATATCGTGTCGTCCTGAGTGCCGGTATTATTCATCAATACCAGCGAGAAAGTATCCAACCCAAGCGAATAGAATAATCTTGGAAAAATTATTGCAGAAGAACTTTGGGCTTTAATGGTGAGTTGGTAATCGTTGATGGTATCCTGAGTATTTTCTTGAGCCGTGTGGTAGAGCGTGATAAATTCTTTTTCCACGCCAGCAAACTGCGCAATACCGGCGAGCGTTCCCTTGCAAATTTCTTTAACATAATGGACATCAACGTGTGAGAGTGAATCCGTTGTTTGATGATAATGCGGCGTTTGAAAATTTTCGTAATAACCGGTTATCACGAAACCTTCGTCTTCGAACGAAATATAATCGCTGCCGAACGCATTTGTTATTGTTGTTTGAAGCGAAGAGTAGGTGCGAGTGAGGGAGGCAAGTGAGTCCGTAAAAAATGCAGAGAGAGCATTATTTCCCGGAGGATTGCTGTTATCTTTTTCCACTTTCACGATGTTGGTAGGATTTTCACGAATGCCGCCGACTTCATCAACGTTTAGAACGAGTTTTATTTTTTGTTGTTGCGGAATGACGATTTGTTGAACGTATGCATTGCTTCCCACAAGCCCTTGTTCTTCCGCAGAAAAACAAATGAACCGGACCGTATATTTCAATTGTAGTGATGAGAGTATTCGCGCAACTTCGAGAACAATTGCAACTCCAGTTCCGTTATCATTAATACCGGGACCATTTACGGTATCATAGTGCCCGCATAAAATAACGATTGAATCCGGGTAGAGCGTTCCGGTTTTTGTTACAATAACGTTTTGTAATTGATTTCCGCTTTGTGTGAACGTATGTTGTTGAATATCCGTATAGCCGAATGAAGAAAATTGTTGAATGAGCCAATCGCGCGAACGGGCAAGTGAATCCCTCCCGGAAGCATTCCCCGCATAGCGCGTTTTAAAGGATTGTAACTGCGCCATAAATTCATATAAACGCGCGGAATCCACTTGATTGACTAATTCGACCAGAAATGAATCAATCGGTAGAGTTATGGAAGTGATAGTAGTTTCTCCTGTCAACGAACGAATATCGCTCCGTTTTGTTGACGCTGCTCCGAACGAAAAAAAAGTTATCAGGAGGAAGAAATAATAATAAGGTTTAAACATTTCGGAGATATGTAAGCGAGTAAAATTGAAGGGTGCCTGTTCCAAATGCTCATTCGTGGTTTACTAATGATTGAACAAGCATCATCTTCTATGCGAAAAAAAGCGTATAAAATAACGCCAATTTCCAAATGAAATACAATAGAAAGAATAAAGTTTTCTTTTTCGCGCATCTCAGACTACTTTACCAATCAGAAAATTTTTCGACGAGCAGGAGTTTGGTTCGAAGTGCAATGTTTGTGTACCTCTTTATTTTTTTGTACTTTTTCACCGCACTTTAAAAATTTGTAAGAGATGCGTGGGGGAAATTACTTAGTGTTTTACCCCGTCAGTCAACAAAGGACGGTAAACTCTTCCCTCTTTTATAAGTGCAAAACAGAATTTTCATCGAAAAAAATCTTAAAAATTCAAATACATCTTAATTAATAATCATTACAGTACGATACTTTAGAAAACCCAGAGTTAGCGATGTACTCTTTTTCCCTAAAAGATGAGATAAGGAATGAAAAAAGGAAATGAGCAAAGTGAAAGAGAATATTCTACACTGCTAGTAATCGTGCAAAATAAATAATAATAATAGTGAAGTCGCTTTTTATGATGTGCATACTGCACGCAACAAGTTTTTTCCATATTCTTTGCCGAATCGCAGGAAGGTACAATTCCTCTGTCCGGCGTGTCGAATGGTATGCAAACAACGGCATTTTTATGCCAAATCATTTGAGAGCAATCTTCATTTCTCTATCAATTTACTCTCAAACATTATGCGAAAAGAAATTATATTTAACGCAACAGATTCGGAAACGCGCATTGCAATTACCGAAGATGGGCGTCTTGTTGAACTCCATGTCGAAACTCCGGAAAAAGAACGCTACGTCGGAAACATTTACCTCGCTCGGATTGCTAAAATTATGCCGGGAATACGCGCGGCATTCATTGATGTTGGATTACAACAGGATGCCTTCCTGCATTTTTCAGATGTAGGAACTACTTCGAGCGACTACGGACACCTCATTGGCGAGGAGGGGGAGATAGACCTCGAAGATGACGAAGAAACGGAAGGAGGCGGAAGTTCAAATAATAATTCCCGTCGTGAAAAAAATGATTCATCGGGGCAGGAGAGGGGCAACCGCAATAACGGAGGAAATGGACCTACCCGTGAACCGTGGGAAGACCTTGTCCGCGATGATAGTATTCTTGTGCAGGTAACAAAAGAACCTACCGGTAATAAAGGTGTTCGTGTTACGTCCGAAATTTCGCTTCCGGGGAGATTTCTCGTACTTATGCCTTTCCGGCGCTCCATTGGTGTTTCAAAACGTGTCAGTAATTTTCGGGAAAAAAAACGTCTGCGTTATTTAGTTCGGTCAATGCTTCCCCAAAATGAAAACTTTGGTGTTATCATTCGCACGGTGGCAATAGACCAGGACGAAGAAATCGTTCGGCAGGATTTAAAATCTCTTATTGACCGCTGGCATGAAATCGAGAAAGAGATTAAAGTAAGCACGCCTTCAAAACTTGTCTATAAAGAAGTCAATTCCACTTCATCAGTTCTTCGTGATTTACTCACCGACGACGTTGAGCGCGTTTGGGTAGATAATAAAAACAACGCGAGAGAAATCCGCACGTATCTCGAAGAAAATCATCCCTCCCTTTTAAATCGTGTTGAATTGTATAAGGGCCGCGAGCCGATTTTTGACGTGTTCGGTGTTGAACAGGAAATTGCAATTGCAATGCAGAAAAAAGTCCCACTCAAAAGCGGTGGCTCCATCGTCATCGAACAGACCGAAGCGATGGTTGTCGTTGACGTGAACACCGGGAGATTTGCAAAACGGCAAGAGCAGGAACTCAATTCACTTCAAACAGATATGGAAGCCGCTCGCGAGATTACCCGTCAGTTGCGTTTGCGCGACATTGGTGGCATCATCGTGGTGGATTTTATTGATTTGGAAGAAGAGCGCAACAGAAAAAGATTGTACGATGAAATACGGAAAGAATTACGTAAAGACAGAGCAAAATCTACAATTTTACCGATGTCGGAATTCGGCATCGTTCAAATGACGCGGCAGAGAGTTCGACAAAGTGTAATGCACTCTTTTTCCGAACCGTGCCCATTGTGCAATGGTTCAGGAATTCTCCTTTCGAAATCGAGCGTTGCCCACAACATCGAACGATGGATACGTCGGTTTAAGGCAGAGCAACGTGGTTTTCGACGGCTCATACTTCACGTCAATTCCAATGTTGCAGATTATCTTCACCATGGACTCCCGAGTTTACGAACGCAATGGATGCTCAAATATCGTATCCATGTGAAAGTACAGCCCGATGAAGCGTTACAGCAAATTGAATTTCAATTTTACCTTCCCAAAAACAATGAAGACATCACTTCAAAGTATAATAAATAATCTTTAAGGATAACCAAAATGAAACTATTTCTCGATACGGCAAGCGTTCAGGAAATACGCGATGCCGCCGCAATGGGCTTGGTGGATGGCGTTACAACAAATCCAAGTTTAGTAGCAAAAGAACAAAAACCATTCAATGAAATTTTAAAAGAAATCTGCTCCATCATCAAAGGTGATGTGAGTGCAGAAGTTACGGCAATTGATGTTGACGGAATGTTAAAACAAGGACGTGAACTTGCAAAAGTTGCGGACAATGTTATTGTCAAAGTGCCGCTCATCAAAGAAGGACTTGTTGCAGTTCAAAAATTTAAATCGGAAGGAATTCGCTGCAATGTTACGCTTTGTTTCTCTCCGTCGCAAGCATTACTCGCTGCAAAAGCGGGGGCGTACATCATAAGTCCGTTTGTCGGCAGACTTGACGATATCAGCGAAGACGGAATGAATTTGATTCAACAAATTCTTCAAATCTACAACAACTACGGCTTTGAAACCCAAGTGCTTGTTGCAAGTTGTCGTCACCCGCTGCATATTGTTGATTCAGCAATGATGGGAGCGCATATTGCTACAATGCCATTCAAAGTGTACGACCAACTTATCAAACATCCGCTGACTGATATTGGTTTGCAAAAATTTTTGGAAGATTGGAAAAAAGCAAAGTAATTCCTGTTTGCGGTTAGGGCTTTGAGGTTTGTGTTATTTACTTTTCCTCAAACCGTTGACCTCAAACCTCAAACCAAAAAATGAAAACTACTTCCTTCCATAAAATTCACAAACAACTCGGCGCAAAACTTGTAGAGTTCGCTGGATTTGAAATGCCGGTTTCGTATGCGGGCATTATTCAGGAACATAACGCCGTTCGTAATTCCGTAGGCGTGTTCGATGTTTCACATATGGGAGAAATCGAAGTTCGCGGAAGAGATGCGTTTGCGTTCGTGAATTATGCAACAACGAACGATGTTTCCAAATTAGAAAAAGGAAAAGTGCAATACTCCGCAATGTGTTATGACGATGCCGGAATTGTTGACGATTTACTCGTGTATCATTGTGGCGATTATATTCAACTTGTTGTCAATGCCTCGAATAAAGACAAGGATTTTGAGTGGTTGAAATCAAACACGAAAGATTTTTCCGTAGAACTCATTGACCGTAGCGACGTAATTTCGCTTCTTGCAATTCAAGGGAAAAATTCGCTCGCTACGCTGCAAAAAATTTCTTCGGTTGATTTGTCGCAATTAAAATATTATGCTTTCACGTGGGGAAAAATAGCAGACGTAGAAGCATTGATTTCCCGAACAGGATACACCGGCGAACTCGGTTTTGAAATTTATTTTTCTGGAAACGAAAACGACGCAGAAAATTTATGGGATGCAATCTTCGAGGCAGGAAAAGAATTTAATATTCAGCCGTGTGGTCTTGGCGCGCGTGATTCGTTACGATTGGAAATGGGATTTTGTTTATATGGAAACGATATTGACAAAACAACAAATCCTCTCGAAGCATCGCTTGGTTGGATTACAAAACTCAACAAAGGTGATTTCGTCGGGAAAAATATTTTGTATCAGCAACATGAACAAGGTTTAAAAAGAAAACTCGTCGGTTTCGTTTTAGAAAATGAAAGAGCAATTCCGCGACAACATTACACGATTCAATCCAACGGAAAACAAGTCGGTGAAGTTACCAGCGGAACAATATCGCCAACGCTCGGCAAAGGAATCGGAATGGGATATGTTGCAACAGAATTTTCAATCGTAGGAAATTCAATTGATGTTATGATTCGCAACAAACCAGAAAAAGCAACAATCGTAAAACTTCCGTTTATACAGAAATAAATTTTTACTTTTTCATTTTGAATTTTTCATTCTCTTATGAAAGTTGACATCCATTTCTTTCCGCAAAATATCGAAGACCTTCTTCTCAAAGAAAAAATTGTTGTCGTTGTAGATGTTCTTCGCGCCAGCACAAGTATTGCAACGGCAATTTACAACGGCGCGAGAGAAGTTGTCCCTGTTTTATCCGTTGCCGAAGCGGGAAAAATTGCTATTAACACCGGCGGAAGCGTTGTTCTTGGTGGTGAACGCAACGGCGTGAAGATTGAAGGATTTCACGTCGGAAATTCACCGCGGGAATACACTGAAGAAATTGTAAAGGGAAAAACCGTTGTGTTTTCTTCGACGAACGGCGCAGTGGCATTGGTGAAAACCAAGTTTGCAAAATATTCTCTCATCGGAAGTTTTGCAAATGTTTCACTCGTTGCAGATTTTCTGTTGCAGCAAAACCAAGACTTTATGATTATCTGCGCGGGAAAACAACATGCCTTTTGCATTGAAGATACCGTGTGCGCAGGAATGATTATCCGCAAAGTTGCCGACGCAGCACCGATTGAACCAACCGATGCCGCTGTCGCTTCGCTTGCGTTGTATGAAAATTTCGGTCACAGTATTTTAGAAATGCTGCAAAGTTCCGAGCACGGTTTATTCTTGCAGGAAATCGGTTTTGGAAATGATTTGGAAGTTTGCGCCGCAGTTGATTCGCTTCCCGTTCTTCCCGTGTATGCCAATAATGCAATTCACGCGTGGAAGGTGGATAACAAACCGTTGCTCACGTAAAAAATACCGTTTATGTAACACAACTATACCCTCCGCAATGGACAACACTTTTGCTTTTACCCTCCACCCCAAAATTTTGAAACCGATTTCCATATATTTTCCCCGCATTACTCACAAAACAGATAAACAATTTCTATGAGCGCAACATCATTACAAAACCGAGCAAAGTATATTTCTCATCTCTATGGAAAGCCAACAGAAGTAATTATTCTCTACAAAGTTTTTCAAGAATTTTTGGAAATGAAAATGAGTATGGAAATTTATGAGAGAGAAGAAGTGCAAGAAGGATTGAAGCGCTCAAAAGAAGAAGTGCGAAAGGGGAAAGCGCGTTCATTCACCGATATAGATGAAGCAATCGAATGGCTCAAGAAATAAATGAAATCCTATAACTTTACGCCGTATTTTGAAAATGAAGTGTTACGGAAACGTCCGTATCTTAAAAAAGAATGGTGCATTCGAGTTTTGGAAAACCCGATACGAATGGAACCACAGGAACAAAACCGGTTTCGATTTTGGGGAAGAATAGAAGAACTTGATAACAGAGTTTTACGAGTAATAACATTAGAAGATAAAACAACAATACACAACGCATTTCCCGATAGAGGATTTAAACTATGAGAATACAGTATTATCCCGAAACAGATTCGCTCTACATTGATTTGACATCGAAGACAAGCACGGAAAGCAAAGAAATTTCCGAAGGAGTTGTGCTTGACTACGACGAGAAAGGAAATCTCGCTGGTATTGATATTGACAACGCAAGTAAGAAATTGGAGTTGCATCAACTAATATTAAATAAAATGCCAGCAGCAATGCAACTGCTCGCGGCGTAACAATACATTGCTTGATTGGTTATGCAACACATTTTTACAAGTGTGAAAGAAGAATTATCGAAGATTCGCCGTGGTGAAAGAAGGATGAATATTTTTCTTCCTTTCTCCCTCATCCTTCTTCCTTTTATAATTGTTGCCGCAGTGTTTGCATACACGGCAACAATAATTGACAATGCGCAAATGAAAGAGTAAATTAAAGCCAGATTTTTTACATCTAAAACAAAAAAATAATATGAAACACGAACTTACAGCAATCATTGAACGTGAAGATAATGAATACGTTGCGCTTTGTCCAGAAATTGACATTGCAAGCCAAGGGAAAACCGTGGAAGAAGCGCGAACAAATTTACGGGAAGCGCTGGAACTCTTTTTTGAAACGGCATCTCCTTCAGAAATTAAACGACGAGTGCACGGTGAAGTATATGTTACGCGGTTAGAGGTTGCCGTTGGGTAAACTGCGTATCTTTTCGGGAAAGGAAGTGTGTCACATTTTGGAACGAAATGGTTTCAGAGAAGTTACACAGCGAGGAAGTCATATCATTATGCAAAAGAAAATTGAGAACTCGACCATCACCGTTCCCGTTCCGAATCATAAAGAAGTGAGAATTGGAACACTTCTCTCCATCATTCGTCAATCGGGACTTCCGAGAATATTGTTTGAAGTTTTATAACGAACAAACCAACTAACCAACCAACAAACGTTTATGCAACACACATTTACAAGAGTGAAAGAAAAAGTAAGAAGGATGAATATTTTTCTTCCTTCCTCACTCATCCTTCTTCCTTTTATAATTGTTGCCGCAGTGTTTGCATACATTGCAACGGCGCAACAACAATTGAAAGAGAAATAAAACTATTGTAAATTTACATCACATTTTAATAAACAGAGGTTTTTATGTCCGAAACAATGCAACAAATTATACAACTTACAAAACAACTCACACCGTTAGAAATATCGCAATTGCTCGAAACAGTTATCCCCGATATTCAAATTTCTTTGAAGCAGACAAAGAAAACTAATATTCATTTCTTAACGGGAAAAGAACTTGCACAAAGCGAAATTGTTGGTTTGTGGAGTGAGCATTCAATTCCCGACAGCGTTGAGTATGTGAACCAACTTCGCAAACAAGCGGAGCTGAGATTATGATTCTTCTCGATACGGATATTGTTGTAGATATACTCCGTAAGTATCCGCCAGCGCTCATTTGGTTGCAAGAAATTAATGATGAGATAATGCTCCCGGGTTTTTCTTTATTGGAACTTATCAACGGCTGCAACAATAAAGAAGAACAGCAAAAAGTTGAAAAGACGTTGAAGAATATTCACGTAGTGTGGTTATCCGAAAACGGTTGCCAGCGCGCAGTTGAAGAATTTTCCCGTTTCCATTTGAGTAATGACATCGGAATTTTGGATATGCTGATTGCAAGTATTGCACTTGAGAATCAATTTCCCCTACATACGTTTAATACAAAACATTACAAAGCGGTTTCTTCTTTAGTAACAGTCCAACCGTATAACAAGCAAACAAACTAACTAACCAACAAACCCCTATGCAACACATTTTTACAAGAGTGAAAGAAGAATTATCAAAGATTCGCCGTGGCGAAAGAAGGATGAATATTTTTCTTCCTTCCTCCCTCATCCTTCTTCCTTTTATAATTGTTGCCGCAGTGTTTGTGTACGCTGCAACGGCGCAACAACAATTGACAAAGAGTTGAAAGAATTGTAAATTTACCCACTAATTTTAGACGAAAGAAAAAAATATGCCGACAATCAAAATCCCAAAAGACCAATGGAAAACCGCTTGGAAATTTCTTACCGCCATCGGACCCGTTACGCGAATTTCTACCGATTATATTTACGAAATAAGCGCACAGCAATTAGAAGCGTTGTGTACTACCGGATTTCAGTTTGAGATAATGAAGAACGAATCGCTAAAAAAGCAAAATGAAAATGCCGAGTATCGCCAAGCAGTATGAAATTTATTTGCCGATTCTCTATAACGATGGAACAGAAATAGAAACGGGAAAATTTGATACCATCGAACAAGAACTTGTAGAGCAATTTGGCGGAGTTACTGCAATGCAAAGGCAATTCCCTTTAAAAGGAATGTGGAAAGGAGAACGCCAAACGTATCTTGATAAAATTGTTGTATTTACCGTTGTAGATTTTCGTGGTTCTGTTGGGCAAGATTTTTTTACGCATTATAAGGAAGAACTGAAACAGCGATTTCAGCAAGAAGAAATTTTGATAACTGCCCACGACTTAACGGTTATTTAAGAAACCAACCAACTAACCAACAAACGCAATGCAACACATTTTTACAAGAGTGAAAGAAGAATTAAGAAGGATGAATATTTTTCTTCCTTCCTCCCTTATCCTTCTTCCTTTTATAATTGTTGCCGCATTGTTTGCATACACGGCGACGGCGCAACAACAATTGACCAAAGAAAAAAAAGACTTTTCTAAATATTGAAAAAAAATATGAAAATTAAATTATTATTCCTGTTTTTAATTTCTACTTCTATCTTATTCCCGCAAGATTCTGTAATAACATCGTACGGTTTATCTTATAGCGACCACTCAATTTTTTCTCCTTTAAATGATTCGATAGATGGAGATTTTAAAAGTGTATTTTTGTACAAATCAATAGAAAGTAGCGCTCTTAGATATTGTTTTGGGCCGTTGCTCTTGTTTGCAGGGAATATTTCCAACAGAAATACTCCTTATTATAACTACAGTAAAAAAACTACCATCAAAAACTTAAAGGGATATGGAGGCAAGTTTAGAGGACAGTACAGCTATTTCTATGGTGAGGCTGGTTTATTGAAATATTCTGCAAATTTTCAAAACACTTTAGCTGAAGAGGAATACTTTTATAGGGGCAATACATACATTGACACTATAATACATTATGAAGAAAACTTATCTGGAAATTTTACATCTCTAATGTTTGGATTAGGAGTAAACTATAAATGGAAAAAACTGTCCTTTGACTTCAATTTGAATTGGCTTAAAATCAAAGGACCGTCATCCTCCTTAAAACCTGACACATATGACTATTTTCAAGATGGGTATATAAATAATTATTCTATCGGTATTAGTTACGATTTATTTTATTCCGAAAATGAAAATGTCATTTCAGACATTTCGTACGTTGTCAGTGGTTTTAAATCTGAAGATAGTGTTAATAAAGAAATTGAGAAATTCAATAAAACCACTCTTGTAAAATATCCCCCAAATACTCTTGTGTCTCTTTCCTTGTCGGAAGCTTCAAAAACCGGATACCTTGAGGCATCGAAACAAGGGAATATTTTTCTCAAACTTGCCAACAAAGGCAAAGGCGGTGCGTACGCACTTTCCGTTAAATTTTCTCCTGTAAAAATTAATGGTCTAACTTATCCGTCTGAAAAAAATATTGGCGACATTCTTCCTAACGAAACAAAAGAAATATCCATTCCTATCTCTGCGTCGTTGGATGTGGAATCGAAAGAAGTATCGCTCACGCTTACGTTTTCGGAGAGTAACGGATTTCCGCCGCCGCCGAGCAAAATTACATTTTCTACCAAAGCATTTGTCCCGCCAAAATTAGAAATTGCCGACGTAGGAATTGAAGATGCAAACGGCAACGGAAAAATTGATGTCGGTGAAATTGTAAAAGTAACTGCGCGCATCCAAAACACGGGCGCGGGAAAAGCGGATGATGTTTCGGCAACTGTTACAATTGGTGAGAATATATTTTTAACTCCCGATAGTAAGACAAGTTTCCCACTTGTCAAGTTAGAAAGTGGCGAGCACAAAGATATTTCGTTTTCCATCTTTGCAAATCAAAACGCCGCGAGTGTGCCGGTGTTTGTATCGCTTACGGAAAAACACAATAAGTTTGGCGTGAGTAAATTTCCGCTTCCGTTGGAGTTAAACAAAACAATTCCCAAACTGCAAGAAATTGTTGTGCAAGGAAAATCCGAAGAAGAAAGTCTACGACCCGTAGGGAAAACGTTTGAACGCGCATCGGGACTTTCCATTGACATCGAGCAAAACATTCCCGAAACGAAACAGAAAAATCCCAATGCCGTTGCGCTCATTATTGCCGTAGCAGAATATGCAAACAAGAACGTGCCGAAAGTAGAGTATGCAAAACGCGATGCGCAGTTTATCCGCGAGTATCTCGTCAAAACATTTGGCTACGATGCGAAAAATATTCTTCCACAAAACGCCGATGAAGTGTTCACGTTTGCAACGATGAAGACATACATCAAACGCACACTGCCGTCGTATTTGAAAAAAGATGGTTCATCGGAAGTGTTTATTTACTACACGGGACACGGCGCGCCCAGTACGATAACCAGTGAAGCATTTTTTGTTCCGCAAGATTGCGACCCGAATTTTGTGAGCGACGATAACGCATACAATATGAATGATTTTTACATGGACATCGCAAAACTCAACGCAAAGAAAAAGTTTGTGGTTGTTGATGCGTGTTTTTCGGGACAAACGGGAAGCGGACAAACGCTCGTGAAAAATGCAAGTCCCGCATTGCTGAAAGTAAAAAATGTTTTGCTTGCAAGCGAGAACAGTGTGTTGTTTCAATCATCAAGCGCAGAGCAAGTATCGAATTGGTATCCCGAAAAGAAACATAGTATGTTCACGTATTTTTTCTTAAAAGGAATTCAGGGAAGCGCAGATAAAAATAATGATGGAACAATTACAGCGGAAGAATTGGAAAACTTTGTGAACGATGAGAATGATGGTTTGCCGTATTTTTCCAATCGTGAATTTCAGAGACCGCAGAAAGCAGTGGTGAGTGGGAAGTTGGAAAGTGTTGTGGTGAAGTTGAAATAAATTTTTCTTTGTGTCTTGGTGCCTTTGTGGTAAAAAATTTAAACACCTCTACGAGCCGTAGGCAAGACACAAAGACACCAAATTCAAATGACAAAATTCAAATTACAAATACTCAAATTCATTCTCTTTTTCGTTTGTTGTTCAATTTCATTTTCACAAAAAGAACGTGAACCACAATGGATAAAAGCGACGGGAAGCGCAGAGGGAACTGAGACGAAACAAATACGCAGCGATGCAATCAATGATGCGCGAGCAAACGCACTCAAACAAGCGGGCATTGATATTCGCGCAAGTGATGTTCTCGTAAAAACCGAAACGAATCAACAACTCACCGATTTTTACAGCAAGTTTGCGGAAACATCAACGAAAGGAATTATTCTTGAAGAGCGTAATCTCAAAGTAGGAGAAGCTAAACGTGTAGCAGAAAATTCTGATGTGTATAAAATTGAAGTCGAACTCGAAGCGCTTGTTGCAACACAATTTGGTGAACACGATGCAGGTTTTGCAGTTACAATGGAATCAAACCGCGAAACGTATCAAGAAGATGAATCGGTGGAACTCACAATTACATCAACACGCGATGGATATGTTACTCTGTTTTATGTTCACAACGATTCGCTCAATGTTTTATTTCCCAATTCCATAGATAAGAATAATTTTATTCGAGCAAATGATTCGTTGAAATTTCCTCAGAGCAACAGTTATCAGTTGACATTGGAAACAGAGAAAGGAAAGAAAAGTTCGTTTGAGGAGTTTATCGCTGTTGTAACGAAAGGAGAAATTCCGTTTCAAAATATTTCTGAAATGAAAATTGAAAAAGGAAATTTGAAAACGAAAGAAACGATGCTCACCAATTATGCAAATTGGTTATATGAAATTCCCGTTGAAACGCGAAGTTCTGCAACAAAGGTCTTGCAAGTGGTGAAAAAAGAATAATGAAAGAAGATTTCGCAATGGTTTGAATTTCCCCCCTCTCCTTCATATTTTCTCCTACATTTTTTGAAGCACGTTGTCTAAAAAGAAATCCCAAAAAGAAAAAACTTCTTCATCTCCACGCCGCCGATGGCAAATTCTCTCGGTGATGTTGATGCTTGCTGCGCTTTTCCTTATCGTGAGTATCGTTACGTTTTCTAACGATGATATTCCGGTAGTCGAAGGGCGCTCGTTCTTTTCCCTTTTCTCTTCCGCATTTTCTTCCGAATCGCCGATTAAAGTTCACAACTCGCTTGGACTTTTCGGCGCGTGGATAGCAAATTACTGCATTACGTTTTCTCTCGGTTATCCCGTCATTGTTTTTCCACTTTTGATTTTACTGTGGGGAAGCACAATTCTCTTTCGATGGAACACAGTCAAACTCGTTGTGTTTACGAGTTACGCGCTTATTTTTAGTTCACTACTTTCTTCACTGTTCGGAATTTTGCCGCGCGTGTTTCTTTCACTACAACTTTCTTCGTCGTGGAGTGGTGTAGTTGGCGCATTTCTTGCAGAAGGATTTATAAAATTTCTCGGTAACATCGGCGCTTTTCTCATAACGCTCACAGGACTTTTTATCACCTTTGTTCTTGCGGCGAAAATAGATTTGTTTCGCGCCGCGCAGGGAATGAAATCCGCAACCGTTACTTCGTACGGATGGATGAAAGAAAAATTGTCCAAAGACGATGATGAGGAAGAAGAAGAAACTTCGTTCAGTGAAGAAGACGAGGAAAAAGAACAGGAAGAAAAACCGAAAAAGAAAGAACCCTTCTTCACGATAAAACAAACTGAAGATGTAATTGCGAAAAATGAAACAGATGAAGACGATGAAATCGAAGAGGATGAAAAACCAGTTGTACCGGTTATAGAAATCACCAAATCGCCGGAGCCGCCGAAAGTTTCTTCTCCTCCAAAAAAGAAAGAGAAGAAACCGCTCGCAAATGTAGAAATCGCTCAAGGAATTTCTCCCGATGAATCGCTCGATTATGTTCTGCCTTCGATTGATTTGCTTGAGCCGTTGAAAAAACAGGAGGAGATTGATAAAAATGAACTCGAAGCAAACGCAGAACTCGTAAAATCAAAACTTGCAAACTTCGGCGTTGGTATTGAAAAAGTTACCGTTACGCCGGGACCCGTGGTAACATTGTACGAACTCACACCGGCAGAAGATGTAAAAATTGCCCGCATCGTCAGTTTGCAGGATGATTTGCAACTCGCGCTTTCCGCAAAAGGAATTCGAATCATCGCACCGATTCCCGGAAAAAATACTGTCGGTGTGGAAATTCCAAATCGCAATCCCTCCATCGTGCAACTCCGAAGCATTGTGAACTCTTCGCGCTTTCAGGAATCGAAAGGAAAACTTTCGATTGCAATGGGGAAAACAATTTCCGGAGAAATTTATGTTGATGACTTGGCGAAGATGCCGCATTTGCTCATTGCAGGTGCAACGGGTTCGGGAAAAAGTGTTGGCGTGAATACCATCATAATGAGTTTCCTGTATCGCTTGTATCCGCACGAAGTGAAGTTCGTTATCATTGACCCGAAGAAAATTGAAATGTCGTTGTACGCTGGTTTGCGTCATCACTATCTTGCTGTTTCGCCTGATATTGATGAAGAAATTATTACGAACTCCAACAACGCGGTTTTTGTTTTAAAAAGTTTAGCGGCGGAAATGGATGCGCGGTATGATTTACTCGCGAACGCGGGCGTACGAAATATTGTTGACTATAACGATAAATTTAAAACCGGGAAACTCACGCAACCGTTAGAAACGGAAGTTACCGGAGAAACAATACGCCATCGTCGTTTGCCATACATTGTAGTCGTAATTGATGAACTTGCCGATTTGATGTTAACTGCCGGGCGCGACGTTGAACCATCCATTGCACGACTTGCACAAATGGCTCGAGCGGTTGGAATTCATCTCGTGCTTGCAACACAACGCCCTTCGGTGGATGTTATCACGGGAGTCATCAAAGCAAATTTTCCCGCACGCATTGCATATCAAGTTGCATCGAAAACAGATTCACGCACAATTCTCGATGCCAACGGCGCAGAACAATTGATAGGACAAGGCGATATGTTATTTTTGCCGGGAAATACTCCCAAACCGGCGCGAATGCAAAATGCTTATGTCTCAACAGACGAAGTCGAACGAGTTACTGAATATATTGCAAGCCAGCCGGGATATGCAGAACCGTACAGACTTCCTTCTTCGTTTGAAAAGAAACAGAGCGGAATCGGAGGGAATGGAAATGATACGATGAATGACGAGTTACTTGTTGAAGCGGCGCATCTTGTCGTAACACATCAGCAAGGTTCTGTTTCATTATTGCAGCGGCGATTGAGTGTCGGTTATGCGCGGGCGGGAAAACTGATTGATGATTTAGAAAGAATTGGCGTCGTGGGTCCGCATACGGGAAGTAAAGCGCGTGATGTTTTAATTGAAACCGAAGCGGAACTTTCGCGGATTTTGGAAAGTTGGAACATACGGTAGCAATGAAAAATGCAAAGTTAAAAATGAAAAATTGGTTTGAGATTGGGGGTTTGAGGTTTGGGGTAAATTCGCGAATTACAAAAAAAGTCATTCGCCATTTGCCATTGGTCATTTGCATTTTCTCTCTGCTCATTGTTCCACGCTCCCCACTGCACGCTCAAAATGAAAGTGCGCAGAACATCATCGAAAAAATTTCCAAGAAGTACGAAACGATTATTGATGCAACGCTGGAATTCTCTCAAACGATTCGACTCGGAATAATGAAGCGCGAACAATCGTTTGAGGGAACATTGACAATGAAGCGCGAAAAAAAATACCGCATCGAACTTGAACAGCAAACAATTGTAACAAACGGAATAACGGTGTGGTCGTATTCAAAACCGAATCAGCAAGTATTGATTGACAGCGTAAAAGACGACCCGAAAAACTTTACTCCTGAAAAAATCCTCCTCCACGCACCGGAAAATTATTATTCTACATTGCTGAAAAAAGAACAACTCGACGGAAAGCAAATGAATGTTGTGAAATTAACTCCGAAAGATGACCGTTCGTTTATTTCCACAATGAAACTTTGGATCGATGCCACAGATTCACTGATTAAAAAAGCAGAAATAACTGACGTAAATGAAAATTTCACGCAGTACATTGTGAAGAAAATTTCCTTGAACAAAAACATAAATGACTCAACATTTACATTTTCCATTCCCGAAAACATAGAAGTGATAGACTTGAGATGAACTCAAAACTAAAATCGTTTCTCAAATACGGATTGAGCGTTTTTCTCATGGTGCTTTTTCTCTATTTTGCGTTTCGCGGCACGGATTGGAATGCGCTGAAAGAATCACTTCGCACCGCAAACTATTGGTGGATGTTGGTAATGTTTCTCATTTTAATTGTAAGTCATCTTGTTCGCGCGTATCGGTGGAAATACTTTCTCGCGCCGATAAAATCAAACATTCGGTTTAGCAATCTTTTTTCTTCCTTAATGATTGGTTATATGGTGAATAACTTTCTACCTCGCGGCGGGGAAATTGTTCGTCCGTACACGCTTGGAAAATTAGAAGGCATATCGCGCAGTTCTGCATTTGGAACAGTGGTAATGGAACGCTTTATAGATTTTCTCTCGTTCATCATTTTGGTTGCGCTCATTCCACTCGTGTATTCCGGACCACTCACCGAAAAATTTCCCTGGCTCATTGAAACGAGCGTTATTGCCAGCGTTGTAACCTTTGCCGGACTCGGAAGCATCATCTTCTTGATGTTCAAACGCGAATACGTCTTTCGATTGCTCGAAAAAATCACGAAACGCTTTTCTCAGCAGACATCGGAAAAAATTCACCGTATCGCTCATTCCTTTCTCGACGGATTTTTATTCATCAAAACAACGGAACATTATTTTGCTATAATTCTTAGTAGCATTCTGGTGTGGCTGCTCTACATCCTCATGACGTTTGTCGCCTTTTTTTCTTTTCAGGAATTGCGCGCGCTCGATTTTGGCTCGGCATTAGTACTGCAGGCGATTTCCAGCATTGGCATTGCCATTCCTACTCCCGGCGGCACCGGCTCCTATCATCTCATTACTATTCAAACACTCACAAAGTTATACGCAGTGAATGAAACCGTTGCGCGAAGTTATGCCACACTCACTCACGCTGTCGGCTATCTTGGAGTTATCGTTGTCGGATTGTATTATTTCGTTCACGACCACTTGCGCGTTTCCGAAGTGCTGCACGAAGCGGAAGAGGCAAAAGAGACGTAAGGAAATGAAAAATTCCCGACTTCGTATTTTTCTGCTTGCCTCTGCATTTCTTTTTTTATGCTCTCCATTTTCTCTCGCTGAAACAATAATACAGAAAAAAACTTCCCCGCCGAACCAAAAATTTCCCGAACAACCATTCATAAGTTTTTCCGGTGGAATGGGGATTTCGCTTTTGAGCATTGCAGATATCGCCGATTATCTCAACGCGCATAGCACGGCGCCTCGCATTGATGAGTTCCAATCGTTTCCCGAATTTTTTGCAAGCGCGGAAATTCCTTTCTCAACTACACTCGGCGTAAAGTTCGAGTATGCATATCTCTTCAACACTTTTACCACGACGACGCTCGATTATCCGTTGTACGAATTTGTTCAATTGCACATGCCAACCGTATTCATTCAAAAATTATTTCCCAAAAACCTTTCGATAATAAAACTTGGCGCGGGAATCGGTTATCACTTCGGTAGCGTTGAAGAAACCTATCTCGGTTCGGCATTAGCATATCGTTCGAGGGGGATTGGGTTGAAAGGAGAAGTGGAGGGAAATACCGCGTTAAGCGAATCGCTGTTTGCCTATTTCGCCGTTGACCTGCGCATCAATTTTCAGGGAACGCTTCGCGCGGATAATGGTGCTACACTTGATTATTGGTACTACGCTGGCGAAGAGAGATACCGCCGCGCCGCATCACTTACTTTCTTTTCGCTGGGGTTGAAGTTAGGATTGATTGTGTACGTGTAACGGGCAACTTTTTTTTCACCGAGTTGTGAACGTTGACAAAACGTTATCACGTAAAATAAAAAGTCCGATACGCAATCGAGAAATTATTTCATTGCGTATCGGACTTTTTAGAAAGGTGAAAGTTTTTTACCTCTTATTTCATCAACACGAGTTTTTTCGTTTCGGAATAATTTCCACTCTGTAATTTGTAGAAATAGACTCCGCTCTGAACATTGTCCGCATTCCATGTTGCAGAATATGTACCGGGTGTTAAATTCTTACTGACGAGTGTTGTCAATTCTTGTCCCAACACGTCAAAAATCTTCAGTGTTGTATATCCCTCTGTTGCAATTTGAAATTGAATTGATGTTGAAGGGTTAAATGGATTCGGGAAATTTTGTGCGAGAGAAAATCCGTTGGGAATTTCATTTGAAATTTCTTTCACCCCTGCTACGCCGGTTTTCTTATCATAAGTAAAATTGTAGTCCATTGTTGTACCACCGGTAAACGCTGTGTCAACATTGAATTCGGTAGTTACGAGGTCTTGAGTCCAAAAACCTATGTGTCTGTTAACATCCCTTTCCACTAACGTATCAACGCCATCATATTGGAGTTCAATTTCATCGGTTTGAATTCGGAGCGCAGGAAGCGATGAGCCATCGGGGAGATGCAGCGTCCCAAACCCGTTGCAAGTAGTGGTGCGTGTGGTAATGCTGAGATTACCGTCAAAATCTATAAGAGAATCGGTTGAAGTGCTTTGTGTTCCGTACGTGAGTGGCAAGGGAAAGAACTTTGCTTTTGGGCTCCATTGCGCAATTAGAAGTGTATCATAAATAGGAGGATAATAATAATGCACAACGATTCCTAACCCGTACACTCCATCATTTGCAATTTGATAGTATGTAACAATCGTGATAACAAATGGTCCACTTGATTGCACTTGTTTTTGAGCATCGGTTGCATCGGGAAAATTGCTTGCGCCCGGAAGTCCTGTTGGCGGGACAAACTGCGATACTTCTTCATACGTGGTATCCGCTGTCGGTATGGTCGAGTAATTAAATGTCTGACCAGAAGCGGAGGGGTTTCCGACATCAAATGCTCTTGCGGTATCATACTCCGAATGAAACTGCGTGCGTTGCGAGTTGGTAAAGTTATTGTCGAAATCAGTTTTCGTAATGGTGATTTGCGAAAACGTCGTAGTGATGGTAAGAACGATAAAGATAAAGAGTGTTGTAATGTGTTTCATAGTTGTAAATAGTTAAGTGAATAAAAAGTTAAAATAGAATATTTTTTTTAAGATAATTTTTTGTGCGGCAAAATATAAAAATTTTATCGAAATAAAATCTGGTACCCATCAGAAAGGAACTGTCGGTAAAAAAAATTCATCTAACAAAAATGGGAAATTCATATCAAGAAAATCATTTCTTTCCTAAATACGCAAACGGATACGCCGCATACCACGCGCTTGCTTTTACCAAATGTTCAATCGGAATATGTTCCGTTGCCATGTGCGCGTAAATTTCATTTCCCGGACCAAAACCGATGCACGGAATTTTATGTTTTCCCATCACTGCAACGCCGTTTGTGCTGAATACCCATCTACTCACTTCCGGTTTTTTATCGAAGAGGTTTTCAAACGCTTTCACTCCCGCATCAAGCGCGGGATGATTTTCCGGCAACAACCACGTGGGATAATATTTTTTTGTGGGATACGTTAATCCTTTCCACGATGGAACTGCGTAATCGAGCACAACAACTTCCGCTTCCGCTTTTTTCACGCTTGCAAGTTCTTGAATTTCTTTTACTGCGCTTTCCAATGTGTCCGATGCTGCAAGTCTTCTATCGAGATGAATCGCCGATGAATCCGCAACCGCGCATAACGATGGCGATGTTGAACGAATCTCTGCAATCGTAACCGTTCCTTTTCCGAGAAATGGCTCGCCGCCAAGTCGTTCATTTAGTTTTTCAATATCAGCAATGATTGGCGCCATTTTATACACAGCGTTTACACCGCGTTCCGGCGCAGAACCGTGACACGAAATTCCTTTTGTGCGCACTTCCATTTCCATTCTTCCGCGATGACCGCGATACACAGCAAGATTTGTCGGCTCAGCAATCACAACAATTTCCGGTCGCAAATTATCTTGCTCGATAATATATTGCCAGCACAGTCCATCGCAATCTTCTTCCTGCACGCTTCCGACAACATACAGCGTAAAATCATCTTCGAGTCCAAGTTCTTTGATAATTTTTCCGCCGTAAAGAATCGAAGCAAATGCACCTTTCATATCACACGCACCACGTCCGTAGATGATGCCGTCTTTTTCCGCGCCTTTGAACGGGTCAATTGTCCAGTTTGCGGGATTACCGACATCAACCGTATCAACGTGCGCATCGAGCGCGATGATGTGTTTTCCTTTGCCGATGCGACCGAGAATATTTCCCATCGGGTCAATTGTAATTTCATCATAGTTGCATCGCTGCATCTCTTCTTTGATGCGGTGAATCACTTGTTCTTCCTGCGAACTCATAGATTTTATTGCAATGATGTCGCGAAGAAACTGCGCAACTTGTCGTTCGTTTTTTTGTGCAGTTTGTAAGATTTGTTTGAACATAGAATTTTATTTGATTAGATTTTCTTTGTAAGAATTTTTTCCTATACAACTTCCGATAACAATTCTTTTCGTGGCGAAGCAATCACAACTTTATTTACGAGTAATCCTTTTTCTGCAACCACTGCCGCGCCTGCATCAACAGCGGCTTGCACTGCGGCAACTTCTCCCGTCATTGTGAGAAACGCTTTTCCGCCCAACGCCATTGCAAGACGAATTTCTATCAACTGCACACGCGCGGATTTTACTGCGGCATCGGCGGCTTCAATGAGTGATGTAACGGAAAATGATTCGATGATTCCTAACGCTTCGAGCAAATCTACTTTACTTGTTCCGGAAATTGCGGGAAACACATCGTGATGAACATTCGGAATTACAAACGTATCAATCACCGAGCCGCGACCGGAAATAATGCCCGCATCAACGCTCGCCCGCACTGCTGCAACATCGCCGCCAATCAACACAATATATTTTCCCGAACAAATTGTGCGCGATAAAATTATTTCCACTTTCGCTGCTTTCAACATTGAATCCGCAACGAGAAATCCTGCTGCGATGGAAGTGAGTTCGATTAAACCAATTGAGTTTTTTTGCATAACGTTTTTATTTTCTTTGTGTCTTGGTGCCTTTGTGGTGAAAAATTTTTGTATAACCACCAAGACACAAAGGCACAAAGGTTTTGAATTTATTTTTCAATTACGACACTTTTCTCATCAACACTTTTCACCACTCCATCAATACTCGAATGAATTCTCGCTCCCATTTTTCCTTCGGGAATTTCGCCGATACATTGTCCTTTGCGAACTGATTCACCAACACGCACAATCGGAATCGCAGCAGAACCAATATGCTGCGATAACGGAATTTCTACTTTCTTCAGAGAAAATTTTTCCGAAATAAAATTTGTATGCACATCGTATTCCGTTACGCCGAGACGTTTTACCAATTGTTTCAGCGGCGTGCGTCGTCCTTCATACATCGGATGCGGCTCGACTTCTTTTTTTCCGCTCCACTGAATTCCCTGTTCGCGCAAATCGTGTTTCGCTTTGTCGCACGCTTCTTTCGGAAATAAACTTTCGGGACACGCATACAATGTGCAAAGTCCACACGCGCAACAAAGTTCTGCATATTGATTCCACAAATTTTCACCTGTCGTTGTGAATGACAAACTGCGCATTACTTTGTGCGGCTGAATATCGTAGCCAAGAATGTAACGCGGACAAAGTTCCGTGCAGTAACTGCATTGGTCGCACGCAGATTTTCCGATGCGATGTTTTGCTTTTTCCGGTTGCTCTTTGCGTTGAATGAGTGTGTGTTCTTTCGGAAGAACAATAAGTCCCGCGCATGTTTTTGTAATCGGCAAATCAAGATTGAATTCCAATTTGCCCATCATAATTCCGCTGACGAAAATTCCAAAGTTTTTTTCTTTCACGCCGCCGGCAATTTCAAGCGCGTCGCGAAAACTCATTCCGATTGGTGCAATGAATGTTCGCGGATTTTTTACTGCGCCCGAAACAGTAATAAATTTTTCTGTTACGGGAATTTCTTCGCTCGCGCACGCAATGTTGTAAAGTGTTTCGACATTGTTCACCACAATTCCAACATCGAGCGGAATTCCTTTCGGCGGAATAAGTCGCTTCGTTGATTCATACACGAGAATGTATTCATCGCCCGATGGATAAAAATCGCCGAGTTCGTGAATAGTGATTCGCTTGTCGTTTATCGCTGATTTGATTGCTTCAATTGCAGTTTTATTTTTTGCTTTGATGCCAATGATTCCTTTTTGTGCGCCGGTTTCTTCGAGCATTATTTTTACGCCGCGCACAATTTTTTCCGGAAAGTTCACCATCAATTCAAAATCTTTATGAATGAGCGGTTCACATTCTGCGCCGTTGGCAATAACATACTCAACGCGAGAGTTTGCTTTCACATGCGAAGGAAATCCCGCGCCGCCCGCACCAACAACGCCTGCATTTTTTATTTGGTCAGTGGTGTTCATTTTGACAAGTAAAAGTTTTTTTGCCGTCAATTAGGTTTAATAGAAAGTGCGCGATGAAAAGCTGGATGAAGATGAATGACAGTTTTTTCGGTTAAATCTTCTTGAACTATTTCACCACTTGGCTCAAATGAATATTTTAGTCCAATTTGGGGAGATGGTTTTATTCCTACAAATCCTACTTGATATAAAATTGAAATCAACTGAAATTTAATTGTTTTAAGAGACGACTCACCTTGCTCTACAAATTCTTCGAGAAACCTTCGAAGCCAAGCGGCTTTAGGGTGGTCCATTTCCATCTGCAATAGCTGATAAATGAAACTATCCTCGATTTCGTTAATTAAAAAAGAACGATTAAATCCTTTGAACATTTTAAAAACTGTTCCAATTCCAAAATAATTTTCTTTCCATTCATCTTCAAGAGAATCTAAACGGTCTTTTGAGTATTTGAGTTCAGCACTTCTGATATTTTCTAAACTAATTTTCGTTTTACCAACGGAAGACTCAATGCAGATATTGAAATAATGTATTAAGTCCCTTGGACGAAGTAACGTTCTTTCAAGAATATAACGCATTCCATCGTTCTTTGAGTTTTTAGATTTAGATGGTAATATGTCTTTATATGTTGGTTCAATTGATTCATAAGCACCGACAAGGATTTGCTTTAGTCTCAATTCAAAAAGTTGAATTAGCTGTTCTTCAGTCCAATAGAGTTTTAGATATAGCGATTCATATTTTTCTCGTTGAGGCCCTCTTCTCGTATCACTTCTGATTATTCGTTCGAGTATGTTATCTCTCAAAGCAATTACAATTTTAACATTCTTTATTTGAGAAGAAAAATCATAAATAACTTCAAGTAAAGATTTTATTAAATCATAAACGATAGTCCGATCTACCCAATCCTTGTCTAAGTCATCAATAAGAATGTAATATTTCTTTTGTGGATCATTAAAAATATCGGATGACATTATTTGAATTAATTCATTTAACTCGATTATTTGAATTTTACTGACTGCATTTTGTGCTTTGTGAATTAGTTCTGTTTTTTGTTCTTGTGAAATTGAAGAAATTTCTGATCCATGTGCTTTGAAATATTTAAAATCTACTCCAACTTCATCCTTTACATTTTTTTCTAAACTATCAGTAATTTCTTTGACTCGATATTCTGTGTCTTCCCAAAATGATTTGCTCCATTCTACAAGATATTCTATAGCCTTTTTCTTTTTTTTATTATTACCGAATCGGGAAAAAATACTTGACAAAAATTTTTTCTGACTTTGTTCATCATCAAGTTTATAATGACATTTGATAAGCTCAACGGCAAAAACGTGTTTCCAAAGCAGTTTGTAAAATAACTCCAAGTGGACTCCAAGTTGGTGAAGATATTTAATAATTGTGGAATTGCTTAAATATTGTAGTGAAAGTGCTTCGGGATCAATTTTTATAATATGTCCATTTCTTTTTTTCAGTTCTTCAAGAATTGCCGTTTTACCAGTTCCTGTTCTACCTAAAATTATTCTTTTAGGTGATGTAATGTCTATCAGAGCATCAACATCTCCCGTATCAAAAAAAGCAGTATTCAAGAATTTATCATTCTCTGCTGCTAGACTTCCTAAATCTATTCCTTTCTTAAATTTGAAAATTTTTGTTTGTTGGTAACTCATACGTTTTCTTCAAAGTTATTTTATAAATAATTCTTTTGTCATAGTTAAATTCTAATATGAAATTCTTCGATAAAATTTTTATAGAATACTATTTCTAATCTTGTGCTTCACATATATTCTTTTTGCTCGCACTCGCAAATCATTTTCATATTGCCACGAAGGTGAATACGAGTTGTAAATTTTCTCGTAACGTGAAACAAGTTGTGGATAATGTTTTTTCAAAAATTGAAAATACAAAGTTTTGTTATCCGCTTGTCCATCACCGAACAATGTTAATCCGCCGATGAGAATAAAATCTGCGCCAATCCGTGCTGTATCCGTGTCATCCGCGGTTAAAATCTTCAATCAATTTATCAAACTCTTTCACTTCATCTTCAAACAAACGCAGCCAATATTCTTCATTCCACTGCGCGTTGATTTCTTCATACGTTTTTCCTTGCTGTTCCACCCAAGTAAAATATTTCAAGTTGTGAATTGCTTTTCTATCGTAGTAATTGAGTTCTTTGTAATAATCAATTGATTGATGTTGCAACGGCGCAGCGTGGTCTTTCGCCGCTTCGAGCGTAGAATATTTTCCGTGTTCTTGGTGTAATTCTTCCAAACGCGATTGATACAAATCGGGCGAATCGGTAAAAATGGTGAAGATGACATCGTCTTCATTCATCTCAAAATATTTTGCGGTTTTAATTGCTGCAAGTAAATTGCAGATGGAAGAAATTCCAAGCAATGAAAGTTTTTCTTTTTCGGTTACAGAAATTCCCAGCGACGAGAGATATTTTTTTCCTTCGTCTTCATTGAGTAATCGCAGCACACGCATACAATCTTCGTCATCAATCGCCGCAATGCAATCTGTATTCATCACGTTATGAACCCACGGAATATGTTTATCGCCGATTCCTTCAATGCGATGCGCGCCGAAACCATTCATCAATAATGTCGGACATTGAAGCGCTTCGGTTGCGACAACTTTTAAATGCGGAAATTGTTTTTTCAAATAATCTCCCGCAGCAATTGTTCCCGCAGAACCGGTTGCAGAAATGTAAGCTGATGCGCGAGCATTTTTCTTTTGCAACGATTGAAACACTTCTTCAATCGCCGGTCCCGTAACGTTGTAATGCCAAATCGGATTTCCAAATTCTTCAAACTGATTGAAGATAATGTTGAGTGGGTCTTGTTTCAACTCCCAGCATTTGTCGTAAATTTCTTTCACGTTCGATTCCGTTCCGTGCGTTGCAATTACTTCTGCGCCGATTTCTTTCAGCCACGTAAATCGTTCTTTCGACATTCCTTCGGGAAGAATTGCAATCGCAGTGCAATCGAGCAACGCGCAATCAAACGCTCCGCCACGACAAAAATTTCCGGTTGATGGCCACACTGCTTTGTGTTTTTGCGGATCAAATTCGCCGCTGACTAATCGCGGAACAAGGCAACCAAACGCCGCGCCGACTTTATGCGCTCCCGTTGGAAAATATTTTCCGATAAGTCCGATGATGCGCGCGTTCACTCCGGAAATTGCTTTCGGAATTTCAACATAATTTACCGCGCCGAATTGACCATTGGAAATATTATTTTTCCACGTGATGCGAAAAAGATTAAGCGGATTCACATCCCACAATCCCACATTCGAAATTTTTTGTTTGACGGAATTGGGAATTGTTTCCGGATTTCGCATTTGCGCAAACGTAGGAATTGTAATGCCGCGCTCTTTACAATGCGCTGCTGTTTTTTTTATTGTTGCTGCGTGAAGTTGTTTGATTATTTGTGACATTTATTTTTTCAAGACTGTTTTCTTTATGAATTCTGTTTCAAGTTGTTTCATAGTCGGCAAATTGCCTTTGAGATTTTTCGGAAGTGATGACGTTAAGCGATAAGAAGAAACGCCGATTGGTTTTTTCACATCACGCAACGCATATTCAACAACGAGTTTGTTTTTCGATTTACATAAAATCATTCCGATAGTTGGCTCGTCATTTTCTGTGCGTAATTGTTCATCAATTGCAGAAAGATAGAAATTCATTTTGCCCGCAAACTCTGGTTGGAATTCCGTCATCTTCAATTCAATTGCAACATAACAGTGGAGCCGAATGTGATAGAAAAGCAAATCGAGATAAAAATCCTGTTCCCCAACTTCAAGATGAAATTGATTACCGACAAACGCAAACCCAACGCCAAGTTCGAGAAGAAATTCTGTGAGGTGTTCGCGCAATGCTTTTTCCAAATCACGCTCCATCGCTTGTTCACTCAACGAAAGAAAATCAAACGTGTATGGGTCTTTCAATAATTGTTGTGCAAGTTCGGATTGCGGCGAGGGAAGTGTTTGCGAGAAATTGGTAATCGCTTTTCCCGAACGTTCGTAAAGTCCGCTTTCTATTTGATGAACAAGAATATTGCGACTCCATCCGTTTTCGATGGTTTTATACACATACCATTCGCGTTCACCAAAGTTTTCTACCTTATCCAAAAGAGTGATGTTATGATACCAGGTAATTTGTGCAAGCACCTCTTGCACAAATTGTTCGTCGCGATACTCTTCCGCAAATGCACGCATATATTTCAAATTGCGTTGAGAAAATCCTTTCATCTCCGGGAATTCTCTGCACAAATCAAGAGAAAGTCGTTCTATCACTTTTGCACCCCAACCTTCTTCTGCTTGTTGTTGCAAAATTTGTTTTCCGATATGCCAATACAACAACAACAATTCCCGATTGACACTTAACGCCGCTTTAGTTTGCGCTTCTCGAATGCGGCGTTTTAAATCAGAAAGAAATGTATCGTAATTCTTTGAGAAGTGAGATAAAATCGTAGTTGTCTTTTTTGGCATAGAAAAATTTCTTATTCAAAGTTTATTTCATTCCACCAAATATCGCTTTCGCCGCGACACTATCTTTCATCGGTAATTTGTATCGTCGCACGCCATCAAATTTATACAACGCTCCAGCAACCGCTCCCGCTGTCGGCACTAATCCGATTTCGCCAACACCTTTTGCGCCAAATGGACCTTCGCTTTCATTTTCTTCAATCAAAATAATTTCTGTTTCCGGCATATCTTTCGCGCGTAGTAATCCAAGCGAACGAAGTTTAAACGAATCGGGAATGCCATTCGTTAATTTCAAATCTTCAGTTAATGCATAACCAAGTCCCATGTGAATCGAACCTTCGAGTTGTCCTTCGAGAAGTTTTTTGTTAATCACTTTTCCGACATCGTGCGCGGCGACAAACTTTTTTAATTTTCCTTCATCATCAAGAATACAGACTTGTGTTGCAAATCCAAACGTCATGTGCGTTATCGGTTTGTTTGTTTTTGCATCGAGCGCAGTGGTGTAATCAATTACTACTTCGCCGAAATATTCTTTCCCAATCAAATCGCATAAATTTTTTCCCGCATCCAAATCTTTTTTCATTTCTTGAGCGGCTTTTATTATTGCTCTTCCGCCAAGAACTGTTGCGCGCGATGCAGTTGTCATTCCACACGGCGTTGGATGCGTTGTATCAATTTCCACGCGAACTTTTCTCGCGTCAATTCCGATAACTTCACAGAAAAATTGAATCATTACCGTGCAAAATCCTTGTCCCATTTCCGTGAAACCGGTTTTAATCGTAATCGTTTCATCGGACTCGCCCGATGTGGCGGGATTTATTTTTACAATCGCGTGCCCGAATTCCGGCATTCCATTTCCGATGCCGACGTTTTTTATTCCGCAGCCAATTCCCGCGTACTTCGATGAATAAAAAATATCTTTCACCGCAAGCAACGTTTTTTTTATGCCGACAGATTTTTCAAATACTTGTCCCGTGCAAAACGTATCGCCGACATCAACAACATTTCGCCAACGCATTTCCCAACCATCAATGCCGACTTTCTCCGCGAGAATATCGAGCATTCCTTCCATCGCAAACGCCGCTTGATTCGCACCGAAACCACGCATTGCACCGCATGGTAAATTATTTGTGTACACCGCAAGCGCTTCAACATCGCTGTGCAAAATATTATACGGTCCCGCTGCATGTCCCGCCGCGCGTTCCAACACTTTTGTTCCAACAGAAGCATACGCGCCTTTATCGCCAATCATTCGCGCGCGTAAGGCAGTGAGTTTTCCGTTTGCATCGCAGCCAACGGTGTATGTCATTTTTATCGGATGACGTTTCGGATGAAGTCGAATACTTTCTTCGCGCGTGAGTGTTGCTTTCACCGGTTTGTTTGTGAGTGTTGCAAACAATGCGACTTGCGCTTGAATACTTAAATCTTCTTTTCCACCAAATGCGCCGCCGTTTGTTATGAGTGTTACATTCACTTTTTCTTCCGGCAAATTTAAAAACGAAGCGATTTGTTTTCTATCATCAAACACACCTTGTCCTTGACTTAACACTTCAACAATTCCATCTTTCAAAAATGCAATTGAACTTTCCGGTTCAAGAAATGCGTGTTCAATCATTTGCGTTTCAAATGTTCGCGTTTCGACAAATGTGGATTTTGAAAGCGCATCATCAACAACGCCGCGTTTGATTATTGATTTGGAAAGCAAATTATCGTGGTCTTCGTGAACGCGCGGTGCAGTTTCTTTCAACGCTTCTTCGGGAGAAAAAACTCCTTGCAAAATTTCGTAATCGAGTTTTATTAACTCAATTGCTTTGCGAGCAGTTTTATTATCAACAGCAATAACGCCGGCAAGAATATCGCCAATGCAATTTGTTGTTTCGTTTTCTGCAATGAAAAGGGACCAATCTTTGTAAATAAGTCCTTGTTTTCTTTTTCCGGGAACATCATTTGCTGTTACTACGCGAACAACACCGGGAAATTTTTCCGCTTCACTCGTATCAATATTTTTGATTTTGATTTTTGGATTTGGAGAAAAAAGAAACGCAGAATACAACATATCGGGAAGCGAGATGTCGTCAATATACGGTCGTTCACCCATTGCAAATTTTTCTCCATCCATTCGCGGCAAACTCGAACCGATTTTTCCCGAGTAATCAAACTCGGGAAGTTGCTCTCCGCGAAATACTTTTGCGGAAAGTTCAATCGCATCAATAATTTTTACGTAACCGGTGCAACGGCAAATATGATTGTTTAAAGACTTTGCAATTTCGTCGCGAGATGGTTCGGGATTTTTATCAATCAAACTTTTTGCGCGAACAACAATTCCCGGAATACAAAATCCGCATTGCATTCCCGCAGTGTATGTGAACGATTTTGCAAATACATCGCGCTCGTGTTCATTCAGTCCTTCGAGCGTGAGAACATTTTTCCCCGAAATATTTTTTGCCGGAACCGCGCACGAAGTTATTGCTTTGTTATCAACAATCACGGTGCAGCAACCGCACGAACCCTGCGGCGCACATCCATTTTTTGGAGAAATGAGTCCCGCTTTTTCACGCAACACATCCATCAATGAAGTGTCTTCATCGAGCGTTGCGGTGAATGGATTTCCGTTGAGAGTAAATTGGAGTGTGTTCATATTTTATTTTTAACCACGAATTACACGGATACTTCGCAGATATTCGCTGATTCTATTCGTGCGTATTCGTGTTTCATTCGTGAAATTCGCGGTTAATTTTCCCAAAGTAATATTGAAATCATTTATTTGACTAATAAAAGTTTCTTTACTGCAACAAATTTTCCTGCAGTAAGTTTGTAAAAATACATTCCGCTGGTGAGAGAAGAAGCATCAAACTTCACGGATTTGTACCCAGCAGTTTCAATTCCATTTACTAATGTTGCAACTTCTCTTCCCAATACATCATAAATTTTCAATGTTGTGTACACTTCTTCTGCTATATCAAATCGTATTTCTGTTATGGGATTGAAAGGGTTAGGATAATTTTGGTGAAGCGCAAAGGTCTTTGGAATTTGGAAATCTTCAGAGACATCTGTTAATCTTGTATCAAGTCTCCACGCGTTACTGAACGAACCCCACCCCACTGCATTTTTTGCTCGAACTCTCCACCAATAAAATTGATGTGGTATTTGATTTCTGATTGTGTTGGTATCAACAATCGTAGTATCTATATCTTGGAGCCCAAAGAATGATGAATCCGTTGCCAACTCAAACCAATATTTTAAAACGAATGGTTGACCTTTATTCCACGTAAATCGAATAATTTGAGAAATGATATGTGATGAATCGGGAGGAGAAAAAAGAGTAACACGTTCCGGTATGAGAAGATTGAATGTCGCAAATATTGTGTGGTTTGAATCTATGTCGTAAAACGTATAACTTGTTGTTGAATCTACTTTCACTCCATCAACAATCACACTATCAATATAATAACCTGCGTTGGGAGAAATAATAAATGTTGTGTCTTCACCGTAATTGACTACAACACTTCCCGAAGGCGAAATCGAACCGTTGCTTCCCACTATTGTGGTTATGGTAAACGTATTGATGGCAAACGTTGTGCGTATGGTGTGATTCGCAGTTACGTTATAGAAAGTGTAACTCGTTGTCGAATCTACTTTCACGTTATCAACGATTACACTATCAATATGAAAGTTTGTGTTAGAAGTAATTGTAAAATTTGTATCGCTGCCGTAGTTGATGTTCACATTTCCTGAAGGAGAAATATTTCCGTTTACCCCCGCAACAGACGTTATAATGTAGTATGTAGGACTGGTTTTGATCAAGTAAAGGTCAGACCCACCACCACCGTAAGAATAAGTATATCCGGTTATCACAAATCCTCCGTCAATTGATTGTTGAACGGAAAGACCTGCATCAATTACACTTCCTCCAAATGTTTTGGTCCATACTGTATCGCCGTTGCTATTGGTTTTGACAAGATACACATCATAAATTCCCGCACCAAATGAAATAGTAAAACCCGCAATTACAAAACCTCCATCGAGTGTTTGTTGAACGCAACGACCCTCATCAGTATCACTTCCCCCAAATGTTTTAGTCCATAAAATATCACCATTCGCATCTGTTTTGATAAGATAAACCTCTTCATAAAAAACTGAATCGTACATAGTACCAGCAATCACAAACCCGCCATCGGTGGTTTGTTCGACGGAATAGGCATCAATTCCACCAAACGTTTTTGTCCAGACCATATCGCCATCGCCATCGGTTTTAATCAGAAAAACATCTTGATAGCCAGCACCGGAAAATCCTCCTCCTGCAATCACAAACCCTCCGTCGGTGATTTGCTGAACGGAAATACCAACATCATAATTACTTCCGCCAAATGTTTTTGTCCAGAGTGAATCACCATTAGAATTAGTTCTAATGAGATAAATATCTGAACTACCCGCACCATAAGAATAAGTAGCCCCGGTTATAACAAACCCTCCGTCGGTGGTTTGCTGAACGGAACGACCTATATCTTCTCCGGAACCACCAAATGTTTTTGTCCAGAGTGAATCGCCATTAGAATTAGTTCTAATAAGATATACATCAGAACTACCTGCACCATAAGAATTAGTAGCCCCAGTTATAACAAAGCCTCCGTCTATGGTTTGCCGGAAGGAATAACCTTCATCTATATAGTTACCGCCAAAGGTTTTCTGCCACTGTTGAGTTCCACTTGCATCGGTTTTAACGAGATAGACATCACGACCTCCCGCACCAAAGGACTCCGTAGTACCTGCAATCACAAACCCTCCGTCGGTGGTTTGCTGGACGGAGAATCCTGCATCATCGTTGCTTCCACCAAAGGTTTTTGTCCACATCGTATCAATCGTTTGTGCGTTTGCAATTGTTGCCGCAAATAAAACTGTTAGCAGTAAATAAAAAATTGAGTGTTTCATAGTTGGTTTACTTTCAAAAATGTTTTTTGTAAAATATTGTAACGCAACGAGTCTCGTTGCGTTACATAAAAAATCCTATCGTTTCACTCCGTATTTCACTTTCGGTTCTCCAACGTGAAACCCCTGTGAATGATATTCTTCTAAAAAACGTCTCACTTCCGGTAAAGAGACAGTTTCACGAACATTCTTTGTATAGATATCAAGAAGCACAATCAAATCGTTGGAAAGAAATACGAAATACACAACTCTGAAGCCGCTACGTTTCCCTTTTTTCATATCACTGCTCGCCAAACGAATTTTATAAAGTCCAGCACCGAGCGAAATGCCAGCATGTGGATTTTCGTTCAGAATTTTTTGCAAGCGAACGATATCTTCCTTGATAGAAGGAAATTTCTTCTTTAATCGTTTGAGTGCTCGTTCAAACTGTGGCGCAACATCAAAGTTCACTCAAAACCTCTTCGAGTGGACGCATTTTGCCACTCAACATTTCACGAATTGCACGTAATGTTGAAGCGGGAAGTTTTTCTTCTTCAAGAAAAGTTACAACTACAGGAGTATTTTTCTTCCGTGAATATGCTTTCGGTAACTGTTCGATGAGTTGTATTTTTTGACCATCGTATATGCCTTTGATTGCAATCATAGTTATTTCTTTCAATTAAAATAGATGAAAATTGTGCGCTCAATTTACAAAATCTACATTAACAAAATGAATTCGATTATTATTTAACATTCCTTCCAATAGTGTTTTCATTGCAAAGAAATATGCCAAATCAATTACACAATTTTCTTTTCCACTTGCTTGAATAACTTTGTTTGTTTTCCAATCTATATTCATTTCAAATACATCATTTTCAAATTTAATTTTCTGAAAGTCGTTACCAACAGAAAGTAAATACTCTTTCTCTTTAAATCTTCCGAACAATTTCACGCTTCCATTTTCATTCGTCAAATAAAATCCGCTGAGTGAGTTCCATTTCTTCCATTGTTCGAGCGAACCGAAGAATCGCGGCTTTTCAATATATGGTCCGCCATCTTCGGGACAAAACACATCGCAGTTTCCACACTCGTTGCACGCATCTGCAAAGTTTGCAATTTGGTGTTTGTCTTTTACAGAAAAAATTCCACCATCAATTTCTTTCCAACTTCCATTCGTCAATTCAATATTGTTGAAATGAATTTCCGTCGGTTCAATTTCAAAATAAAAATTCGCATCGTTCGGACAAACGGGAATGCACTTATCACAATTAATGCAATCAAACAAAACAAGCGTGCTTCCAATTTTTCGCGGAGGTTTGCTGTTACTCTTGAAATGGTAGCGTGGATTTGAAATTGATTTCTCTAACAACGAAGAAGTATTTTGAAGTATGGCAGAATTACTAATTACGAATTGCGAATTACGATTTTGTCTTTTGCTCTCCGCTCTCTGCTCTTCGCTGATTGCTGATTGCTGATCGCTCACTGCTGATTGCACGATGAACTCATCAATCGTTTTCGCTCCAACTTCTTTCATTTTTCTTTCGAGATTTGTAAGATACAACGGCAATCTTCCGAAACCGCCGGGACGAAGTAAATCCGTGCAAGTGGTGATCGGCACAAGTCCAATCGCAACACAATCGGAAAAATTTTGCGCATCAACTCCCGCCGAAAATGAAATCGGGAAATCTCCGCCGAAAATTTTTCTCCATTCATTCACAAGCGCGAGATGAAGAACGTGCAATGGCTGTCCCGAAAGATATTGTACATTTTCTTTCAGAAAATTTCCTTTGTTGAAAACTTCAAGCGTGTTGCCGAATTTTACGCCGATTGTTTTTCTATTTTTCGCCGCGACAGTTTGCAAACATTTTACAACATCAATTGCATCAGCGAAAGAAATATTTACATCGTACACTTTCGGATTTACTTCAACATTGGTGTAACCGAGTTTTTCGAACAACAAATGTTCCAATCGTTCTTTTCCCAGCATCGGCGGATTCATTTTGATAATCACGTTGAAATCCATCTCGCTCAACAAAAATTCGCAAATGCGTTCAATCTCGTTTGCGGGAGTTCCGTGAAAAGTAGAAAGTGTAATACTGTTTCCGATTTCTGTTTTGAATGGAAAATTTCTGAACGAAGAAAACTCATCGGGAATTTCTTTTCGCAATTTGTCAATTATTGTTGAAGCGCTTCTCATCGAATTCAACCACGAGCGAATTTCTTTCGATTGAATTCCTTGTAAATCATAACCAACACTTATATCAAATACGGTTTGAGGTTTTAGGTTTGAGGTTTTAGGTTTTAGAAATTGCTCTTCGCTCATCATTTCGATTATCATTGACGCTTTCACATATTCACTCAACGATTCTTCGAGCAATAATTCTTGCGACCATTCTGTGTTGTAACCAATCGTTGTAATATCAATACACGGACGCGAAAGATTTAACTTGTCATTGATTTGCACGGTTTTTAATTCCAACATTCGCGCACCGGCAAGCCACGAAAGAATTATATTTTGCGCAAGTTGTGTGTGCGGACCAGCGGCGGGACCAACAGGATTTGACGCAACATTTCCACAAAAAGAAACGGATAAATCAAATTCCGGATTGGGGCGATAAAATTTTCGCGATGGCAAATCGAAAATAGAATCGTTGCGTTCGTATTCGTAGTAAATACGTTTGAGCAGTTTGTTGAAGGGAATTGGAACTAACTCTGCCATTGTGTTTTTTATTTACCGCGAATTTCCACTGATGCTTCACGAATTATCGCTGATATTATTTGTGTAAATCTGTGTTTCATCCGTGTCATCCGCGGTTCATCTTATTCCAAAGTTTCTTTGCAACCTTTGCGGCTTTTACAGAAATTGCTTCAACATCAACGCCGACAAGTTCGCGATTCCAGACAATAAATTTTCCGTTGCACATTACTGATTCCACATTTGCTGAACGCATTCCAAAAAGAAAATGATATAGAAGATTTTCTTTTGTCATTGGAGTTGGTGCATCGTAATTCAACACAATAAAATCTGCAACAGAGTTTTTTTCAAGCGTTCCAAACTTTTCATTGAAGATTTCCGAAACAAGTTTATTTCCATTTGAAAGTAAATCAGTTGTTAAAGAAATTTGCTGATTGCTGACTGCTGATTGCTTATTGCTTTCTTTGTTCTTAAAAAATCCCGTTCTTGCTTCTTCAAACATATCTGCGGGAAAACCATCCGTTCCAAGCGCAGCGCGATTTCCAAAAAGGTGAATTGGCGCGTAACCAACATTGTTATTCATATTCGAACGCGGATTGTGAACGAGCCAACTTTTAGTTTTGTGAATTTGTGAAAAATTATTTTGCGTGAGATGAACACAATGCGCAAGAATTGTTTCCTTTTTCAAAATGTTGTAACGTGATAATCGTTCAACAACATTGCATTGATAATTTTCTTCGCAATCGAACACATCGCATTTATCTTCCGCAACGTGAATATGAACGCCGCAATTATTTCTTGTCGCCATTTCTCCCACCAATCGCAGTGAATCATTGCTTAATGTAAATGATGCGTGCGCTCCAACAAGCCCGCGAAATTGTTTGTTGGTTTTACCCGCTCGGCCATCGGGCGAGTTTGCGGAAAGAAATCGTTCGTTTTCTTTCAATCCATCGTCGCGTTTTTTCTTTCCGCCGCGGTCTGTAACTTCGTAGCACAATACGCCGCGCAAACCAATTTCTTCCATCGCTTCTTTGATGATGTCGAGAGAGTTTGTAATTGCATTCGGAGATGCGTGATGGTCAATGAGTGTTGTTGTTCCGCATTTCACCGCATCAATTGCGCCGATGATTGCTGAGTAATAAATGGATTCGTCATCGAGTGCTTCGTCAAGTTTCCACCAAACGTATTTCAAAATTTCAAAAAAGTTGTGCGGCGTTTGTTTTGGCGCATTCATTCCGCGAGCGAGCGATGAATACAAATGCGTGTGCGCGTTCACAAATCCCGGAAGAAGAAATTTTCCTTGTAAGTCAACGACTTCTACATTGCGTTGCGGAAGAAGTTTTTTTGCACGAGAAATTATTTTTCCATCTTCAATACGTAAATCAATTTTTTCGATTGAAGGGGGAGAGAGCGTTAAACATGTTGCGTTTTTAAGTATCATAGTTTTCAGATATCAACTCAATTCCATAAATCATTTATCTCTTCACATCTCAATCTATGGCAGTAATAAACGATAGAATTATAAGTATAAAACATTATTTTTGTTTGTAACCTTGATAGAAATAGTATCGCGTGGGAAAATAACCTTATTACATTATTGCTCATACTTTAAAGTCTTCTGATAAAATTTTATAAATGTATCATACTCCTCTTGAAAACTAATTTTTCGATGATGCTTTGGTTGGTTGAGAATATATTTGCAAACTTTATCTACATCTGCTTTTGATACTGAAAAAGCGGACGCTGACTGTTGCCATTCAAATTTTCCAACGCTCAATTTGTTTTGGTTGATAAACCGCTCCGAACTTTCACTGATAATTGTCGCTAAATTCTCTTCGGATAATTTCGGAGAACGAGAGACAAGGAAATGCACGTGTTCGGGATTTGTATATATCGAATACAGTTTTGAACCGTTATTATTCACAATGCCTGTGATGTATTTTTCTATTCGGTCTCGATTCTTTTCCGCTATTATTGGTTGACGATGCAGTGTTGTAAAAATAAAATGTGTAAATAAATTCCGGTATTCTATTTTCATTTCATTAAGGTAATAAGGTAAGATGTGTTATGTTTTTTTTCTATTAAGGTTATTTGATGATAAGGTTATTATCTTTTTGTTCTTCCGCTAATATTTTTTCAATAACATTTCTTCCACAGCACCAATATTTGGTTCAACATTCAACGCCTCACCAACAGCACTTTGCGCAGAACGAATATCTTTCAAACCGTTTCCGGTAATTACACACACTGCGCTTTCGTTTGGTTTTACCATTCCTTTTGCAATTGCATTTTTCAAACCGGCAACGCACGCAATGCCTGCGGGTTCGCCAAACACGCCGGTCAGTTTTCCTGTTTGTCGCATTGCTTCCAAAATTTCTTCATCTTCAACAGTAATCATTTCTCCGTTGGAAAGTTTTATTTGCTGAATTGCTCGTCGCCAATTTCTCGGAACGCCGACATCAATACTATCGGCGAGCGTTTTTGTTTGTGCGGGGAGCAAATCGTTTCCCGAATAAAGTGCATCAACAATCGGACGCGCTCCTTCTGCCTGCACACCAAGTAAACGCGGAACTCGTTCAATAAATCCGAGTCGTTTCATTTCCTGCAAACCTTTTCCAATGCTGCCAATTGTGCATCCATCGCCAACAGAAACAACAACCCAATCGGGAAGATTATCTTTCATTTGTTCAGCAATTTCAAGTCCCGCAGTTTTTTTCCCTTCCACAAGAAACGGATTTGTTCCGCTGTTGCGATTATACCAACCGAATTTTCCACACGAAGCGCGACAGAGTTCAAACGCATCGTCGTACGTTCCCTGCACTTTAAAAACAGTCGCGCCGAAAATAAGTAATTGTGTTACTTTCGGTTCCGGCGCATGCTTCGGAACAAAAATAAAACTTTGCAAACCCACTGCCGCAGAAAGTCCCGCAAGCGATGAAGCGGCATTTCCCGTTGATGCGCATGCAATTTTATTGAAACCAAATTCCATTGCTTTCAAAACCCCGATAGAACTTGCTCTATCTTTGAATGAACTCGATGCGTTTCTTCCGTCATCTTTTATAAATAATTTTTGAATTCCGATTTCTTTTGCAAGTCGAGGAACGTCATAAATAGGAGTCCAACCAATATGCAAATGCGGAAGCGGAATATTTTCTGCAATCGGAAGAAGTTCGCGATAACGCCAATGATTGAGAGGGCGAAGATTTAAGGTGTTAGGTGTTAGGTGTTGGGAAATTTTATCGTAATTGTATTGCACGTCGAGAATTCCCTGAACGCCGCAATCCGGACAAGTGAAAATATTTTTGTGGGGAAATGTTTTTCCGCAAACGAGACACTCAAGATGAGTAACAAAAGATGATGGTTTCATACACTGATTGATTTTTGCGGAGTGAAAATACAAAAAGGATATTGATGAGGAAAAAAAACAGTTCACGGCTTGGATTGTATTTTGTAAGGAGAGAGGATGAATTTTCAAACGAATGTTTTGCCTCGTATTTCTACGGGTTTGGATTTTAATGTATTAATTCCAAAATTTGCTTTGGGACTTTAAATAATTTCCTTACTTTTTCCCGCAAAAATAAAGCGTAAACGATGGTTGATGTGCAGCGGAAAACTTTGAGTCTATACGGTATAAAGGTTCTCTCCTTTTCAGCAAAAAATTTTCAATCACAACACTCGTATTCTTGTCCGACTTTAAATTTGCTTTCAATTAGTAATAATACACAGTATAAAGCATAAGAAACATATCATCGTTTGATAAATCGTTATTTTTTTCAGGGAGTTTTTATGAAAAAGAAATCAGCATTGACAGGGAATAGCATTTTTTGCGCAATTTTTCAAAATCGTGCGGCACTCTTCCACGCCCATACTAATCGAACACTCGCTTCTAATATTCAATCTAACAGGGAACAAAGTAGCCTTGCTCAAATTGGACTTTGCAGCAACATCACTTTTTAAGCAAGAATAATTTTCCACAAAAAACAATTTTCATTCTATTCTATTCTATTCTATTCTATTCTATTCTATTTTTAACAGGGATTTCATTATGAAACAGACCAATAATAATTTAATAAACGGAACAACAGTTCGTCATTCTTTCACACATACAATCTCCACGCGAGTGTTTGCAATGCTGGCAATGATGGTGTTGCTTGTGTTTGCGGGTGAAATGGGGTGGGCTGCAACGTATTATTCTCAAGGAAGTGTTACCCCTAGTATGCTTGCAAATTGGAATACAGTTCGTGCAGGAGGTGGTAGTTCTCCAGCTAACTTTACTGCGGGTGATATATTCGTTATACAGAGCCCTCATACGATGACTACGACTGCCGCATGGTCAATTTCAGGCACTGGTTCAAAACTGTGGATTGAAAATGGTGGTACGTTGGTAGCTGCTTCTGGTTTTGCTGTTACAGTAGCATCTGCAACGACTTTCCAGATAGATGGTGGAGGAACGTATAAACATCAAAATACAAATGCTTATGGTACTACAATATTACAAGGTACTGAATCATTTGCTGCAACAAGTAATTTTGAAATCAATAATTCTAATACGACTGGACCTTCAGGAATATCAAGCCCTGGTTTTGGAAATTTAACAATTAATTTTACAGCAGACCCAACAGGGAATGTTAATTGTGCCGGTGCATTTACTGCTATCCAAGGCAATCTAACTATACAGAACACCGACGTGAGGCAGTTTATTTTGACTGGAGCTACCGCGTTGACTTTAACCATTGGTGGTGACCTAATAATTTCAGGAGGAACTTTAGATTTTTCTAATGGTGGTACTAATAACAGAACTTATATCACTACTGTCCCGTTAAGGAAACATTCTATTAAAAAGATTCGATTATATATGAAAATCCGAAGTTTTTTGAAATGGGGATTTCAAATCGATTTTAAAATTGTAGCCTAAAAATTACTGACACTAAA